>OKHM01000283.1_pt1 | contig 25467 bp, 20 predicted proteins | sample 1612121 | NCBI WGS metagenome assembly OKHM01 (sample SAMN04436777, study PRJEB24849) | human gut metagenome | biome: human gut; feature: NICU; material: stool | host: Homo sapiens | place: USA: Saint Louis, MO | collected 2011-03-27
CTCCCCAACGGTACTGTTTTTTCCAAAGGAACAGGTAAAGTCCGATACAGGCCGCATAGACAGGAGCATCCTCCTTCACCATAAGGAGAAGTGCGGCAGAGGCCAGCATGGATTTAAAATGGCCTGTTTCCAAAAAGTACATGCACCAGAGAATGATGACGGCCAGGAATTTATTTTCGTGGAAATCGTAAAAACATCCGCCCATAAACGCCGGGTAAAAACAGTATATAAGACCGAAACACAGGGTTTGCAGGCGGGTGAAGCAAAATGTCCTGGCCAAAAGACACAAGGGAACCATTCCGCTTATGACAACAAGGGACTGGAGCACCAGCAGGGTCTCAGGACGGGGGACTAATTTGTAAAAGGGCAGCAGTACATAAAAGACAGGTGAGAGATGGACCGCAAAATGGGATAAAAGCCCGTCGCGCTCACATGTGGTAAGAGGAGACAGGCCTTTATCCATGTAGTAATACATCTGTGAAAAGATTCCGAAATCATAAGCAGACGCGTAATTCAGCCGGTACCGCAGCACGGTCATGACGGCGGTGAACGAGAACCAGACAGCCGCTGCCATGGTGAGGATTATCAGCAGCCTTTTGCCGGTCAGCCATTGTTCTATGGTTTTTATCATAGTATAAATGTTTCCTTTATCATCAGAGTGGCAATGTACATGAGCACGCTGGGAGTCAGGGAAAAATGAATCCGGGAGCGGCCGCAGGGAAGTACATAGGGAATGACCATGCAGAGAAAGATTCCGAGCCAGATGCCCAAGAAGCTTTCCAGTGAAATCTGTCTCACAAAGTCCAATGTCACAAAGGGCACATGACTGGCCAAAAGAAACATGGTATTTGTCAACAGCCAGCTGGCCATGGTCAGTTTTCCAAGGCAGCAGCAGAACAGGGACAGCTGGAAATCGCGTTTCATCATTTGAATCATAGGTTCTCCTCCTTTAAACTGTATAGTAATCATCCCATTGGAAAATGTAAAGATGCCTGAGGCAACTGTAAGAAAAATTAGAAAAACCTTAATAAAATCTGCCGTTCCGGGGAGATAAGAACATGAGGAAAAGGACCCGTATCATCCAGGACAAGAGACGCAGAACCAGATGTGCACAGCTGGCAGCGGATGCCTTTGACGAAAAACTGATTTCTGTCAGGGAAGAAGATGGGAGAACAGAGATTATCATGGAGGGCGATGCGGTTACTGACATGTGCGGCAGCACCCTGTTTATTCAGGAGCCGGATACAGGGGATATCTTTTCGGAGAATTTAAAAATCAATCTCTATTCCTATAGGCCCAGGGAGGGAAAGAAACTGGCTGTTCCTGATATCTATGGCTTTTATCCTGCACAAAAAGGTAAGAGTTTCTGCTTTACCAGGCTGGGTGAAAATACGGATGGACAGGCCCTGTACCGCTGTCAGGAATATTCCTGGAATATGACAGAGGGAATCGGCGCTCAGTATATGACGGTGGCAAAGGTGGACGATGTGTTCCAGCCGGCCGAAAGCCGTATGTACAGATTTGCTCTGACAGACAATAAGCTCAGCAGTCTCCCGGAATGCGCGGCAGAGGGATATGCAATTGGGATGACTATTGTCCGGGAACCTTGTTTGTGTCGGGAGACAAAGAAGAGGAATATTTTGCATTTTGCGGCAGTTCTCAGGAGGCGCCTGATCTTGTGAGGCTGACTAAAGCAGGTTCTTCCAAGGTGTTCATGGAGAATGTGGTCCAGTGCGAACCATATGCAGGCGTCACTGGTTTTTTCCAGCATGGCGGGGAGAGGTTCATGGATGCAGTTCCAAAGGAATGGGACTGGAGCGGGCGTTCTATGAAATGGGCTTCAGGTCCACCAGGACCAATTCCGGAGGATTATAAATGCGGGGCAGCCTGTTGATACACAGCCCCCGGCTGACAATCAGAGAGGTGGAACCCAGGGCATACTGTCCCCCTGCATATCGGGGAAAGAAGCCCTGGTGAGGCGCCAGAAGCCCGCCAGGGCAGCCGGGCATGCGGAACTGCCCCCCATGGGCATGACCGGCCACAATCAGGTCAAACCCGCTGTCCCTGTAATATTTGGTGAGCTCCGGCCGGTGTGACAGCAGGATGGAGTAGATGTCAGGGGAGGTGCGGGAACAGCAGCGCCAGAACTGTTCCTTCCATCGGGAGTCCAGTTTAACGGAGTGGTGGGAGTCGGTAAATGCATGAGGGTCATCCACTCCTCCTATGATCAGAGGCTGCCCTTTGATGGCTGTTCGGATTGTCCGGCCTCCAAGGACAGTGACCCCATATCCGGTGAACATTTTCTTGATGTCAGGTATCTGGTGAATCCAATGCTCATGATTTCCCGTAACATAGTAACAGGGGTACTGTCCCTTTAAACCCTCTAAAAGCAGTAAAGTCCCTTTGTGGGGGACTTTGTGATCGGCAATATCGCCTGCCATGAGAATCAGGTCGGGACTGTGGCTGTGTACGGCCGTCAGCAGCGGCTCCTGGGCGCTGCCGTATATGGTGCTGTGCAGATCTGTTATCAGCGCTGCCCGCAGGTGTTTTGTAATCTTTTTAGAGTATTCCGTATAACGGTGTACTGTAAGACCGCAGTAAAATGGGTTTACAGCATGTGTTTTTTTCTGCATATCAGGCTCCTGTTTACTCATCATCGGACATCTCATAGGGCAGCAGCTCTGCCAGATAGTGCTTTTTCCTCAGAGCCTCCTCTATCTCGTCCAGTATCTCCTCCTGCTCGGCGCAGACATGGTGGAAGTGGTAGCCGGAAGTGACATTCATGAGCGGGGTGGATTTTCCGGTTTTTATATTGTTCATGAACAGCTGTACGTCGCGGCGGTTCTTGATGTTGAGAGGAGCTGACATTTTTCCGTATACCCGGTGATTGACCATAACATCCACCACGGTCCCGCCCAGGTCCACGATGGTGACCAGTTCATCCTCTGTCTGCTCATTGGTGTGGCAGACCTTAAAAAAACGTGACGCATGCTTGGATACATTGAGAACATACCCGCGGGCAGTGGAGAGAATGGGATACCCCATGGTGCGCAGGAGAGCAATATCCTGGACCACCACCTGGCGGCTGACACCTGTTTCCCTGCCAAGGGCCCCGCCGGATAAAGGGGCGGAAGCCAGCCTCATCATATCCAGAAGCTTCCTGCGTCTCTGCGTTCCGTTCATCGCATTTTCCATTTCTCATTCCCTCCTGCAAAACATAGTTACGATTTAATCCGTCAGCACCTTCAGGTGCTTCAAACTGATATCCAGAATCGGGGCAGAGTGGGTCAGTGCGCCGCTGGATACATAATCCACACCCAGCTCTGTGACGGTCCGGATATTTTCTTTTGTCATGTTACCGGAGCACTCGGTTTTGGCCCGGCCGTCAATTAAGCGTATGGCTTCAGCCATCTGTTCCGGAGTCATGTTATCCAGCATGATAATGTCGGCGCCTGCATCCACTGCGTCCTTTACCATGTCAAGGTTCTCTGTCTCTACCTCAATCTTACGGACAAAGGGAGCGTATGCCTTTGCAGCGGCAACCGCCTTCCTGACGCCTCCGGCTGCGTCAATGTGGTTATCCTTTAAGAGAACGCCGTCAGACAGGTTATAGCGGTGATTCTGTCCGCCGCCAATCCGGACAGCATATTTTTCAAAAACACGCATGCAGGGAGTGGTTTTCCGGGTGTCCAGAAGCTTTGTCCGGGTCCCTTCAAGCATCCCTGCAACCGTATGGGTATAAGTGGCAATGCCGCTTAAACGCTGCAGATAATTTAACGCGGTCCGTTCGCCGGATAAAAGGACGCGCACATCTCCTGTGACCGTGGCCAGATGCTGGCCCTTTTTTACTTGTTCTCCGTCCCTGACATCAAATACCACCTTGGTTTCAGGATCCAGAAGCGTAAATACGCGCTCAAAAATCTGTAACCCGGCAATGATGCCGTCTTCCTTGCAGATAAGCTGTACCTGACCCTTTTTATACTCAGGCATGACTGCGTTGGTGGATACGTCCTCGCTGCTGATATCCTCCTCCAGGGCAAGACGTATGTATTTATCAGCAATAAGCTGCATGGTAATTGGATTCATAATGTATTCTCCCTTTCTGGCTGTTCTCTATTCTTTTTGCGGCTTTTCCGGCAAACACCAGGCTTTCCAACAGGCTGTTGCTGGCCAGGCGGTTCTTTCCGTGAACCCCATTGCAGCTGGTTTCACCCACTGCGTACAGATGCTCCATGGAGGTTCTGGAATCCAGGTCCACCCACACGCCTCCCATAAAATAATGCTGGGCAGGCACCACCGGGATAGGCTCTTTTGTGATGTCATAACCCTCCTCAAGACATGTTTCATATATGTGGGGAAAATGTTCCAGTATGGTTTTTTGGGGTATGGGCGCAAATGACAGCCATACATGGCAGCTTCCCTCTTTTTTCATCTCTGCTTCAATGGACTGGGATACCGCGTCCCTGGGCAGCAGCTCATTGACAAAGCGTTCGCCTTTGCCGTTTAAGAGCACAGCCCCTTCGCCGCGGGCTGATTCCGAGATGAGAAAGGACCTGCCGGGCTTTTCCGTGTAAAGGCTGGTGGGATGAATCTGGACGTAATCCAGGTGTTCCAGCTTTACGCCATGCTTTTGGGCAACGGTCAGTGCGTCGCCTGTGAGACAGGGAAAATTAGTGGAATGCTGATAGAGCCCTCCAATGCCTCCGGTGGCCATGACCGTGTCACGGGCATGGATGAAGAGGGAGCTGTTGTCCCTTGTCCTGGCCTGGATGCCGGCACAGGCTCCGTTTGCGGTCAGAATATCTGTCATAACGGTATATTCCATGATATCCACATTGGGGAGCGCGGCTGTCCGTTCCTGGAGTACCGTGGTGATGGCCTTACCGGTGATATCCTCATGAAAACAGATTCTGGGCCTGGAATGGGCGCCTTCCTTTGTATATTTTAAACTACCATCCGGGTTCTTGTCAAACCCTACCCCAAGCTCTAACAGATGCCGGATGATACCGGGGCTGGTGCGTATCATCAAATCCACGCTTTCCTTCCGGTTTTCGTAATGGCCAGCTCTCATGGTGTCCTCAAAGTACGGCTCATAGTCATCCTCTCCCCGGAGCACACAGATGCCTCCCTGAGCCAGCATGGAATCACAGGTATCCATATCCTCCTTGCATATCATCAGGACATGCAGGTCCTCCGGCAGGTTCAGGGCAGTGTATAATCCTGCCACCCCGCAGCCTGCAATCACCACATCACAGTATATATGTTTTGTCATTTCCTATGCCTCCTTTTGGAATCGGCTGCCTGGAATCGGCTGCCTGAAATCTGCATCCCGGCAGCTACCGTGCAAGCTTAAGCATCTGCTCCAGCGCCCTGCCGGCTGACGGGACATAGGCTTCGGGGACAAATGCCTGGTTTTGCCCTGTGCGCAGGACATGGATGATTTTGTCCAGGGTTATCTTTTTCATATCCCGGCAGATTGGTTCTGTATCAGGAAAATAAAACTGTTTGTCCGGATTCTGCTGTTCCAGCTCATGACGCACGCCAATTTCTGTGCAGATAATGAATTCCCGGGAGGTGCTGCCGGCAGCATATTTGAGAATCCCGGTGGTGGAACCGATATAATCAGCCAGCTCAAGCACCTGGGCATTGCATTCCGGGTGGGCCAGTACCAGGGCATTTGGATGTATTTTCTTTAAGCCGGATACCTCCTTGGGGGACATTTGGTCGTGGACAGGGCAGCAGCCCTTTACCAGCATCACATGCTTTTCAGGTACCTGGCTGGCCACGTACCGGCCCAGATTCTTATCCGGTATGAAAAGGATGTCCTGGTTTGGCAGGTTCCTTACAATCTGTACCGCATTGGCAGATGTGACGCACACATCGGACCAGGACTTGATTTCGGCTGTGGAATTGATGTAACAGACCACTGCAAGGCCGGGATATTCTTTTCTGTATTGCTCCACTTCCTCCTTGGTTACCATGTGGGCCATGGGGCAGTCTGCCTGGGCGTCGGGCATCAGGACCACCTTGTCGGGACTCAGGAGCTTTCCGCTTTCGCCCATAAAGGAGACTCCGCAGAACACAAGCGTTCTGTTTTCAAGACCGGCCGCCACCTTGCTCAAATAGAAAGAATCTCCTATGTAATCCGCCAGTTCCTGTACCTGGGGATCCACATAATAATGGGCCAGGATGACGGCATCCTGCTCTGCTTTTAACTGTTTTATTTCTTCCTGCTTAGTCATAATTTCCCCTGTTCTGCCGGTATTGCAGCGCCGGCCTTTTTAAATTGGCTTTTTGTTTACGTCCGCAACAGTATAACACATATATTTACATGTGACAAGACACATAGGGCGTTAAAATTTTAGCATAATAAAGCGGTCGGCGTAATTGTAAGGATTATTAAAGAAAAGTTCAGCACTGGAAAATGGGGATATGGTAGAATTAGGATAGGAATTATGCCGGACGTTTTCTGACGTGGCGCAGCGTTCTAAACGAGGAGGATTAATATGAAAAAAATCCATGAAATATTAACTCACAGAAAAAGAATCTGCAAAATACGAATTCACAGAATGACAGCTCCGGGACTTGCGGCATGTCTTGTGTTCATGGCTGTAAGCCTGGCGGCCTGCCAATCAGCGGACAGCGGGACTGGGGGACAGAAAGAGAACATCGCGGCTGTCCGGGAACAGGACGGCGCAGGACAGACAGACCAGGAGAATCATGCCGCAAAAGGAGAAAACGCCCAGGACACAGGGACACCCCGGGGGCAGGAAGCTGTACCGGATACACCGGATATGGAAGCCGGACAGGAGACAGCCGCGGAGCAGCAGGGGGAGGACGGTTTGATGACAGCGGACCAGTGGCAGATGGTTCCTGGATACGGCATATGCAAAAAGGGAGAACCAGTCCTGTATGTATTGGACATGGACGCAAGCCAGATGAAAACAGATGAGAAAGGAGTCAGCGCCAGGCTTCTTTCTGCGGTGTTTCAGGACAATGTAATCAGCGTCAGGGTGAAATTTAAGGATGATACCGTGACACTGATACCGGATGAGAAGGTAAAGGAGATTCTGAAACAGGAGGAGGAAAACCGGAAAAAACAGGATCAGGGAATTAGCGTACAATGGGATGACAGTTATTTCTGTATTGACAGCGAAAAGAACATTTACGGCCGCAGTGCGTTTCAGGACAGAATCCGGGCGGAGAAGAAAGAGCAGAAGGCGCAGGGCGCAAGGGCCGTTACCTTTGACCGGATTAAAGGAAAGGGTATAGACGGACTGGGCTTTACCCGGCAGAGGAACAGCACATCTTACAAAGATAATGGAAAAGGCGGCTTCTATATATCCCAAGTGTCGGAGAATACCATAGGTAAGGACAGGTTTACACTGGATGAACCGGAGGGGGTCTATGAACTCTGGCTGAACGGCTTTAAAGACCCCATAAAAATCGTCTTTAAAAAAGCGCCTGCCTATGATTCACTGGAGGATATAAAGGGAATGGTGAACCATGAAGGATTTTATGGGATGGCAGAGGGAATCGTGGAGGAGGACGGACTCAGGCTTACCACCTATACCTACTCAGAAGATGGATATAGGATTGGGTTCAGCCGCGGAAAACTGATGGCTACACTGTCAGACGGAAGGACTGCCGAACTGGTCCCTGTGCTGGGGGAACAGCTGACCACATCCCTGGACCAGCTGTCCGGCATACAGCCCAGAAGCATCCAGGAGACACTTTACAGGAGACCGGAGGGTACTGTGGTTACGGAAGCATCCCTGCATGCAGAGAAACCTGTTGTCATATCGCCGGAACAGGGAAGTGTGCTGGAAATTCCCATTCCCGGAGAGCGGCAGCCTTTGGATATGGTGGTGGAATTCAGGGACTGCAGGATATATCTGACCGGCATCAGCCCCATGGATGAGCTTTATGAATATGGTACGGATGACAACGGAGACCCTCTTACCAGGCATATGGTCTACATCAATGCCAGGGCAGAGATGAGGGATGCGGATAAGAATTTGTACTACGTATATGCAGTACAGCCGGAGGAAGGCCAGGAGGGCAGCTCCGGTGATCCCATAAAAACCGTATACGCACTGGCGGATATGGCGGGGGCAGATAAATATAACGCAGGTGAGCTGGCCGGGTTCAAGGCATTATATGAGGAGGGGGAATCTGTAATCCGTCTACAGCTTCAAAGACCCACCTACGGATGGAACCAGGAGTTTGTACTGCCGGTACAGATGTGACCGGATAAAAAGGAGGAGACTGTTTGCAGAATCTTCTTCCTTTTTTCTTAATTATCCGGTTGTGCTATTGATTTTGCCTGCTTCATGTGCAATAATTTATAGATGGATTCAGCGGCAGTATGTCTGGGCCGTTATCATGATGGATATTTAAGAGAGGAACATAAAATGAGAAGCAGAAGGAGACGGAGAAGATCAAGGGCGGTTATTATCATTCCCCTGGTTTTGGTGTGTCTTATGGCCGTTGCTGCGGGCATGGCATTTTTATGGTTTGCAAAGGGACCGGCGGGTGTAAGGCAGGCTGCGCCGGATGAACGGTTCATGGAGTATACAGGATATCTGACCGAGGGGAATTACGAAGCCATGTACCGGATGCTGGATTCCGGGAGCCGAATGGACATCAGCCAGGAGGATTTTATCACCAGGAATAAGAAGATATATGAGGGCATCGGCGCCTCCTCCATCCGGGTGGATATTACCGGAGTGGAGGAAAAGGAGGACCAGGGTATTCAGACGGTCAGCTATGAGACCAGCATGGAGAGCCTGGCAGGCACCATCCATTTTTTCAACCAGGCGGATTTTAAGCTGGAGGCATCCTCAGGGGCTGCCGGGACAGACAGCCATGACAGTGAAAAGGCAGGAAAGAAAAGGAAGGAAGCAAAAGACGAAGAATACAGATTGATCTGGAACGACCGCGTCATATTTCCCAACCTGAGCTGGAACGATAAGGTAAGGGTCACCACGGATAAGGCCGTAAGGGGAAGCGTCCTGGACCGAAACGGTATTATGCTGGCCGGAAAGGGAAGCGCGTCCATGGTGGGACTTGTGCCGGGAAAGATGAGCCGTGAGGCAGACAATTATTCAGAGGACGAAATAAACATGCTTTCAGAGCTTTTAGGTGTTTCCGCTGACAGTATCCGCAAAAAGCTGTCGGCTAACTGGGTGAAGGATGATTCCCTTGTTCCCATTAAAACATTAAAGAAGGTGGATGAGCTCAATCTCCAATCCGCTCTCCCTGAGGATGAGAATGTACAGAACAGGGCGCTTCAGGACGAACTTCTGACCATTCCGGGCGTCATGATCACAGATACGCCTGTCAGATATTATCCCCTGGGCGAAAAGGCTGCCCATCTGGTGGGTTATGTACAGAATGTAACGGCAGAGGATCTTGAGGAGCACAAGGGAGAAGGATACCTGTCGGACAGCGTCATCGGCAGGAGCGGCATGGAAGGTCTGTTTGAGAAGGAGCTAAAGGGACAGAATGGCCGCATTATATCCATTATTACATCCCAGGGAGAAGAAAAGCAGGTTTTAGCAGCCATTCCCAGAATTGACGGTCAGGATATCACCCTCACCATAGACAGCAGCCTGCAGGAGTTGGTGTATGATGCATTCCGGGACAGTAAAAGCTGCACCGTGGCCATGAATCCCTACACAGGAGAGGTTCTTGCTCTGGTGAACACGCCCAGCTATGATAACAATGACTTTATCCTGGGCATGTCGGAGGAAACCTGGACCGAACTGAATGAGGATGAGAGAAAGCCTATGTTAAACCGTTTCAGGCAGCGCTTTGCCCCAGGCTCCTCCTTTAAGCCCATCACAGGCGTTATCGGCCTTACAGCAGGCGTCCTTACGCCGGATGAGAATTTTGGGGAGGACGCAGCAGGACTAAGCTGGCAGAAGGATGCCGGCTGGGGCGGCTATCACGTTACCACCCTTCACGGTTACAGTCCGGTCAACCTTAAAAATGCCTATATCTACTCGGATAACATATATTTTGCTAAAGCAGCCCTGAAAATCGGATATGATGATTTCATGGCAGGACTGGACCGGCTGGGCTTTAACCAGAAGCTTCCCTTTGAAATCTCGGTGGCTGAATCCCAGTACTCCAATGCTGACCGGATTGAAACGGAAATCCAGCTGGCGGACAGCGGATACGGTCAGGGCCAGGTGCTGGTGAATCCCATCCATCTGGCATCCCTTTATACCATGTTCCCCAACCAGGGAAAGGTTCTGAAACCCTATCTTATATACAAGGATACACCGGTGCCGGAGATCTGGATTGAGGACGCCTGTACACAGGAAACAGCAGAGACCGTGGAGGACGCAATGAAGGCTGTAATCAGTTCGGAACACGGCACAGGACATGCAGCCATGCGTTCAGACATTACTCTGGCAGGAAAGACAGGAACGGCTGAGATAAAAGCATCCAAGGAAGATACAAGCGGCACGGAACTGGGATGGTTTGCCGTTTACACGGCGGATAAGGACATACAGAAGCCGGTTCTTATGGTCAGCATGGTGGAAGATGTGAAGAATGCCGGAGGAAGCGGCCTGGTGGTCAGAAAATCCAGGGATGTGCTGGGAGCCTATATACCGTCAGGCCAGTAGGACAATCCGAAGATACAGACATATACTATTATGGAGGAGGGAATCAGCATAAACTGTATATGGGGGATTGGAGGGGAAATCAATGCCTATGGATTCATTTTCATCAGAAGGGATTTTGCGGAGGCTTATCAGGCTTCCCTATCTCCCGCTGTATGTGGGAGTATTGAACGCGGCGGTAGAGCTGGACGTTTTTTCGGACCTTACCCAGCGTAAGAGCGTCAGGGAGCTTTCAGAGGAGAGAGGGTGGAATGAAGATAACACGCGGTATTTCCTGGACGCCCTTTACTGTCTTGGATTTATTTGGAAAAGGGATGGAATGTACTGCAACTGCAGGGAAACGGACCGTTATCTTGTAAAAGGCAGACCGGAATACATCGGAGGACATCTGGCTTTTCACTGCGCAGAGGATTGTATGGGATGCAGGGATATTAAGAGGCTGGTTGAAGAGGGGCCCGGCGGAGACAGCCAACCGGAGGGGCAGCTGGCCTTTGAGCAGTACGTACAGAACATGCGGGATTCCCAACTGGGTTTCCGCCAGACTGAGATACAGAAAATGGTAAAGGAACTTCCGGAATATCCGGAAATCCGGAAGATTTTGGATTTAGGCTGTGCAACGGGACTGCTGGGCCTTGGCGTGATTGGAGAACGGGAGGATGTGTACGGTATCCTCTATGACCGGCCAGCTATGGAACCGGCAATCCGGGAGTCCATCCGTCTGTCAGGCCTGGAAGAGAGAGCGGTACCTATGACAGGAGATTATCTGACGGATGATATAGGAAGTGGCTATGACCTGGTTTTGGCCATTGCCACTTTAAGCTTTGTTGAACAGGAGATGGCCGGCCTGATGAAGAAACTTTACAAGGCCATGAATCCGGGCGGCGTGCTGCTTTGCTATTCAGAGGGAATCGAGCGGGATGGCTCCGGACCATGGGACATGATGCTGGGCTGGCTTCCGTATAATATGCAGGGATATAACCTTGGAGTGAAGAAGAATGAAATAACAGAGGCTGCCATGGCAGCCGGCTTCAGGAGTGCTGAGAAACGGACCGGGATCTATTCCACAGGCAACGTGGATGTGGATATATTCAGAAAATAACATTATAAGAGCCAGATATGAAAATAAGCTGGATACGAAAAAACAGAGAGGCTGCCGGACTTTGCGGGTACAGCCTCTCTGCCTTTGTGTGAGCTCTCAGCCCAGCCAGCGAAACATGATGGTCTCCAGCTGTCGGATATCAATGGGCTTTGCCATATGCTGGTTCATACCGGCTTCCAGAGCCAGCTTAATGTCTTCGGTAAACGCATTTGCAGTCATAGCCACGATGGGGATGGAGGCTGCGTCCGAACGTTCCATGGCACGAATCCTCCGGGTGGCCTGGTAACCGTCCATGTGGGGCATCTGTATATCCATGAAGATAAGGTCATAGTATCCTGTAAAGGAGGCCGCGAACATTTCAACTGCCTCCCGGCCATCCATGGCTGTCTCTACATGGGCCCCGGTGTTCTGCAGGAAAGCCATGGCTATTTCCTGGTTCAGGGGATTGTCTTCCGCCAGCAGAATCCGCTTGCGGGAAAAATCAGCGTTGGGAAGCCCGGGAAGGGAGGCTGCAGCGGTTTCTTCCTCCTCATGGAGGGCAAAGCGCCGCAGCATGCATATGAGCTTGGAGGGAAACAGGGGCTTGGAAATGAATCCGTTGGCTCCGGCTTCTTTTGCGGCGGCCTCGTATTCAGCAGTGTCATAGGCTGAGATAACGATAATGGGAACGTGACAGCCTGCCTGGGCACGGATTTGTCTGGTCACCTCGATGCCGTCCATGTCAGGCATACGCAAATCCACGATGACAGCAAAAAATCCTTTTAGGTCACGGTGGGCGGAAACCACTCTGGAGACAGCCTCCCTGCCGGATGTCACAAAGGAGCTGTTCATGCCAATCTGGTTCAGACACCGGCATGTCTCCTCGCATACGATTCTGTCATCATCCGCCACAAGGACCGGGAGCTCGGTAAGGACCGAGGAATCTGGCAGAATCTGGTTTCTCAGTCTCAGGTTAAAGGTAACTGTAAAACGGGAACCACGGCCGGGCGTACTCTCTACCCAAATGTCGCCGTCCATCATCCTGGCTATGTTGCGGGTGATAGCCATACCCAGGCCGGTTCCCTGAACACTCCGGATTCGTTCATCCTCAGCTCTTTCAAAAGGCTCAAAGACGCGCTCTATGAATTCAGGCGATATTCCCACCCCGTTGTCCTCACATACCAGCCGGTAGGTGCTGTAACCCTGCTGCGGACTGCGTGTTTCTGACAGCTCCAGCGTAATGGTCCCGCCGTGGGGCGTGTATTTGATGGCATTGGACAGAAGATTATTGATGATTTGCTGAAGCCGCTGCATATCACCGCACACAGCCTCGTGTTCCAGTGTTTCTATATGGATATTGAGAGTGTGGCCTCTGCGCTTTAAGTCTGGCTGTATCATGGAGATAACATCCTTAAAGAGGGAATCCAGAAGAAAGTCCTCCTCAGACAGGACGATACGCCCGCTTTCTATCTTTGACATGTCCAGAACCTCATTAATCAGTGAGAGAAGAAGCTTGGAGGAACTGGTGATTTTTCCTAGACAATCTATCACCCGGTCCGGATCATCGGCGCAGGAGGCAGCGATGGCTGTCAGCCCGATGATGGCGTTCATGGGGGTGCGGATATCATGGCTCATTCTGGACAGAAAGGTGCTTTTGGCCTGGTTGGCCACCTGGGCAGCGTTGAGGGCATCCTGCAAAAGCTCCTTCTGGCGTTTTTCCTCCCTGATTTCCGTGATGTCGGAGCGGGTCAGAAGGATGATCTTCCGCTGACGGTTGTAGTAACTGTAGCGCAGCTTTTTATCCCTGAGGATACCATTCTGGATGGTTCGGGAGTAGAGGATGTATTCTTTGTTTTGTTCCAGCTCCTTTATTACATTGTCAAGGCTCATAAGACGGGTAGTTTCTTCCCATTCATCCACAGGAAGATAGGCCCGGTTATATTCCATGAGCTCGTTTTCGTAATTGTCTCCCACCTCCGGGGGAAGCAGGTTTTCTGAACTGTGGGAAGACAGGTACCGGATATGGTGGTTTGTATTTGCATCTATGTAAGTCACATAATCATAGTCATCCTGGGCCGCCATCTCCACCAGATGGGACCTCATTTCTGACTCAATCCGGCGGGCGAATAAAAGAAGCCTGTCACTGCTGCATCCGGAATGGGGACAGGTACTTAAATAAATTTCATGCCACTCGAACCCATAGGGCGCTCCGATAAAGCGGATTTCTATGCGTTTGTGCTTCCGGCCGCTTGCAAAAAAGCTGCGCAGGGATTCTGTACAGAAGAATTCATTCCATATGGCCTGGTCCGGACCATATACATTATGCTCTGACAGCTCCCTCAGCGTTTGCTCCAAATCAAGGGTCTGCCCTGTGGTGGAGGGGAGGGTACGGTCCCTCCAGACATATACTTCCTCCTCCTTCAGACGGAGTTCCCAGATGGTATCAATGATACCATCTGTTGCATCAATATAATCATTTAGTGACAGACCGGTCGATTTCATTTTTATATTCCTTTCCCGTTTCATGCTTACAGCATACTGTGCATTTATGATAATAACAGAAATATCCGGAAAACACAATGAAAGTAACAGCATCGTCAGGGATTACTTGGCAAGGGTTTTCAGATATGGTACAATAGACAAAGCTGTGTATCATTTGAAAAGAGGGAAATTAATGTTCACACAAAGAAAAATTTTAGTTGTGGAAGACAATGAGATAAACCGTATGATGCTGAGCGCCATTCTTTCGTCGGAATATGAGGTGCTGGAAGCGGAGAACGGACAGGCTGCCCTGGCGGTTCTGAGAAAATACAGGGATGGAATCGCGTTGATTCTTCTGGATATCATTATGCCTGTGATGGATGGGTATACCTTCCTTGCCCGTATGCAGGAGGATCCGGCGCTGGCATCCATACCGGTCATCGTAACCACGCAGAGTGATGATGAATCCGATGAAGTGACTGCTCTTTCCCACGGGGCCACAGACTTTGTGGCAAAGCCTTATAAACCCCAGGTTATTTTGCACCGTGTTGCCAATATCATCAAGCTCAGGGAAACAGCCGCCATGATAAATCTGATCCAGTATGACCGGCTGACCGGACTCTACTCAAAAGAATTTTTTTACCAGCGTGTAAAGGAAACCCTGGCCGCTCATCCTGAGCAGGAGTATGACATTATATATTCCAACATAGAGAATTTTAAACTTGTCAACGACATATTCGGAGTGCCTTCCGGGGACAGGCTTCTGGTCAATGTGGCCGCCATGTTTTCAAAGCAGGTTGGCAGATGGGGTATCTGCGGCCGGATTAATGCGGATCAGTTTGCCTGTCTTTCGGAGCGCCGCCTTGACTACTCAGAGCAGCTGTTTGCGGAGGCGGGCAATCAGATTAATGCCATGTCCAATGTGAAAAATATGGTGATGAAATGGGGAGTTTACCATATTGATGACCGCTCCATATCTGTGGAACAGATGTGCGACCGCGCACTGCTGGCGGTCCGCAGCATTAAGGGGCAGTACAGAAGGCATTTTGCAGCCTATGATGATGCACTGCGCAGTAAGCTGCTTAGGGAACAGGCCATCACGGACAGTATGGAAGATGCCCTGGCTCAGGGGCAGTTCATTGTGTACCTGCAGCCAAAGTACAGGCTGAAGGATAGGGAATTGTCAGGAGCAGAGGCTCTGGTAAGGTGGATTCATCCGGAATGGGGGTTCCAGTCGCCCGGGGAATTTATTCCTCTGTTCGAGAGAAATGGATTCATCACACAGCTGGACCAGTATGTGTGGGACCGCACCTGCGCTTTTTTGCGTGACTGGGACAGTAAGGGGTATCCGCAGATACCTGTGTCCGTGAATGTGTCCAGGGCTGATATCTACAATGCGGACCTTGCCAACATCCTTCTGAGGACTGTACATAAATATAATCTGCCGCCGTCGCGCCTTCATCTGGAAATTACAGAGAGTGCTTATACTGAAAACCCGGGACAAATCATTGATACGGTAACCCACCTCAGGGAGCTGGGATTCATCATTGAGATGGATGATTTTGGAAGCGGTTACTCCTCCTTAAACATGCTGAACCAGATGCCTCTCGATATACTGAAGCTGGATATGAAGTTTATCCAGAGCGAGACAGCCAAGCCAGTGAATCAGGGAATCCTGCGTTTCATCATGAGCCTTGCGCGGTGGATGAACCTGAGCGTGGTGGCGGAAGGCGTGGAGACAGATGAACAGCTGGAACGGCTCAGAGAAATCGGATGTGATTACGTACAGGGCTATTTTTTTGGGAAGCCTATGCCTGAGGATGTCTTTGAGGAGCTGATGAAAAAGACGGACCGGGAAAAGACCGGGGGGAGGGAACCGGCAAATTATAATAACATAAAGGAGAAACAAACAAATGAAACCGAATGAAGCTGCAGAAAAACAGGAAATCATGTACCGTCTTAAAAATGCAGGGGAGCTATATGTTCTGCTTTCCATGTGTACAGGAGAACCCTATGTGGTCTGCGACCAGGAAACATATGATGATGAGATCATAGTTTTCTTTGACTCCCAGGCAGCTGTAGAGGAGGCAAAAGAACAGACAGAAGCGGGAACGCCTGTCAGGCCCATGAAGCTGGAGAATAAGCAGTTTTTAATCTTTTACACCAGCCTTTACACCCTTGGGGTTAATGCTCTGCTGGTGAAAGACGGTGGGAGGAACAGCCTGATTCAGCTGCAGGACTTTGTGAAGCGCAATAAGCAGCAGGGACAGGAGACAGGGGAGAAGGTGTGGGTGGAGAATCCGTCCCTTCATCTGACGATGCTGTATTATATGCAGGAACTTAGAAAAAAACCGGGACAGGAGAATCTTCCGGAAATAAAAGAGTGGCAGGATGAGATTTCCAATGGTTTCAACAAGGGCAGTTTTATTGTTCCTGTGGAGAAGGAGGGAAAGGGGCTGGCTGCTGTCAAAGTCAACGAACAGTTATTCCAGGCTATCTTTACAGATATATTGGAATTTCAGAAATTTAACAGGGAGGGAAAACTGCGTCCCCTTGTGGTAACAGCTGATAAAATACCTCAAATCATGACAGAAGAGGCAAAGGGCGTGATTCTCAATCCCATGGGGGTCAGAATGCCGCTGCAAATTAAGAGGGCGCCCAGTCAGCCAAAAAAAGATGCTTAAGGCATGAGAAAAAAACTCTATATAAACCGTGAAGCGAAAATAAAAAAGGTAAATACAGAAAGGCTGCGATGAGATTTAATTCATCGCAGCCTCGTTACGTTCTGAGTTCAAGGGACAGTTGGTCGAAATCACTGGGATTATCTTTTGGTTTATCAAGAGAAGTTACTTTTTTTAATATTTCGTTTTGTGTTTTGTTATATTCTTCCTTGGCCCGTTTGAGGATAGCCGCTTGACCTTCCCGGTATGTGTTCTGGAACCAATAAATGAGCAGCGATTCATCTGAAGTCAGCAGCTTGGTGACAGATGCCCCTGCCTCGTCCGGGCGCAGCGCTGCGGCAAGAGGCGTTTCCAACGGAATGTCGAAAATGGAATGGACGGAAGTGCCAAGTGCCTTTGCGATGGATTCCATGTGAACCATTTTATCCTTTTGATTTTCTCCGTTTATGATTCTCTTTAAAGTGCTGGCAGGTATGTGTGTCTCCTTTGATAAGGTTGCCTGGGTCATGCCCTTTAAATTCATAAGTGCAATCAGTTTCTCGTTTCTCACAGTACGTCCCCGTTTCCTGGTAATCCCATATGATATATGTCTCTAACCCCGTAGTATTGCCATAAAATACCTCTTATGGATAATTCTACCATATAAATGAAGATTCTTCAAGAAACGACATTGATTTAAGGATATTTTTTCTCATGATATTTTTTCTCGCAAATTTTTCGGTCTGTTCTACCTTGCGAAGTTTTTTCTCATAATGTTCAGTGCGGTTATGATGTACGATTTATTCTTACATAGAGGGAGCTGTTCCTGTATGAATTTTTGTTACATATTCTCTCAATTTCTTTAAATCCATGGACAGCGCCGCTTAATTTGTTTACAATAGACGGGCTGGTCAAAGGCTGGCTGCATTTAAAATACACAGGAGACCAGAATTTATGTCTAAAGATACCAAAAAAAATATAAAAGGGACTGACAACAGAAAAAATACAAACAGTAAAATTCCTAAAAACTTAAAAACACAGGACAGGCAAAATGCAATGAAGCGAATCAGTAAGACCAGGCAGGCAAAGATGCGGGAGGAGGAAGTAAAGTCCACTCTGAAGTTTGGTGTGAAACTGGTTTTGGTTCTGGCAGTTGTGATTGGATGTGCACAACTGTTTTTTTATGGAAAGAATGTGATGGCGGACAGGAGCAATGGTCCCGCTGCCTGGATAGCGGCAGAAAGCAGTCAAACAAAGGACAATTCGTCCGATTCATCCGGTTTATCAAAAACAGGAGAACCGGAGAAAGAAGAACAGGAAGAGACAGCAGGTCCTGAAACAAAAGAAGGCATAACAGGAGGTCTGGCTTCCAAAGAAATACAAACAGGAGAACCGCCGTCCGGAATCGTCCTGGAGCCGTTTCTGCCTGATTCTGAAAAGGGTCAGCAGCAGACACCGGAGACCATTGCACCCTTCGCGGTCTCCAGCGATGGACCGGGTAACGTGGTGCAGGCAGCACCGCCTTTAGGAGAAGCGTCTTTAGGCCCGGCAGGCGGCGGAAATGAGCTGTTCCCTGTTTCCGGGCCTGCGGACGCCTCCAAGCCCATGATTGCATTTACCTTTGATGACGGTCCTTATTACAGTGTGGACAGCAGAATTCTGGACACGCTTCAGGCTTACGGGGGCAGGGCTACCTTTTTTATAGTAGGAAGCCGCGTTAATGACTACAAGGACACTCTTAAGAGAATCCGGGATTCCGGGTCCGAGATAGGAAACCATACATTTAACCACAAGAATCTGGAAAAAATTTCTCCCGAAGAAGTGACCTCCCAGATTGAGATGACCAACGATGCGGTGGAGGCTGTAACAGGTTTCCGGCCAAAACTGGTACGTGTGCCTTACGGCGCCTTTAAGGGCCAGGTGCCGGGCCTGGTATCTTACCCCATGATTCAGTGGAACATAGATACACAGGACTGGTCCAGTAAGGATAAGGATGCCATTGCAGCCTCTGTGCTCTCCCAGGCAAGGGATGGGAGCATCATACTGATGCACGACCTTTATTCCGCCACGGCTGAGGCATTTGAGACGGTCATCCCCCTTTTGGCTGCCCAGGGCTACCAGTTTGTTACGGTCAGTGAGATGTATGCGGCCAAAGGAGTGCCGCTGGAGGCTGGTCAGGTCTATTTTAATATTCCTAAGGGTTGATGATTAGAATACCTTATTAACTTCCACAGGAATCAGCGCGCAGATGAGGATTGTAAATCTTTTCTGCCGGCAGTTAAGTTCCGTGGAAAGTTTTTCTTGACACGAACACCGTGTCGTGCTTTATACTTAATTTAGGAGAAAAGTATAAACACTATGGAACAAATGCAGACTGTCAGCATGGTATCAAAAAATTAATCCCGGAGACAGCTCGGTTTTCAGGGGAAGCTGAGTATGGAGTGGGGCCGGAAGCCACCGGTATGATTGAGAAATTTGTTTACGAAACGGAATTGCTGAAACTAAAACCCGATGCCAGAGGGATGGGATTTGATTGTTCCAGAGCAGATTTAAGAGTGGAAGCCGGAGCAGCTCCCACCGCATATGAAGCATGGGTATCAATCCCTGAGGATATGGAAGTTAAGCCGCCTCTGGTTAAAAAAACGTTTGGCGGCGGGATGTATGCTGCCCATGTATTGAGGGACTGGAGTTTTCAGGATTGGCGTTTGCTTCAGGAGTGGGCCAGAGAAAGCGAAAGATACGAAGAGGCCGGCGGTCCATGCTTTGAGGAAATATTAAATTATTACAACCTTATTAATAATGGGGCGAAAATGGAAGATACACAGATTGATCTGCTGCTGCCTGTTAAGGAAATGATAAAGTAGAGGACGCAGGAAAAAGTACAGGCATTCTTTGCTTTTAGTCCAGAGAACAGTTTATAGCAGCAGGAGGATTTACATATGGAACATTTCAAATTTGACTTATATGCCCGCGCATGTGATGCGTATTTTATTTATGGCGTAATCTTAGGGTGAGACACCGCCATATTTCCATTCCTGCCACACAACGGATGGGATTGATTACGGAGGATGCAGCAGAAAAAGCGGCTGCCTTGAACAGCAGGCAGGGCTGGATGGGGATATTCGTCTGACTAATTTGTATTTAAGAAAGGGAAAGGATAATGGCAAAGACTTCATTTAATGAATTTCTATTGGCAGTTGCGCCGGAGCATCGTGTAGGGGTGTGAACTTGTAATCAAGGAAGTCAAAAGCGGATACACTGCCACATACCAGCTGGAGAAGAAAACCGTAATGAATTGGGTGTTTCGCAAGACCGGTATCTGGGCACGCATTTACGGAGATAATGCCGGCAGGTATGAGGAGGTCATCGCCGCTCTGCCTGCCCACATGCAAAAGAAAATGGCGGCTTCCCGTGATTGCAAGAGACTTATTGACCCTGATGCATGCAGTGATACATGCGTGAAAGGTTTCGTCTATTCTCTGAATGGAGAGACACAAAAAAAATGCCGTAATGACGGAATGCTCTTCCTTCTGACAGAGGAAACAGCAGAGTATATTGCCGGGCTGATCTGTGCTGAGGCTGCTGCGCGTAAGCCGGCTTTGCAGCAGCTGAATCGTTAAGAACGGCATATAGATTAATTTACTAATTGTCAAGTATATCCCTCCTGCTATTGGCTTATCCTAAAAGCGGTTATCATAATATCAGTTATCATAATATCATGAGTTTTCTGCAATGTATTAGAAAATTTTACAATATGATATTTTTTCGCCTGTATATATGGTAAAACGAAAGAACAATCAAAGCTTCGGCTTTACAAGCATTACAAGCCCGCATATATTGCGGGCATTGGCGTATTAACAAGGGTGGAGGGGAATTAACGAGAGCATCGCAGGTTGAACACACTGTCACAGATGGAGCACGTTTTCTGTTTATAGGCAACAGCCATACATTTACCAATGATTTGCCGGGTACATTTTGCGAACTTGCTTGGACAAGAGAAGGCTGGTGAATTGCAGACAGTGGCCTGGAGTTATATGCAGACACAGCGAAGGCTGAAGAAACAGAACGGGCTGACGGCAGTTAGACAGAGTTTTATCATTATATTTCAGGAATGCGGGACTGATTAAAAAGATATGATTAAAGGGATAACCAATTCTAAATAAAGGTATAGAGGAGCAGTTGATATGATAACGATACGAAATGAAGAAGAACGTGATTACAAGGTCGTTGAAGAAATTACAAGAAAGGCATTTTATAATCTATATATACCGGGATGTGCGGAACATTATCTGGTTCACATCATGCGCGGTCATGAGGATTTTATACCAGAGCTGGATTTTGTGATTGAACTGGACGGACAGGTGATTGGGAATATTATGTATACAAAAGCCCGGCTGGTTGATGAAGCCGGAACAGAAAAAGAAATCCTAACCTTTGGTCCGGTCAGTATTGCTCCTGAGTATCAGAGAAGAGGGTACGGAAGGATGCTGATTGAGCATTCCTTTGAACAGGCCGTTCTGCTTGGCTATGATGTGGTTGTCATACTGGGAAGTCCGATGAACTATGTGGGCTGCGGTTTTAAAAGCAGCAGGAAATTGAATATCTGTATGGAAAATGGGAAGTATCCGGCTGCGATGATGGTGAAGGAACTGGTCCCCAATCAATTGGACGGCAGAAAATGGTTCTATTACGACAGCCCTGTTATGGCAATCTCTGAGGAAGAAGCACAGGAATATGATAATACCTTAGAAAAAATGGAAAAGAAATATCAGCCGAGCCAGGAAGAGTTTTATATTATGAGCCATGCTTTTATTGAGTAAGAAACTAGGTCCGGGCTATCAGTCACGAAGTAGTGAACCAAAGGTTATGCCGTGAAAATGCATATGGTAAAACGAACCGTGGAAGAGTGACAGCCTGAAGCTTTCGTATGAAAATATGGATTGCTTTATAAGGGAAGTAAGGGAAGCAGGGGAAAATAACAAAACAGGAAGACTCATATCGCATGAGTGCTTATAATGAAATTAATCATATGAAATGAAACTACTGCCGAATGGTGTTGCTTAATACTGTGAAATGCCTTATAATTAGGCATTGTGGCATAATGTTTTAACCCGTGTTATATAGTTGGGGTAAAAAATGTCGTAATTAAAATAAAGGGGCCTGATTTTCTTTGAAAAAGGGGTGAAAAAGGAGCAGAAAAGAGCAAAATAAGGACCTGAACTCCGGCTCTTTTCGATTTGGACCGGCCCTTGCTACAAGCCAAAAATACTGTGTAAACAGCACAATAAATAAGGAAAAACCATGAGAAAACTAGCTTTAAATGATGAGATATTACTAAGCATTCAACAACCCGCCCGCTATATCGGAGGCGAGGTAAATATGGTGATTAAGGACCCTGAAAAAGTGGATGTCCGCTTTGCCATGTGTTTCCCGGACGTGTATGAAATCGGTATGTCCCACCTGGGCATTCAGATTCTGTATTCCATGTTCAACAGCAGGGAGGACATCTGCTGTGAGCGCGTTTACTCCCCGTGGACAGACTTAGATCCCATACTCAGGGAGAAGAAGATACCGCTATTTACCCTGGAAACCCAGGAGCCGGTAAAGAATTTTGATTTTCTGGGAATCACTCTCCAGTACGAGATGTGCTACACCAACGTGCTTCAGATTCTGGACCTTTCACAGATTCCGCTCCATACATGCGACAGAACGGAGAATGACCCCATTGTTATCGGAGGCGGGCCCTGCGCATACAATCCGGAACCGCTGGCTGACTTTTTTGACCTGTTTTATATCGGAGAGGGCGAAACCGTATATTTTGAACTGATGGACCGCTACAAGGAGAATAAGAAGGCCGGCGGCACCAGAAAGCAGTTTCTGGAAATGGCGGCGGAGATACCGGGCATCTATGTGCCTGCTTTTTATGATGTGACCTATAAGGAAGACGGTACCATTGAATGTTTTCTGCCGAATAATGAACATGCCATGCCGGTGGTTACCAAACAAGTGGTAACGGACATGGACAGTGTGGGATATATTGAAAAGCCGTTGGTGCCATTTATCAAAGTGACCCAGGACAGGGTGGTGCTGGAAATTCAGCGGGGCTGTATCCGCGGGTGCCGGTTCTGCCAGGCCGGGGATGTGTACAGGCCTCTCAGAGAGCACAGCCTGGAATATCTGAAGCACTATGCCAGCGACATGTTAAAGAGCACGGGCCATGAGGAGATATCCCTAAGCTCCTTAAGCTCCAGCGATTACAGCCAGTTAGAGGGCCTGGTCAATTTCCTCATTGACGAATTCAAGGGCAAAGGCGTGAATATATCCCTGCCTTCCCTGCGCATCGACGCATTTTCTCTGGACGTCATGAGCAAGGTGCAGGATGTGAAAAAGAGCAGCCTTACCTTTGCGCCGGAGGCGGGTTCCCAGAGACTTCGTGACGTCATCAATAAGGGGCTGACCGAAGAAGTGATACTGAAGGGAGCAACAGATGCCTTTGAATCAGGCTGGAACCGGGTAAAGCTGTATTTTATGCTGGGTCTGCCCACGGAGACAGTGGAGGATATGGAGGGAATTGCGCTGCTTTCTGAAAAGATTGCGGAAGCCTACTATGATATCCCCAAGGACCGGAGAAACGGAAAGGTACAGATTGTAGCCAGTTCCTCCTTCTTTGTGCCAAAGCCCTTTACACCGTTCCAGTGGGCCAGGATGTGTACAAAGGAAGAATTTATTGAGAGAGCCAATATCGTCCGGGGCAAGTTCCGCGAGATGAAAAACTTCAAGAGCCTTAAATATAACTGGCATGAGGCGGAGCTTACCGTGCTGGAGGGCGTGCTGGCCAGAGGCGACCGCAGGGTCGGGGCCGTGATAGAAGAAGCCTACCGCACAGGGGCCATCTATGACTCCTGGTCTGAATATTTTAAGAATGATGTATGGATGAAGGCCTTTGAGACCTGCGGCGTGGATATCGGATTTTATACCACCAGGGAGAGAAGCCTGGATGAGGTATTCCCGTGGGATTTCATTGATGCTGGCGTATCAAAGGAATTCCTGATCCGTGAGTGGAACCATGCCGTGAAGGAAGAAGTGACGCCTAACTGCCGTCAGAGATGTTCAGGCTGCGGAGCCAGGGATTTTGGCTGCGGCGTCTGTTATGAAACCGTAAAGGAATAGGATAAATGAAAATTCGGATTAAATTCAGAAAATATGGAACAATGAAATTCATCGGTCACCTGGACGTGATGCGTTATTTCCAGAAGGCCATACGCAGGGCGGATGTGGATGTATGTTACAGCGGAGGATTCTCCCCTCATCAGATCATGTCATTTGCGGCCCCTCTGGGAGTGGGAAATACCAGCAACGGGGAATACGTGGACATAGAGGTGTCCTCCACCAAAGATTCGGAAACCATGAAGAAATGTCTGAACGGGGTGATGTCGGAAGGCTTTGAGGTCGTAAGCTACAGAGGTCTGCCGGATGACGCGGCCAATGCCATGTCCATAGTCGGGGCCGGGGATTATACCCTGGCCTTCAGACCGGGATACGAGCCAGAGGACATGGATAAGGAAACGTGGTTTCAGGGGCTTATTGCCTTTTTTGAGCGTCCCAGCGTCATGGTGACAAAGAAAACCAAGCGCGGTGAAAAGGAGATGGATTTAAAGCCCCTGGTTTATGAGCTCAGAATCTGTCCTGAGGGGGATGGCGAAATGGAAGGCCCCCGTTTGTTTATGAAAATATCCGCAGGCAGCGCTGCCAATGTGAAACCGGAACAGGTACTGGATGCGTATTACGGGTTCCTGGGAAAGGAGCGGCCGCCCTTTGCCTTTATGGTACAGAGGGAAGAAGTATATGCGGACAGGGCCTCTGATGCTGAGAAGGAAGCCGGTATTCACTCCTTTATCTCTCTGGAACAGCTGGGTGAGGAAATCAGATAATGGACAAATTAGTAGTGACCCGGCGGGGGGATAAGGTCTGTACGGCCGTGGTATCAGACGGAAAGGTAAGCCAGCTGATGCTGGAGCCGGATACCGCCGACTCCCTGCTGGGCAATATTTATATCGGCAAGGTGCAGAAGGTGGTAAGCAATATCAATGCCGCCTTTATTGACATAGGACCGGGATGTACCGGATATTACAGCCTGCAGGAACGGTGGAAGCCGGAACGTCTTAAGACCGGCGACGAGCTGGTGGTGCAGGTCAGCAAAGATGCTGTGAAATCAAAGGCCCCGGTGGTCACGGAACGTCTGTCCTTTACGGGGCGGTACTGTGTGCTGACTGTGGGAAAGACCGGAATCGGTTTTTCCGCGAAAATACGTGATGCCTCCTACAAAGCCAGGCTTCGTGAACTTCTGGAATGTGACCTGGCAGGAACTAAGAACCTGGGCATTATTGTCCGGACCAACGCAGTTACGGTGGAGAAATGTGCTGTGCGGGAGGAACTGGCTGAGCTGATGCGGACATGGCAAAGGCTTTCGGCGGAAGCTGGGTGCAGAGTCTGCTACAGCTGCCTTTACAGGGCGCTGCCGGGCTATATAGCGGCTATACGGGATTCCTTCGGCGGGACCAAAAGAGCGGGAGCCATTTTGCGGGCAATGAGGAAGAACGGAAAGTTCCACGGC
>OKHM01000286.1_pt1 | contig 25352 bp, 19 predicted proteins | sample 1612121 | NCBI WGS metagenome assembly OKHM01 (sample SAMN04436777, study PRJEB24849) | human gut metagenome | biome: human gut; feature: NICU; material: stool | host: Homo sapiens | place: USA: Saint Louis, MO | collected 2011-03-27
GGGCTATGGCGAGGTCGAATTCACCGTGAGCGAGGGCCAAGGCGCGGCGGAGATCGCCGATAATCTGCTCAAGGCCGAAGTCATCAAGTCTACTGCCGCGTTCACCAGCGTGGTCAACGCCAATAGCACGACACTCTATCCGGGAACGTTCACATTGAAGAAGCATATGGCCGCATCCAAAGTGATCGACGTTCTCTCCGACACCAACCAGGCGGCGGGCTTCCTCGAGGTTCGTCCCGGTGAACGTGCCACCGATGTGTTCGCCAACGCCGCGAAGCTTTCCGGCATTGCCCAAAGCGAATTCGACACGATTATCAAGAACAAGGGTAAGGATATTCTGCCCAATGAAGCGGGCGGTAGCTTTGAGGGATGGCTGGAGCCGGGAACCTACAACGTCAAGAGCATGAAGAGCGCTTCGGAAATCCTCAAGGCCATGGTCGATAAGCGTATCGCCAAGTTGGATGAATTGGGCGTGCCGGCCGGCAGTGACCGCGAACGGGTGATGATCATCGCCTCTATCGCCGAGGCCGAGGTCAACAAAGCCGATTACTACGGCAAAGTGACGCGAGTCATCGAGAACCGTTTGGAGCAGGGCATGTCGTTGGGCATGGATTCCACCGTGGCCTATGGCAATAACGTCAAGCCCGCGCAGGTGACCACCGAGATGACCCAGGACGAGTCCAACCCGTACAACACGTACAAGATCTCCGGCCTGCCGCCTACGCCGATCAGCAATCCCGGCGATAACGCCATTCAAGCGGCACTGCACCCCGAAGGCGGCAATTGGCTGTACTTCTGCACGGTCAATCTGGACACCGGCGAAACCAAGTTCGCCGCAACCGCCGATGAACATGACCAGAACGTGGCCGAACTACGCAAGTGGCAAGCCGAAAACCAGTAGTCATCCCGTTAGCTTCCTTCGCTTGGGGAAGCTGATCGGACGTTGGTCTCTTCATTGGCTCCCTCGCCGAGGGGAGCTGTCCGCAAAAAAGCGGACTGAGGGGAGCACTGCAGGGAATGTAACGCTCAACTTAAGCCCGGGGCTCCCGCGAAGCGGATGGAAGAAATCTAGGACAACACCCCAACAGCCACCGCCACAATCGCACCCGCCAATATCACCGGCACATACGGCACCTTGCCCGCATGTGCCGGTGATGTGCGTTGTGGGTCGAATCGCGTCCACAAGGCAATCCATGTGATGCCGGCAACGCCCATCGCCAGCCACCAGACCACCACAGGCAACAGGCCAAACAGTCCGACAGACAATCCCATAGGTATCAAGGCGGTCACATCGCCGAATCCCAATGACCGAGGCACCAGCAACGCCAACGCGAACTGGATCAGGCAACATAGCACGGTGAACAACAGCGCCTGCAACAGCACGAACAGGTCGTTCACCACCACTCCATACGCGAAATCGGCGGCCAGCTGAAGCAACGCGCCCGCAGCCACCCACGCGATCGGCACCCGCCGATGACGAACATCCTCAATGGACAGTGCAAGCCCACATAGCAGACCGGGTAGCGTGAACAGGTATGGCATGGCTTAACATTAACCCCTAGCTAGACGTACACATAGACGTACACACATGAAACGAGGGAAGTTATGCTGCGTTGGCAGACGGCAGGGGAGTCTCACGGAGAAGCATTGGTGGCCATGATTGAAGGGTTGCCGGCCGGCGTGCGTATTAGCACGGACGATATCGTTTCCGCACTGGCACGCCGTCGACTTGGATATGGTCGCGGTGCCCGCATGAAGTTCGAGCAAGACAAGGTCCGTCTGCTGACCGGTGTACGCCACGGCCTGACCCTCGGCTCGCCGGTGGCCATCGAAATCGCCAACACCGAATGGCCGAAGTGGACCGAGGTCATGAGCGCCGATGCACTCGACCATGACCTGCCGCGCGAAGGCCGCAATGCGCCGCTGAGCCGCCCGCGCCCGGGCCACGCCGATCTGACCGGCATGCGCAAGTATGGTTTTGACGACGCCCGCCCGGTACTGGAGCGCTCCAGCGCCCGTGAGACCGCCTCCCGTGTGGCTTTGGGCGAGGTGGCCAAGCAGTTCTTGGATCAGGCGTTCGGCATCCGCACCGTAGCCCACGTGGTGGCGCTTGGTGGCGTGCAGACCAACCCCGACCTGCCTCTGCCCACCCCCGACGATCTGGAAGCGCTTGATGCCTCGCCTGTCCGTACGCTGGACAAAGAGGCCGAAGCCCGCATCATCGAACGCATCAACGAGGCCAAGAAGGCCTCCGATACGTTGGGCGGCGTGATTGAAGTGCTGGCTTACGGTGTGCCTGCCGGCATCGGCACGTATGTGGAGTCCGACCGCCGACTGGACGCGGCTCTGGCCTCCGCGATCATGGGCATTCAGGCGTTCAAGGGTGTGGAGATCGGCGACGGCTTCCTGGAAGCCTCCCGCCCCGGTTCGCAGGCGCACGATGAGATCGTGGTCAACGCCGACGGCCGCATCGACCGTCTGTCCAACCGCGCAGGCGGCATTGAAGGCGGTATGTCCAATGGCCAGGTGATTCGCGTACGCGGTGCCATGAAGCCGATTCCGTCCATCCCCAAGGCCCTGCGTACGGTCGACGTGCTGACCGGCGAATCCGCACAAGCCATCAACCAGCGTTCCGACAGCACCGCCGTGCCTGCGGCATCCGTGGTGGCCGAGGCCATGGTGCGTCTGACTTTGGCGAAGTACGCGCTGGATAAGTTCGGTGGAGACAGTGTTGCCGAAACACGGCGCAACCTTGAGTCGTATCTCGCCTCGTGGCCGGAGCACATGCGCTGAACGAAGGGCGTATGGTTTCGTGACGACTGCCGCGGAACCATCAGCAACTGTACCCACCAATCGTCGAGAGGATTCGTAGATTATGACCGCACGCCCCCGCGCCGTCATCATCGGCATGATGGGAGCCGGCAAAACACGTGTCGGTAAGGAAGTGGCGCATATGTTGCGTCTGCCGTTCGCCGATGCCGATGTGGAGATCGAACGTGAAGTGGGCATGAAGATTCCCTCCTACTTCGAGGAATACGGTGAGCCGGCATTCCGCGAGGTCGAGGCCGATCTCATCGCCGATATGCTTGAGGATTTCGACGGTATCTTTTCGCTGGGCGGTGGCGCTCCCATGACGCCATCCACCCAGCATGCCCTCGCCTCCTACATCGACCATGGCGGTCGTGTGGTCTACCTTGATGCCGATCCGGCGGAAGCCATGGAACGCGCGAACCGTGGGGGAGGCCGGCCCATGCTCAATGGCAACGCCAACTCCCGTTGGAAAAAACTGTTCAAGCAGCGTGACCCAGTATTCCGCGAGGTCGCCAACGTTCATGTCCATACCCGGGGGCTTACGCCTCAGGGCGCAGCGAAGAAAGTGATTGATATGGTATCTGAGCGAGCAGTGCATGTTACCGGAGCGGCAATTGAGCCGTATGATGTGGTCATTGGCGAAGGTGCCATGAACCATCTGGTCGACGTGCTGGGACCCAAACCCGCCAAAATCGCGCTTATCCACACTCAGCCGGTGCAGCGACACTCCGATCGTGCCCGCGCCCTGTTGCGTCAGGGCGGCTATGAGGTTTCCGACATCGTGATTCCGGATGCCGAACCCGGCAAGACCATTACCGTGGCCAACGGCATTTGGGAACGCCTTGGCAACGAAGGTTTCACCCGATCCGATGCCGTGGTGGGGCTTGGCGGCGGTGCCGCAACCGATTTGGCCGGTTTCGTGGCTGCCACGTGGATGCGCGGCGTGCGCTATGTAAACTGCCCGACCTCGCTGCTGGCCATGGTCGATGCCTCCACCGGTGGCAAAACCGGCATCAACACCCCGCAGGGCAAGAACCTCGTCGGCTCGTTCTACACGCCTGCCGGTGTGCTGGCCGACACCAAGACGCTGGCTACGCTGCCCAATGACATCTTCATCGAGGGTCTCGGCGAAGTCGCCAAATCCGGTTTCATCCGCGACCCCGAAATCCTGCATATCCTCGAAGACCACGCAGCTGAACTGCGCGCTTTCGACGGCTCTACATTCCTCGGCTCGCCGCTCGAAGACGTGGTTGCCGAGCTCATTGAGCGCACGGTAAAGGTCAAGGCCTACCACGTCTCCTCCGATTTGAAGGAGAAGGGTCTGCGTGAATTCCTCAACTACGGGCACACGATGGGCCATGCCATCGAAAAGCTCGAGCATTTCCGCTGGAGGCATGGCAATGCGGTGGCCGTCGGTATGGTGTATGCCGCCGAGCTGGCCCATCTGATCGGTTACATCGATCAGGATCTGGTTGACTATCACCGCTCGTTGCTTGCTTCGATGGGTCTGCCGACGTCGTGGAATGGCGGCTCGTTCGACGACGTGCTCGCATTGATGCATCGCGACAAGAAGGCCCGCGGCAATGAGCTGCGCTTCGTGGTCCTCGACGAGATTCGTCGTACACCTCGACAACCCGCCCGCCGAAGCCGTGGAAGAAGCATTCCGTCGTATCCAGCAGTAATTGAACGGCCGTAGGCCGTGCCGTTCGCCATCCCCTCAGAAAAAAGTACTTGGCTCCCCTCTAACGGAGGTACCCCGGAGTCGGATTTACCTTCTACCTCCCTCTGATGAGGGAGGTGCCCCGAAGGGGCGGAGGGAGAGAAGCACAAACAAAAGGAGTCCCAATGACCAAAGTCATCGTTGTCAATGGCCCTAACCTCGGACGTCTCGGCGTCCGCCAGCCCGACGTCTACGGTCGTCAAGACCTCGACACCCTGCGCAAGCTCTGCACCGAATGGGGCAAGGACCTCGGCCTCGAAGTCGAGGTGCGCCAGACCGACGACGAAGCCGAAATGGTGCACTGGATGCACCAAGCCGCCGACGAGAAAACCCCGGTGGTCATGAACCCCGCCGCCTTCACGCACTATTCGTATGCTCTCGCCGACGCCGCGCACATGGTCATTGACGAGAACCTGCCGCTTATGGAAGTCCATATTTCCAACCCGTCCGCCCGCGACGAGTTCCGCAAGCGTTCCGTAATCAGCCCTGTGGCCACCGGCACCATCACCGGCATGGGTTTCTACGGCTACAAGCTCGCGCTCGATGCTGTGGCGCACTTGCTGAGCGAATAGAACCAAGCCCTCCAGCCAATCCCGGGTAGCAGTCGACGTTGCGCCCGGGATTCCTGTTACCTGAGGAAACCATAAGCGTCCAAGTAAAGGAAGCCATGACTCTCACCGCCACGGAACGTGATCTCGTCGATGCCGCGTCACGCTGGTTTGACGCCCACCGCGCACAGTTCGTCGATGAGCTGTGTGAGCTGCTGCGCTACCCGTCGGTTTCCGACGAATCGGACCCGAATCCTCGTCCGGGCGCGCCTTATGGACCCGAAGTACGCCGTGTATTCGACCATATGCTGGCCAAGGCAGGACGAGACGGGCTGCCTACGCGCGACTACACCGGCCACGTCATGGAAGTCGTTTATCCACAGGAGAACGTGGAGACCGACCGTGACATCGCCTTCGTCGACCACCTCGACGTAGTCCCCGCCGACGACGGTTGGACGCACGATGCCTTCGATCCGCAGGTTATTGGCGATATTGTTATCGGTCGCGGCTCATTGGACAATAAAGGCGTCGCGCTGACCAGCTATTTCCTACTCCGTTTCTTCAAGGAACACGACCACCGTTTCCGCCACCGCGTACGTATACTGTTCGGCGGCTCCGAAGAGATCGCGCTCAACGACATCAAATGGTTCGTCGCCAACATCGGCGCACCGTACCAGGCCATCGTCACCGATGGTCCCTTCCCGGTGAACAATATCCAAAAAGGGCTGCTCGATGTGGATGTCGAACTGCCGGTCGGGCCGCAATTGCGCGGTTGGCATGCCGGCACCGCCACTAACACGGTTCCCGGGGCCGCCGCAATCACCCTCACCGGCGTCGACGAATCTACCGTGCGGCAAGCATTCTGCCAGAGCGGCAACATCGCTCCAGATATCGCCGAGCGATTGCATATCAACGCAACAGCGCAAGGCGTCACGATTGAGGCCACCGGTGTTGCCGGTCATGCCTGCCAGCCGTCCGGTACCGTAAACGCTATAGCGGTGCTCACTACGGCGCTTGCCCGGTCCGGTCTGCTCGAAGGCCGTGACCTCACTGCAGCGCAGGCGATTGCCCAATGGACAAAAGACTCATATGGCACCGGCTTGGGTATCGATTGCGAGAATGCGGAAAGCGGACCGACTACCGCCAATGGTGGTTTGATTATGCCGGCGAATGAGTTCGCTGAAGCAGACAAGGTATTAGGCGCGGTATCGGGTGAGACTTCTGAAGATGCCATCGTATTGCACTTCGACATCCGTTATGCGGTAGGCCAGGCACACGAACAAATCATCGAGCGTATTCAAGCACAAGCCGAAGCGGCGGGCGGCCGCATTGTCGACATCCTTAACGATGACCCATACTACGTGCAGGCTGACGACCCGCGTGTCCAGTTGCTCACCGCAACCTACAACGACGTGTTCGGTTGCGAGGCTCGACCCGTGGCTGTCGGCGACGGCACCCACGCCCGCTTTATCCCGCGCGCACTCAACTTCGGTCCCGAATTCCATGCCGACCATGTGCCGGCGGTCGACGGCATCGACCTGGAGACCCCGCCATTCATCGCACCAGGTGCCGGCAACGCGCACGGCGCCGATGAATGGGCCTCGCTGAAAAACCTGAAAACAGCGTTTGTTCTATATGCGTTAGGCCTAGTGCGTCTCGACCAATACCTGCAATAGCTGGCGGATAAGACGTTTGATGTGATTATGACCTTGCGTATGCTTTTTGACGAGCCTACTATTCGATCTCCTCGCGTTTGCCGTGCAGGATGAATCCCGGCCCTCCCGCGTCCCGGTCCCTCTCGTCGAGCTCCGCCGCTATCCGCCCAAGAGGACCGGCTTCGACGACCTCACGGACGCGGACCTACAGGCCATCGTCCAGGAGATCAACGACACCCCCATGAAGGTCCCGGGCCGGGAAACGCCCAACGAGGTTTGGTACAGCGAACTCGGCAAGGTAATGTCGAGGACAAGCCGCCCAAGGACGAGCGTTGCACTTACAAATTGAATCTGGGTGAACACGCCGAGTCACATGCGGATGATAAAGTGAAATTCCATGGTTAGAAGAACACATGGTAATTCTCAAGAACACGTCACCAAGCATATTTTCGTCACTGGCGGCGTTGTCTCCTCTCTCGGCAAGGGCCTGACCGCATCTTCGCTCGGTCGTTTGCTACGCAGCCGCGGTATCCATGTTCTGCAGCAAAAGCTCGATCCGTACATCAACGTCGACCCGGGCACCATGAACCCGTTCCAGCATGGTGAGGTCTACGTGACCGAAGACGGTGCCGAAACCGATCTCGACATCGGCCACTACGAGCGTTTCCTCGACGTCTTCCTGAGCCAGAAGGCCAACGTCACCACCGGTCAGATCTATCAGGAAGTGCTGCGCAAGGAGCGCGCCGGCGAATACCTCGGCCAGTGCGTGCAGGTCATCCCGCACATCACCAACGAAATCAAGTCTCGTATGCGCGCCCAGGCTTCCGATGACGTGGACGTGATCATCACCGAAATCGGTGGTACCGTCGGCGACATCGAGTCCCAGCCCTTCCTTGAGGCCGCCCGCGAAGTGCGCCGCGATCTTGGCCCGGACAACTGCATGTTCGTGCACGTTTCCCTGGTGCCGTACATTTCCGCCGCCCACGAGCTCAAGACCAAGCCCACCCAGCATTCCGTGATGATGCTGCGTCAGCTCGGCATCTCCCCGGACGCCCTCGTGCTGCGTTCCGACCGCCCGCTCAACCAGTCCATCAAAGACAAGATCTCCCTGATGTGCGATGTCGATGCCGAAGGCGTGGTCAACTGCGTGGATGCGCCGAGCATCTACGATGTGCCGAAGATCCTGTTCGAGGAGGGTCTCGACGCCTATGTGGTGCGTGAGCTCGGCCTGCCGTTCCATGACGTCGATTGGGACGAATGGGCCGACCTGCTGGAGCGTGTGCACCACCCCAAGCACGAGGTCAACATCGCCATCGTCGGCAAGTACATCGATCTGCCGGACGCCTACCTGTCTGTCACCGAGGCCATCAAGGCCGGCGGCTTTGCCAACTGGGCCAAGGTCAACGTCAAGTGGGTTGCGGCCGATCGTTGCGAAACCACCGAAGGTGCGGCCGCCGCTCTCGACAACGTCGACGGCATCGTGATCCCCGGCGGCTTCGGCATCCGCGGCATCGACGGCAAGATCGGCGCCCTGAAGTTCGCCCGTGAAACCAAGCTGCCCGCCCTCGGCCTGTGCCTGGGCCTGCAGTCCATGGTCATCGAATACTCCCGCCACGTGCTGGGCATTGAAGACGCGAACTCTTCCGAGTTCGAGCCCGATTGCGCCAATCCGGTGATCGCCACCATGGAAGAGCAGAAGGACATCGTGGCCGGCAAGGGCGACATGGGCCACACCATGCGTCTTGGCTCCTACCCGGCTGAGCTGGAGGAAGGCTCGCTGGTCGCCGAACTGTACGGCACCACGCATGTCACCGAGCGTCACCGCCACCGTTACGAAGTCAACGTGGCCTACAAGGATCGTCTGCGCGAAGGCGGCCTGCGCATCTCCGGCCAGAGCCCGGACGGCGAGCTCACCGAGTTCGTGGAACTGCCGCAGGACGTGCACCCGTTCTATGTGGCCACCCAGGCTCACCCGGAGTTCAAGTCTCGCCCGACCAAGCCGCACCCGCTGTTCGCCGGCCTGGTCAAGGCCGCGCTCGACCATCAGGCGGCGCGCTGACGCACTTTCGTGCCGTGCATAATATCGCGGCATGATGTGCTGACTGCCGTCATCGGCGTAGTGCAAGACATACGGTAAAGACGTGGTGGCGAAATATCTAATGATGTTTCGCCACCACGTCTTTTTTTGTTGTATGAGCAGCATGCAGCATGATGTATTGGAAGGCGACGGTAAAAAATTACCGTTTCTATGGTGTGTTGGTAGTATGCAGATAACGCTTAGTAGGCCATCGCAGAAAGACCGACCATGACCGAACACCTTGATGACTCGACCCAGCAGTTTGCGCCTCTGTTTGGTGCGAATAATGCCGTCAGCGGCACTGTGGCAGACAGTATGGATGCTGCTGCATCAGATTCCATTCAGGACGATGAGATGAGGAGGCGCCGCATCTGGCCGTGGGTGGTGATTGCTTGTCTGCTGGTTGCCTTGGGGGCTGCCTGTGGCGGCGGTGTTTGGTTCTTCCAAGATCACGTGCTGCCTGGCACAACGCTATGGGGAAATTCAGTTACCGGCAAAACCGAGCAGGAGATTGTCGACCTAATCAACGACCAGGTCGACAACACCGCGGTACGAGCGAAATACCAGGGGCAGTCGGCGACGTTCACGCTGAAAGATCTCGGCATCGAAGTTGATGGTGAAGCAATCGCATCCGATGTCATCAATGCCCAACGCGGTGACGCATGGTGGCAACAGTATGCGTTCTGGATTACGCATGATGTGGCCCCGCAAATCAATCCCGAGCTCGCTGATGGCAGTGTGGTAGATAAGGCGCTGAACATTGATGCACAAGAACCTGTTGACGCGCAAGTCGCATTGAACGATAACAACAGTGGCTTCAACGTTATTGCGGGAGAAAATGGCCAGGGAGCCAACGCCACCAGCATTGCGAAGCAAGCCATTTCCACAGTGGAGTCATTGGGCAGTGTCCAGCCACAGACCGTTCGGGTGGAACTCGACGTAACCGAACCGACGATTACCAATGCAATTGCCGATGAGGCGAAAACCACGCTGGAAACCCTAGTGAACAATGCCGTGGCCATCAAGGTGGCGGATAAAGACATCGCCACCGTGAATGCGTCCATGCTGGGTTCGGCCATGCGCATCGACGCCAACCAGCAGTCAAAGCTGAAAGACAATGAAGTACGTAATGGCTACGTGGTTTTTGATGCCGATAAGCTGCAGCAATACTATGACGAGCAAATCAAGCCGAATCTCAAATTGGAACGTGAAGACAAGAAGGTCGTCGTCAATAATGCTGGCGAGGTGCTGAGCACTGAAACAGAAGGCCATGATGGCATTGTGATTGCCGATGGCGCGGATACGGAGGTTGGTGCTCGCTTGGCTCAGGTGCTGGCCACGGGAACTGGTTCAGTGAATGTGGACGGCAAGGTCGATCCCAAACAGGAAGTCAAGGTCACTCATCGCGTGGCGATTGACCTGTCCGACCGTAAGCTCTATGCCTATGAGAATGACACGGTGGTCAAGACATTGAATGTCGTGGTCGCGGAGGGCAATGACAACGTCACCGGCGAATGCGTTGGCATGATGTGTACGCCGACAGGTGACTTCAACGTATGGCAAAAGTTGCCCAGTCAAGATATGAGCGGCACGCTGAATCTTGCCGATGGCACGGTGGAAACATGGGATGTCAAAGACGTGGGCTTCGTCAATTACTTCTCCTCCGGTTGCGCAATCCACCGTATTGCCGGCGGATATGTAGCGGATGCCGTAATGCCCTCCATTGCCAACGGATCTCATGGTTGCGTGGGTATCGGATGGGATGTGGCCGAATGGTTCTACAACTGGTGCAATATGGGCACGAGCGTGCATATCCAAGTGTGATATGCAACAGTGTGATATGTAACAAATACGGCATGCAGTGGTGCGACACATAATGCCGCATACGCGATGTTCGGTGTGCATGGGACAAGCTTGCCCGGCTCCAATATCGCTGTATCGCATTCGTGTAATCAAGCCCACAGCCAATATGCGTCAGGGCGGCTAGTGTTTGCACTTGGGTTCTGCTAGGTTTTCATAGGATTAAGTGTGATACAAGGAAGGCAGGATGGTGACCGAAAACACAGCACCAAACGCCGCCGCTGACGTGGAGATGAGCCAGTATGTGGCTGATCGTACCCGCGTCAACGAGGACAAGATCAAGAAGGATGACGAGATCATCAGCCAGTTCGGCGACTACAACTATGGTTGGCATGATTCTGATGCCGCCGGCGAAGCCGCAAAACGAGGCATTGATGAGAACGTCGTACGCGCGATCAGCGCCGACAAAGGCGAGCCGCAGTGGATGCTCGACATGCGTCTGCGTGGATTCAAGGCGTTCCTCGAAAAGCCCATGCCCGATTGGGGTGTGGATCTCTCCGGCTTCAACGCAGACGACTTCAAGTACTACGTCAAGCCAATCGACAAGCAGGCGAAAAGCTGGGACGAACTGCCTGACGACATCCGCAACACCTACGATCGTCTCGGCATCCCGGAGGCGGAGAAGAACCGCCTCGTCTCCGGCGTGGCCGCCCAGTACGAGTCGGAGGTCATCTACAACTCCATCCAGGAGGACCTGAAGAAGCAGGGCGTCATCTTCGTCGACACGGACACCGCTGTGCGCGAATACCCTGAACTCGTCAAGAAGTACTTCGGCACCGTCGTGCCTCCGGAAGACAACAAGTTCGGTGCTCTCAACACCGCGGCATGGTCCGGCGGCTCGTTCGTATACGTGCCGAAGGGCGTGCATGTGGACATCCCGTTGCAGGCGTACTTCCGCATCAACACCCCGGCCATGGGTCAGTTCGAGCGCACGCTCATCATCGCGGACGAAGGCTCCTACGTGCACTACGTGGAAGGCTGCACCGCCCCGATCTGGTCCGAGGACTCGCTGCACGCCGCCATCGTCGAGATCATCGTCGAAAAGCACGCCCGCGTGCGTTACACCACCGTGCAGAACTGGTCGAACAACGTCTACAACCTCGTCACCCAGCGTGCCTACGTGCGCGAGGGCGGCACGATGGAATGGGTCGACGGCAACATCGGTTCCAAGGCCACCATGAAGTACCCGGCCTGCATCCTCGCCGAACCGTACGCCAAGGCATCCACCATGTCCCTCGGCTTCGCCGGCAAGGGCCAGTACCAGGACACGGGCGCGAAGATGATTCACCTCGCCCCGCACACCAGCTCCACCATCGTCGCCAAGTCCATTTCCCGTGGTGGTGGCCGCTCCGCCTACCGCGGTCTGGTCAAAATCGTCAAGGGCGCGTACGGTTCGTCCAACTCGACCGTGTGCGATGCCCTGCTGGTCGACGACTTCTCCCGCTCCGATACCTACCCGCATGTCGACGTTCGCGAAGACGACGTTTCGATGGCCCACGAAGCCACCGTTTCCAAGATTTCCGAAGACCAGCTCTTCTACCTGATGAGCCGAGGTCTCACGGAGGAAGAGGCGCGAGGCATGATCGTGCGCGGCTTCGTCGAACCGATCAGCCGTGAGCTGCCGATGGAATACGCGCTTGAACTCAACAGACTTGTGGAACTTCAGATGGAAGGATCGGTGGGCTGATTCCGATGACCGACAACACAACACCCGTCAAGGAAATCAAGATTCCGGTCGCCGACCCCAACGACCCGTACGCGATTCCGGCCGCTATGCCGTCCTCCGTGGACCATGCCGTGCGCTCGTTCAACGCAGGCGATTACCCGGAGCCCAGCCGCAAGCAGGACGAATGGCGCTACACGCCTATCGAGCGCATCAACGAGTTCTTCACCGTGTTCGAGCCTTCCGGCGAAACGCAGATCGAAGTCTCCATGATTGACGGCTCGCCGTTGGCCGAAGGCGTGAAGCTCAGCCAGATCAAGCTCGGTGAGGGCCTGTCCGGCACTGTGTCCAAGCCCAACGACCGCGTCTCCGCAGTCGAATGGGAATCCGGCCGCACCGCAACCATTCTGGAACTGTCCGGTGAGATCGCCCAGCCCGTGCTCGTCAAGGTGCACGGCGCGGGGGAGGACCTCGACGCTTTCCATCTGGTGATCGCCGCCGCCGACAAGGCTCATGCGGACGTCGTCGTGGAACACGACGGTGACGCACGACTGGCCGAAGGCGTGGAAATCACCACCGGCAAGGACTCGCACGTCTCCACCACGTTCGTTCAGGAATGGGCCAAAACCGCCAAGCATGTGGCCAACCACCGCATCCACGTCGGCGAAGGCGCATCCCTGCGCCACTCCGTCGTGACCTTGGGCGGCGACATCGTCCGCATCCGCATGGATCAGGACTTCGGCGGCGAACAGGGCGACCTCAACATGCTCGGCATCTACTTCGTGGACCCCGGCGAGCACATCGAACACCGCACGATGGTGGTACACAACCACCCCGACTGCAAGTCCCGCGTGGTCTACAAGGGCGCGCTTGACGGCAAGGGCGCGCACTCCACTTGGGTGGGCAACGCGCTCATCCAGCCCACCGCCCCCGGCACCGACTCCTACGAGCTCAACCGCAACCTGGTCCTGACCCCGGGCGCCATCGCCGATTCCGAGCCGAACCTCGAAATCGAAAACGGCAACATCATCGGTGCCGGTCACGCCTCTTCGGTGGGCCGCTTCGACGACGAGGAACTGTTCTACCTCGAATCCCGCGGCATCCCCGAAACCGACGCCCGCAAGCTCGTGGTGCGCGGCTTCTTCGGCGAACTCGTCGAGGAGATCGGCATTCCCGCCATCTCCGAACATCTGATGACCGTGATTGACCGCCGACTGGCCCGTGGTGAAAACGACGCCATGGCACAGGTCCTCGAAGACAAGTAAGAACAGCATTTTTAGGAGCACAACAATGTCAACACTCGAAATCAAGGACCTGCACGTCCACGTCGAAACCAAGGAAGGCATCAAGCCGATCCTGAAGGGTGCCACCCTGACCGTCCACTCCGGCGAAACCCACGCCATCATGGGCCCCAACGGTTCCGGCAAGTCCACTCTCGCCTACACGTTGGCCGGCCACCCCAAGTACGTGGTCGACTCCGGCGAGGCCCTCCTCGACGGCAAGGACATCCTCAAGATGACTCCGGACGAGCGCGCCAAGGCCGGCCTGTTCCTGGCCATGCAGTACCCGGTCGAAATACCGGGCGTGTCCATGACCAACTTCTTGCGCACCGCCAAGACCGAAATCGACGGCGAGGCTCCCGGTATTCGCCAGTGGGCCAAGGACCTGTCCGCAGCCATGAAGCGCCTCAAGATGGACCCGAAGTTCGCCTCCCGTTCCGTGAACGAAGGCTTCTCCGGCGGTGAAAAGAAGCGCGCCGAAGTGCTGCAGCTCGAACTGCTGAAACCGAAGTTCGCCATCCTTGACGAAACCGACTCCGGCTTGGACGTGGACGCCCTGCGCATCGTGTCCGAAGGCGTGAACCGCGCCAAGGAAGCCAACCAGTTCGGCATCCTCATGGTCACGCACTACACCCGTATCTTGAAGTACATCAAGCCGGACATCGTGCACGTGTTCGCCGACGGCCACTTCGTCAAGACCGGCGGCCCTGAGCTGGCCGACGAACTCGAAGAGAACGGCTACGACCAGTACCTGCCCGAAGGCGCCGACTCCGAGTCCGCACTGGCCTGAGTCCGTGACCGTGGGAGTCTGACATGCCCTATTCTCGACACGCTCCGGGCCGCTTAGGCCAGGTCTTTACGGTCGCGAACAGGCCATGTCAGACTCCCGCTCGTTTCGTGCAATTGTTACGTAAGTAGGGGGAACATAATGGTTGATTTTAAGGCGATTCGGGCGCAGTTCCCGATTCTGGATCAGGAGATTCACGGGCACCCGCTCGTGTACCTGGATTCTGCGGCCACCTCGCAGAAGCCGAATGCGGTGATCGACGCCGAGGCGAACTTCTACCGTACAATTAACGCCGGCGTGCACCGTGGTGCGCACGAGCTGGCCGCCCGTAGCACCATGGCCTTTGAGGAGGCCCGAGCCAAGGTGGCCAAGCTGGTCGGCGCGAATGCGGCCGAAGGTGAAGAGGAGGTCGTCGTCACCGGTGGTGCCACGGCCGGACTGAACCTGCTCGCCACCGCATTCGGCAATGCATCGCTGGGGCGTGGGGGAGAAGCCGCCAAGCGTTTTGCCCTGAAGCCGGGCGATGAGATCGTCGTCTCGCGTGCGGAACATCATTCGGTGCTGCTGCCGTTCCAGGAGCTGTCCTACCGTACCGGCGCCACCTTCAAGTGGATCGACCTGACCGAGGACGGCCGTGTGCGTACGGACAACCTCGACGAAGTCATCACCGAGCGTACCAAGGTCGTGGCCGTCACCCACGTGGGCAACGCCACGGGTGCCATCATCAACATCGCCCCGATCATCAAGCGTGCGCATGAAGTAGGTTCGATCTTCATCTTGGACGCTTGCCAGTCCGTACCGCACCTCAAGGTCGATTTCCACGCGCTTGATGTGGACTTCGCCGCCTGGAGCGCGCACAAGATGTACGGTCCTACCGGCGTCGGTTTCCTGTACGGTAAGCGCGACCTGCTCGAAGCCCTGCCGCCGGCCAACTTCGGCGGCTCCATGGTCGAGCTCGCCTACATGGACCACGAGGCCCAATACATGGCCCCTCCGGCCCGCTTCGAGGCCGGCACCCAGCCGGTCGCCCAAGTGGTGGCCGCAGGCGTCGCCGCCGAATGGATGATGAACATCGGGCTCGAGAACATCGAAGCCCATGAGAAGACCATCGCCGCCGAACTGCTCAAGCTCGGCGACGTCGATGGCATTCGCATCCTCGGGCCGCGCGAAAACGTGGACCGCATCGGCACCGTGGCGTTCGACGTGGCCGGCGTGCATCCGCACGATGTGGGCCAGTTCATCGACGCCCAGGGCATCGCGATTCGCGTGGGACACCACTGCGCCCAACCGGTACACCGCCACTTCGGCCTATACGCATCCAACCGTGCCTCCTCCGGTGTCTACAATTCGGTCGAAGATGCCCAAGCGTTGGTCGAAGCGGCCAAGGGCATCCGTAAGTTCTTTGGAGTGGAGTAAAACAGAACACCATGAACGAATTCGGTATGAGCGGGGATGACCTCGAACAGATGTACCAAGAGGTCATCCTCGAGGCGTCGAAACATCCGCATGGCAAGGAATCCTTTGCGCCCAACGCAGCGGTCGAACAGTCCGCGGACGCAGCGGCCAATGTCACCGTACAAGCCAGCCACGAATACTGCACGCCCGGTGAATCGCACCAGTTCAACCCGACCTGCGGCGACGAGGCGACCATCCATGTCGAAGTCTCCGATGACGAACCGCACACCATCAAGCGATTGGTGTGGGACGGCCACGGCTGCTCCATTTCGCAGGCCAGCCTGTCGGTGATGGTCGATCTGGTGGACGGCAAAACCGTTGACGAGGCCATGGATCTGGAACAGACATTCCACAAGCTGATGGAATCGCGCGGTGCCGGTCTGGACGACGAGAACCTGGAAGAAAAGCTCGGCGACGCCGTGGTATTCCAAGGCGTGTCGAAATACCCTATGCGCATCAAATGCGCTCTGCTAGGCTGGGAAGGGCTGAAGGACTCCATCGCCCAAGCCCTCGCTGCAAAGAACTGAGGAAATATGTCCAACGATAATTTGGTTCCCGAACCACAGCCGTCCGTTTTCGATGCTGTCAACGGCGTCCTGCAGGACGAGGAGGCCGCTCGCCGCGTGATGGCCAACCCGGCCTTGGCCAAGGGCTTCCCGAACGGACGCCCGATCGAGCACTCTGCTGCGTCCGGCGATGACACCTGTGCGTGTGGCGGTCACCACGGCAAATGCGGTTGCCAGGATGACGAACAGTCCGATGGCAGCGAGATTCCGATCAAGGCGATTGACGATATCGGCCGCGCCACTGCCGAAGACGTGCGCGAGGCACTGCATCAGGTGATTGATCCGGAGCTTGGCATCGACGTGATCGATTTGGGTCTGGTCTACGGCATTGAGATCGATGAGCTAGGCCGCGCCATTATTACGATGACGCTGACCACGCCGGCCTGCCCGCTGACCGACCTTATCGAGGACGAATGCGCATCCACGCTGGCCGGTCTGGTCGAGGAGTTCCGCATCGACTGGACGTGGGATCCGCGCTGGACCATGGAGCGCATCACGCCCGAAGGCCGCGACCAGCTCGCCGCCCTAGGCTTCAGCTTCGACAATATGCCAAAGTACTGATAGCGCTTAGTAAGTTCCCTCATCAGAGGGAGCTCTATACGAGAAAAGCCCCGCATGATGCGGGGCTTTTCCATGTCTGGACTGGTCAATCAGTCATCGACGATGGTGTTCTTCGGGACAACCGTGATGCCATCCGGCGTGACGGTGAAGCCACGGGCCAGATCGTGCTCGGTATCGATGCCGACAGTGGAGTTCTCGGTGAGCACCACGTTCTTGTCAAGAATCGCCTTGTACACGCGGGCGCGGCGGTTGATGACTACACCGTCGAACAGCACGGAATCGACAATCTGTGCCCACGAGTGGATACGCACATTGGGGGAGAGCACGGAGTGGTGCACTTCACCGCCGGAGACGATCACACCGGGGGAGACGATCGAATCGGTGGCGTGGCCCAGACGGTCGCGGCCGGCGTGCACGAACTTGGCCGGCGGCAGGTTGCCGGACATCGTGTAAATCGGCCAATCCTGGTTGTACAGGTTGAACTCGGGCACATAGGCGATCAGATCCATGTGCGCATCGTAGAACTGCTTAATCGTACCGACGTCGCGCCAGTAAGCGTGATCAGTGGCCGTGGAGCCCGGAATCTCGTTCGAGTTGAAGTCGTAGACGCCGGCTTCGTTGCGGGAAGCGAAGTACGGGGCGATGTCGCCGCCCATGTCGTGCTTGGTGTCGGCAGCCTTCTCATCGAGAGCCAGAGCCTCGAACAGGGCCTTGGTGTTGGCGACGTAGTTACCCATGGAGGCCAGAATCTGGTTCGGATTGTCCGGCAGACCGGTGGTGGTGGGCGGCTTCTCCTGGAAGTTCTTGATCATGTTCGGGTGATCGGGATCGACCTCAATCACACCGAACTGGTTCGATTCCTCGATGGGCTGGCGGATACCGGCCACGGTGAACTCGGCGCCGGACTCGATGTGCTGCTGTACCATCTGTTCGAAGTCCATGCGGTAGACGTGATCGGCACCCACGATCACCACGATGTCCGGCTGGACATCCTCGATGATGTTGATGGTCTGGTAGATGGCGTCGGCGGAGCCGAGATACCAGTGCTTGCCGAGACGCTGCTGCGCGGGCACAGGGGAGACGTACGAGCCAAGCAGCGGGGAGAAACGCCAGACCTGGGAGATGTGGCGGTCAAGCGAGTGAGACTTGTACTGGGTGAGCACCACGACCTGACGGTACCCGGAGTTCACCAGGTTGCTCAACGGGAAATCGATCAGACGATACACACCACCGAAGGGAACGGCGGGCTTCGCGCGATCACGGGTTAACGGCATCAGGCGGGTCCCCTCACCACCTGCAAGCACAATCGACAGAATCTTGGGATTCTTGGCCATCGTAACTGTCCTCTCTGTTACTGAGCGTCTTTCGACACCGCACTGCTGGGCCGGATGCTTCCTTGCATTCGGTTTACATAGTTAATAATTGCAGAAAAAATCGAACATGCAAGGTTTTCGCCCCCGCGTGCCGTGAACTTGCGATGAACAGTTTCGTAGATTTGTTAAGGATCCGGCCTTTTCGGAGCGCGTGCGATTCCTTAGCGTGTCGCGTAGAACGCCACTGCGCTGGATGCCGCCACGTTCAGGCTATCCACGCCGTGGCTCATCGGAATCTTCACGGTCAAATCGGCGCGGGAAATCGTATGGTGGGACAGGCCGTCGCCCTCGGTACCGAAGATCAGCGCGAGCTTGTCGATATGCGTCGGATCTTCGGCAGGCGCGTGCAGACGGCGTGTCAGTTCGTCCAACGAAATCGAACGATCCTCCAATGCCATGGCCACGGTGGTGAAGCCCAGCGACTTCAACTCGTCGATGCCCTGGAACGGCCAGTAATGCTTGTTTTCGGTGCCGTCGTCGTTGAACCCGGTGATACGGGTCCACGGAATCTGGAATACGGTGCCCATCGACACGCGGGCGGCGCGTCGGTACAGCGGATCACCGCAGGAGGGTGTGACCAGCACGGCATCCACATCGAGCGCGGCCGCCGAACGCATCAGTGCGCCCACATTGGTGTGGTCCACGATGTTTTCCATTACTGCCACGCGGCGGGCGCTCTTGCAGACCTCGGCTACGGAGGGCAACGGCCAGCGTCGCATCGCGCATAGGGCGCCGCGATGCAAACGGTAGCCGGTCAGACGCTTGAGCTGCTCAGGTGAGGCCACGTAGACGGGAATATCCGCGCCCCAGCGCCCGTCGATGAAGTCGAAGGTGTCTTTCATGCCCTCCAGCCAAGGTTCCTCGACCAGCAGTGACAGCGGTTCGCGGTCAGCGGCCAGCGCGCGGTCGATAACCTTGGGGGACTCGGCGATGAACACGCCCTTGGCTGGTTCCAAGCGATTACGCAACTGCATTTCGGTGAGGCTCACATACGCTTCGACGCGCGGGTCGTCGACGGTGTCCAGCGTGATGAACTGCATTGGTGGCCTTTCGTGTGTGCAGATAACGAAAAACCCCTTGCAATGCAAGGGGTTTATCTGTGCCCGAGACGGGACTTGAACCCGTACGCCCGTATAAAATAGGCACTAGCACCTCAAGCTAGCGCGTCTACCATTCCGCCACCCGGGCAGGTGTCGTTTGGACAACGAGTAGATAGCTTAGCATGAAATTACAGGGATGCAATTCGCGCGTGTGCCCGGCGTGTCGCGTGTAGCCTTGAAGTCATGACTGATGCCCTTTTTCTTTTCGACCCGCAGGTCGACGACGTCCCGGTGAACAGCGACGAACTCCACGCCGGCTGGAAGCTAACCCTGCCCGCTCACATCAAGCGCCATGCCGTGCAGGCCATGCGACTCAAGGCAGGGGACAGCCTGCAACTTTCCGACGGCAACGGCTTGAGAATCCAGGCAGTGATGGCCGATCCTGAAGCCGGACTGGCTGAAGTCGTGGAAGTGGGGCGCGAACCCGAGCCGCTCACCCGTTTGGCGCTGATTCAGGCATTGGCAAAAACCGGCCATGATGAGCAGGCCATCGATATGGCTACTCAAATCGGCGTCGACCAAGTGGTGCCATGGCAGGCGGACCGATCCATTGCCAAGTGGAAGGTCGGCCGTACAGACAAGAAATGGAATTCGGTACTGGATGCCGCCACCGAGCAGTCGCGGCGCGCCTTTAAGCCGCAACTGGAGGCGTGCGCGTCCAGCAAGGAGGTCGTGGCCATCTGCCGCAGGGCCTGCGTGCATGGCGATGTGGTGATTGTGCTGCATCAGGATGCTACCGATACGTGGTCCGGCGTGGAGGAGAAGGTTGCGCAGTTGGTGGAACGCACGCTCCAGGACGGCCGGCCGCGGACTGTCAGTGTGGTGGTCGGGCCTGAGGGCGGCATCAGTGAGCAGGAGGTAGCTGATTTCGTCAAGGCCGGAGCGGTGAGCTGCGTACTGGGGCGCAATATTCTGAGAGCCGCGACGGCCGGTCCTGTAGCGTTGTCGCTGTTGTCTCGGGTGTTGGGACGTTACGAGTAACGCCCACGCGCTAAGCTGGTGCGTAGCAACATCAAACCAAGGAGCATGATGAGCGAATCCGACGATTGCCTGTTCTGCAAGATCATCGCAGGGCAGATTCCCAGCAGCAAGGTCTACGAGGACGAGACGACCTACGCATTCAACGACATCAATCCCAAGGCCAAGGTCCACGTGCTCGTGGTGCCCAAGAAGCACTACGCCAACGTCGCCGAACTTGCCGCCGGTGACCCGACCGAGCTGGCCCACATCGTCTCCATTGCGCAGAACATCGCCGACAAGGAATTTCACGGCGCCTACCGACTGGTGTTCAACACCGGTCTCGACGCCGGCCAGACCGTCTTCCACGTGCACGCGCACGTGATGACCGGCGAAAAGCTCGACGAGTAGTAGGGGAATATCCGCTTCGTGGCAACGACTACACGTACCATCACCATCCCGCCCCAACTTGACCCCGTCGCCGTGCTCGGCCCGGTTGACGAGGTCATTCGCGAGGTAGAGCGCGCCTTTCCGGACCTGACGATTATCGTGCGCGGCAACCGCGTGGCGATCGTCTCCCGCTCCAAGCAGACCGAAGCCCAGGCCGCACAGGCCGAGGATTTGGTCAATACCATCATCCAAGCCGCCTACACCGCGCCTATGGACGCCGACACCGTGCGTCGCATGCTCGACCAGAACGTGCTCAAGAACCACGTGCGCCTCGAACATCCCGGTCACGGCCCGGTGCGTGACAAACTGGCGCAATCGACCTCAAACGAACGCGCCCATGCACGTTCTGCCGGCTCCCACGACCCGACGTACCGCAAGCCCACGGTTCCCGGCGTCATCACCTTTGCTGCCGGCGTGCCGGTCCGTGCGAAAACCGCCGGACAAGTGGCCTACGTGAACGCCATCGAATCGCACACCATCACCTTCGGCATTGGCCCCGCAGGCACCGGCAAGACGTATCTGGCCGTGGCCAAGGCTGTGCGTGCCTTCCAGGACAAGCAGATTCGCCGCATCATCCTCACGCGCCCGGCCGTGGAGGCCGGCGAAAGCCTCGGCTTTCTGCCCGGCACGCTGAATGACAAGGTTGACCCGTATCTGCGCCCGCTGTACGACGCGCTTGGCGACATGCTCGGCGCCGACCAGCTCAAGCGGTACATGGACGACGGCTCCATCGAAGTGGCGCCGCTCGCCTACATGCGCGGCCGTACGCTGAACGACGCGTTCGTGATCCTCGACGAGGCTCAGAACACCACCGAACAGCAGATGAAGATGTTCCTGACTCGTCTGGGCTTCAACACCACGATGGTCATCACCGGCGATATCTCGCAGGTGGACCTGACCGTGCCGCGCTCGGGACTGGCCACCATCGAACGCATCCTGGGCGGCATCAACGACATCGCATTCGTGCATCTCAAAACCGAGGACGTGGTACGTCACCAGCTGGTCGGACAGATCGTGGCCGCCTACGACCGTCACTCCGCCATCGCCGGCGACCACCGCGACATCGAACGCAAGGGCCGCCGCAACCATACCGACTTCGATGCCCGCCAGCAAGCGGATTCAACCAACCAAAGCGAGACAGACGATGAGCGTTGACGTCACCAATGAAACCCAGTGGGTCATCGACCCCAAGGTCTTCTCCGATTTGGGTATTTGGGTACTCGACCAGATGCGCGTGAGCACCCAGTCTGACCTGACCATCATGTTCGTGGATCCCGATCCCATCGCCGAACTGCACATGCGTTGGATGAACCTCGAAGGCCCGACCGACGTGATGAGCTTCCCGATGGACGAGCTGCGCCCCGGCGACGGCAAAACCGTGATGGAAGGAGTGCTCGGCGACATCGTCATCTGCCCGTGGGTCGCCGCCCAACAGGCTGCCGCAGCCGGGCACAGCACCATGCAGGAGATGCTATTGCTCACCATCCACGGCATCCTGCACCTGCTCGGCTACGACCACGTGACCCCCGAGCAGGAGCGCCAGATGTTCGGCCTACAGCGACAGCTGCTGCTCACCTTCTTCGCCCTACGCCACGATGCCAACGTGCAGGCCACGCTGCCCGCCGGCACACCCGACGCGCTGGCCCTGTACGACGCCGCGCACGGTGCTGGCCGCGACCTCGATTCCAAATAAGCTCCCAAATCAATCACACCAAATCCGGATTATTCGATACCGTTCAAGGACATTCAAGGACACCGAAAAAACATTATGGAGTATTCCAGTACCACGCCGATCGCCATCACCGTCATTCTTGTACTCGTGGCGGCCCTGTTCGTCTGGCTCTCGCTGACCATGGCCGCCGCTGAAGGCGCCGTGGCCCGCGTAACGCGAGCCAGCCTCAACAATCTCATCCTCGAGGTGCAGACCGACTCCGAAGCAAGCCAGTTCCTCAAGATGAAGAAGATCGACAAGATTCATCGCGTGCAACGGCTCATCGCCGACCGTTACGCCACCGCCGGCAGCTGTGCGTTCTTCCGCATCGCCTGCAATGTGCTCGACGGCGTACTGGTGTCTTCCATCGCATCCCTGTGGGGTGCGGAACTGTGGGTTGAACTGCTCTCCGGATTCCTGTTCGCGATTATCGTAGCCGTGGTCTCCGTACTGGTCCGCCCGCGCACCGCCGGCATGGCCAAGCCGGTCGGCATCATGATTTCCAACTCGCGCATCGTGTCGTTGGCCACCAAGCTCACGCCGTTCGCACGCATCGGTGGCGACAAGTCCGGTTCCAAGGGACCGGGCCGCCGCTCCAAGGACTCCGATCTGTCCGACGACGAGGAGCTTGAGAAGATTCAGCTCGAGCAGGGCAAGGCCGCCATCGACCGACTGGTGGAGTCCAACGACTTCGATCCGGAAGTCTCCGAAATGTTGCGCAACGTGCTCACCCTGTCTGATACGTTGACTCGCGAGATCATGGTGCCGCGCACCGATATGATCTGCATGGAGCGCGACTCCACACTGTCTTCCGCGCTGAAACTGTTCTCACGCTCCGGTTTCTCCCGCGTGCCGGTGATCGGTGAGGACGTGGATGACCTGATCGGCGTGGCCTATTTGAAGGACGCCGTGCGTGCCACCGCCTTCAACCCGGCGGCCATGGAGCGCGCGGTCGAATCCATCGTCCGGCAGCCGCTGCTTGTTCCCGAATCCAAGCCGGTGGACGACCTGTTCCATGAGATGCAGCGTTCCCGCCAGCATGTGGCCGTGGTGGTCGATGAGTACGGCGGCATCGCCGGCATGGTGACTATCGAGGATGCCATCGAACAGATCGTCGGCGAGCTGGAAGACGAGCACGACCGCACCCAGCGTACTGAGCCGGAGAAAATCGGAGACAACAAGTGGAAGATGCCCGCCCGTACGCCGATTGCCGATCTGGAGGAGATCTTCGAGATCGACATTGATGAGGACGATGTCGATACCGTGTACGGTCTGCTGACCAAGATTCTGGGCCGAGTGCCGATTGTCGGTGCCTCGGCTGTGACGCGCGGTCTGCGACTGACCGCCGTGGACTCCGCCGGACGCCGCAAGAAGGTGTCCACCATCGTCGTAGAACCGGCGCACGTCGAGGGCGGCGAGGAAAATAACAAGACCCATGAGGAAACTGACGGCGAGCCCGTCGAAGGCGATGATACCGCCAGCAAGGAGTGATATGACCGATCAGAACAACAGCACGAACGACGTCGATGACATTGACGTTACCGATGCTTCCGATGTTGCCGGCGTTGCCGAAGTCGACGCGACCGGTGAAACGGCGAACGTGACCAAGCAGGACGTGCCGTATCGCTCCGGATTCGTGGCCGTGGTCGGCCGCCCGAACGTCGGCAAATCCACGTTGATCAACGCGTTGATCGGCAAGCAGATCGCCATCGCATCCTCTCGCCCGGAAACCACCCGTAAGGCGATCCGCGGCATCCTGACCGCCGACCACGCGCAGCTCGTGCTCGTGGACACGCCCGGTATTCACCGTCCGCGTACGTTGCTCGGCCAGCGTCTGAACGACGTGGTCGACGAATCTCTGGCCGATGTGGACGTGGTGGCCTTCCTGCTGCCCGCCGATCAGGAAATCGGCCCCGGCGACAAGCGTATTCTCTCCCGACTGCGTACCGACTTCGCCACCAAGCGTGAGGACGGTACGTTCAAGTGGCGCATCCCGCTGATTGCCATCGTCACCAAGATCGACGAGCTTGGCCGTCAGCAACTCATCAACAAGCTCATCGAAATCAACGATTTCGCCGATTTCTCGGACATCGTGCCGGTGAGCGCTCTGAAGCACGACAATCTGGCTGAAGTGAAGAACGTGCTCATTGAGCACACGCCCGAGGGTCCGCAGATGTACCCGGACGATCAGATCAGCGAGGAGCGTCCGGAAGACACCATCGCCGAACTCGTGCGCGGTGCGTTCCTTGAGACCCTGGACGACGAGCTGCCGCATTCGCTGGCCGTGGTGGTTGATTCCATCGACTATCCGGAAGACAACGAGACCGGTCAGGGCTATGACGGCAAGGCGCAGGTCAACGTGTCCATTTACGTGGAGCGTGACTCCCAGAAGCCGATCATCATCGGCAAGGGCGCCTCGAACCTCACCTACGTCAAGAAGAAGCTGCGCACCCCGGTCAACCGCATCGTCGGCCAAAAAGCCAAGCTCGACCTCCACGTCAAGGTAGCCAAAGGCTGGCAGTCCGACCCCAAGCAGCTGGAGCGCCTGGGCTTCTAAGGCGTATAGACGAAAAAGCTCCCTCGTCAGAGGGAGCTTTTGCTATACGGTTTACTTCCGCTTCGTGTACATCTGGGTGTTGAGGAGGGTGGAGTAGCGCTTGATGACCTTGGGACGAATCACCTTCATGGAAGCGGTCATCAGGCCGTTTTCCTGAGTGAACTCCTCGGGCAGGATGATGAACTTGCGCACGGACTCGGCGCGGGAGACGCCCTCGTTGG
>OKHM01000300.1_pt1 | contig 24070 bp, 35 predicted proteins | sample 1612121 | NCBI WGS metagenome assembly OKHM01 (sample SAMN04436777, study PRJEB24849) | human gut metagenome | biome: human gut; feature: NICU; material: stool | host: Homo sapiens | place: USA: Saint Louis, MO | collected 2011-03-27
TGCTATCATGTTTCTTTTATGTATTGTCGTTTGTTGGAAAATTATGTAATCTTATTTAGATAAAGAAGGAAGCTTTTCTTCCTTCTTTATCAAGAACATAGCAACCTTTATTTAAAGGTCCTATTTGAAAGCAAGTATAAAGATTCCTTTTATTTTGTATTTATAGTTATATTGCTATTTTTAGTCGATGACTACATTAGCAGAAGACTTTTTATGGTTGTTCGTATTTATTTAGGTAATTCAAAGCCGCTTCTTGAATGACATCTTTAAGGGTTACCCCTTTGCGTATTGCCAGCGTTTTCAGGCGTGTGTGAATACTCTGATTTATCACAAAGTTGCAGTGTACCGCCTTTTCCTTTTTAGGCTGTCCCGGTTCCTGAAACGGTGCGGTCGGTTGTATCAGGCTGTCAAGACCGCCTGTCATCCCGGCGGCTATGCTGTTTTTCAAATCTTTCTTATTTGCCATAGTTTAGTTCATCTTTTCCGTTAGTAACTCGTTGCAGACCTTCTCGTAATCTTCCACTCCGGCTGATTTAGGTGCATAGTGGAATATGTCTTGTCCCTGTGTCGGCGCTTCGGCAAGCGCAATGGCGTTGCGTATGTGTGTGTTGAGTACCTTTCCCTGAAAGGTTTCCTGTACCAGTTCCGATACGCTCTTGTTCGGGTTCTTTCTTCCGTCATACTGAGTTATCAGTACTCCGGCAATTTTTAGATCAGTGTTAAGACGCTGCTGTACCTTGCTTACGATCTGCATCAGCTTAGCCATACCTCGCATGGTGAGATATGGTGCCTGTACCGGGATGATTAGCTGATCCGAAGCGGTCAGCGCATTTAAGGTCAGCAATGACAATGACGGGGGCAGTCTATCAGGATATAGTCGTACTTTTCCTTGCTCTCTTTGATAAGGTGCGCAAGGATAAGTTCACGCCCTGCCTCGTTTATCAGTTCCGTTTCGACCGCTGACAAGTCCAGACACGAAGGCACTGCACTCATACCGTCCTTGTGCTGGTATATCGGCTGTGGATATTCGCCTTTCATCGCTCCGTAAATCGTTTGGGGCAGTTCGGCCGACAAGCCCAGCGATTCGGTCAGGTTTGCCTGTCCGTCAAGGTCGATTAACAGCACCTTGTAACCTTTCTGCTGCAAAGCCGTCCCCCAAGTTAATGGTGGTCGTGGTCTTGCCTACACCGCCCTTGTGGTCAGAATACATAAAACAATTGCTTTCCTCATAAATACTTGTATTTTAATTTCCTGATGTTTCTTTCTGCAAAAAGAATGATAAATACTAAAAGTAGTATGTACTAATATACTAATCTTAGTGCTTCGTTTTTGAATCGGATAGAATATTATGATAATTCTCCCCCTTGTCTTTTGCAGTAAGCGGTTAAATCATCGACTGCATCTTCAATAGAAAACAGGTGTCCTACTTCATATCCCTTGTCGAGAAAGTCAATTCCTTTCCAACTTCTGAGATAATTGAATGATTCTGGCAACATGAGTTTGGGTTTCTTAGCAAACTCGGATATACAAATCACGATGTATTCTATCTTGTCTTTAATATCTTTTTCCATAAATTTTTTGATACTCCATTCTTTCATTGCCAAATGTAGTATTTACTACCGTAAGTATTTTAGTCTTTTTCCTGATTGAAATATTCTTCTGCGGCTGCCTTTAAATCCATACTGATAAGTTCCCACGCATAGCCCCTGTAACAGTCTATCCCTTCAGGGCATTCTTTGACATCAAAGATTCTTTCAAATCCGGCTTTTATATCGTTTTTCGTAAAGCTCCATTCATCACGCATCATCGCCCATTCTATCATTTCTTTCAGGCTGTACGTGTTGTTGAGTTCGTAAATGTCCCAAAAGTCTTTTTGTCTGGGTTCCTCCTGAGTGATTGCCTTGATTTTCATTGCCGCAATCTCTCTTATGTCCGCAAGCCTGATGCCGTCCGTTTGTTTTACGGGGAAGATAAAGTTTTCCGTATAGAAGAAGTCAGCTTTGATGCAATCTGCCGGAGATTCACCGATGCGGACAGAATAACCCAAAGCAGGCTGGTCTAAGCTGTCTAAGTTTTCTGAATATGGGAAGTTTTCTTGCAAGAAAACTTTCATGGCGGTGGTATTCATGCTTCCGTAGTCTATGGCTGTAAACAAATCTATATCTATGGAGCGTCTGTGTCCTAATTGTAGGCTTAGACACGTTCCACCAACCAAGTTGAAGTCTTTGAATATATCAGATTGCATAATCGTTTTCAGGCAACGGATTAACTGGGGCGATACGGTTTCATTATGAAGTTTCATTGTACAAATTCTTTAAAGTTTCTTTCTCTTGTTTCTTTTTTCCATTTACTGTGTGTTCCCTGTAATACAGTCTGTATTGTTTCTTTGCCGTAAAACCTTATGCCTTCTCCTATTTCCTGACTGTTTCCATATTCAAATATGCGCTGAATGACCCATTCCTTGTTTTTAATCCAGTTGATTTTTTCTATTTTCGTGTCCCAAAATAATGCCATGCTGAATTTTGACAAGTCCGGGTGTCTTGTCTGTTCTTTTTCTGTCAGGTAGGCATAGACTTCATAATTGGCTTGTATCTTGTAGAAATAGCCTTCAATACTTATTCCCAATGCTTTTTCTATGGCGATGGATTGCTGAATCGTGAAATCCCTTGTGCCTTTGATTAGCTCACTGATTCTTTGCGGATAGACACCTGCCTTGATGGATAGTTGCTTTTGGGTTATTTTTGCCTTTCTCAAAATATGCTCCAGAACTTTTCCTGCTGGTGTCTTTTCTGATTTGATATATTCCTCATACATGCCTGCTGTATTTTATATGTTCAAGTACAAAAATACATTTGTTTTTGCAAATAACCAAATTTGGTTATCACTTTTGCAGACCTCCTTCAGTCTTTTCAGAAATATCTTTCAAAAAGATTATCTTTCTGAAAGATATTTCGATGTATCGTTTTTGATGTCTGTTGTACTATAAAAACAGCTTGCTGTGGCTCGATTTGATAAAACTGCTGTCGGTTGTTTTGACAAATCGGGGTATTAGGCTCCCCTTTCCTCGAAAGGTGCGGCAGTCTTTATGTCTTTTCGTATGATGTACCGATTTTTTTTCTTTGATTTTTTCAGTATATTTGTAATACAAACCAATGGGATGGTCATAAACGAAAAAAAACGTTCTTGATGAACGGGTATATCCTTGACTTGGTTACGTGTTTTGATAACAGAGGCTTTACCAAGCATTACGATACAAAGGTACGGCAGGGAAATCGGTCACTCACCCGATAGAGACGGTATTTGAGGTGGCGATCTATAAATTGGGGCTGGAGAACTTGTATTATCCGGTAGCCTGTGAAGATGGCCGTACATCTTATAACTTCGTGCAGATCTTGAAACGATTTGATATTGTTACCGACTTCGAGACAAAGAAATCGACGAAAAGGCTGTATTCGGCGATGATAAGCTCGGAGATTAAAGACTTCATGTTTTCGCTCTATAACCTCTTGGAACTTCAGGATTATCGAAACTTATCCAGCCGTTATCGTTATTTTTACTTGGAGCTATCCAAGATGATTTACCTGATCAAGTATAAGGTCAAGAATAACGAAACTCCTTTCTATGTGCTGACAGTCGATCAGTTGGCTAAGAGGTTGGGGATAGAAATAGCTGAACTCAAATATCGGAAAAAGAAAATCGTCTCGATACTTACGAAAATGAACGGCTACCTGAAATATACCAATTTCAACTTTTCCTTTATCAAAGGTGAGCATGATAGATAGGCTTATACCGTTTTGTTCTCGTTTCCCCAAGATACGTTGTGTTATTTCGATGAAGAACATTATAAGAGTTTGCTTAAGTTATATGTGGAGCTAGTTTATCCTGAGATAGAGTTGGAATCTAGAGGAAAGAAAGTGAAAGAACTGGAGAATGATAAGGAACTGTATGGCGAATTCTTTCGGTGGAAAATATCGAGAAGAAAAAGCAGTTATATATAAATGATTTTGTGGCTGTTTTCGGCAGGTTTCCCGAAGGGTGGACACCATAGAGGCAGCAGGAAGTTCCTGAATTGGAAAAATTCATTTCTTCAAAGAGTGGTGCTGATAGAAAGTCCTCAACTGTGTAAAATCGTCCACTTTTTACGTTTTTTTGCTGTCTTAGTTGTGTAAAAGTGTCCCGTCTTCTGATTCCAGATGTATGTAGGTATCCGTATTGCCCTTTTTAGTTGTGTATAGATGTCCTGTTCTTTGCTTTTGGCTGTATGTAACCATCCCTGCTTCCTGCTCCAGTTATTGATAGGTGTGTGAAAGTATCCACTCTTTTCAAGAAAGGAGTAATAGGGAGGTAAGTCAGTACATGATTGTTATATGGCCGAATAAAGAAACGGGATTTTCTAAAAAAGCCTGATAGCTGTATAAAATGATCCACCATATTACATAAATACACCTAAATCCCTAATTTATATTCCCCAGAAAACTACAAAGAAATGACCGGGAAAATGAATTTTCCCTTCACACGCTCTATACTTACTTTCGGAAAAATATTTTCCGGAAGTAAGTATAGAATTTTACGGTTTTTAATATGTCTGGAAGGGTGTCTTGTTCTTTTATGCCAAACTTATTTTTTTTAGGGTGTTCCCTTTCGGGAGGGCTATCCGTTGCAAGTCCTCGTTACCCTCCGGGCTTTTCCCTGCTATCCCTAACGCTTTATGCTCCGGCTATGCCGGAAGAGAAGTATGATGATTTTTTCCTGAACTGATAGGAACATTGCGAAGGTAGGCGGAGGCGGAACGCCCGATATTGAAAAGCCAAATCTCCAGCCTTCCTTTTGGGAAGGTAGTATTTACCAGTTCAATCTCGTTCTTATATCCGTCTTTCCCGCTTTCTCTTCAATGCACTGTTCCCAATCAGTTGAGGAAAAATTTATGGTTGGGGCGACAAGCGATGTTTGCGAGTATTAATCTTTTAATTTTTGGCAGTATGAAAACGAAGAGAACCGTATTTGAAGTGAATGACGTTTATCGGGTGATGGAAAACAGCGAGTTGATTTATACCTTGACGAACAGTGAGAAACTGAAACGTGAAGAGTATAAGTATGAACAGATGGAAATGGACGGGTTGTATCTGTCGGATGTATTGGAAACGCTGACACCCAACCGTAAAAAAGTAGCTTATGCAGCTATTGAACTGTATAAACGGTTGAAAGAAGGACAAATAGAAAGATCTGCTCTTTTAGATAGTAATAATGTTTATAAGGTGATGTATCCTGTTTTGTGCGATATTTCCACTGAAGAAGTGTGGGTGTTATTGTTGAATAGTTCTTCCAAGCTTATCCGTAAAGTCCGTATCTCATGCGGTGGGCTAAATACTGCTCTTGTAGATGTACGTGTTGCCATGAGGCAGATTTTGTATTATAACGCCGTGTCTTTTATTATGGTACATAACCACCCGTCAGGAACATGCAAGCCCAGCAGTGCGGATAACCGCTTGACGGAAGCGGTGAAAAAAGCTGCTGAAACATTGGATATCCGTTTGGTTGACCATGTGATTGTGGCAGGCAATAACTATTATAGCTATGCGGACGAGGGCAAATTGTAAAAGAGGCAAAAGGTGGACGGGAGAAATCCCGTCTGCCCGGCATTTCTGCTCTGGAGTTCTTTTTTGGCAGTCACCCCAAAAAAGAACCCCAAAAATGCTTTCCTAGCTATCGGGTACGACATTCTGTAATAGGCTGAATAGAGGCTTTTTCGGAATATATGTTTTCTATTCACTTTTGTTTTCGGATTTTAGCGCAATGCCATTTCTTCGTAACAAGCGATATACCGTTCCGCTGCTACCTATATTTAATATTTTCTGTATCTCTCTGACTGGTGTTCCTGATTCGTAGAGCTGGATGCAGCTTTTCTGTTTGGCGATGTTGTTTTTGTTGATAAGCGTCTTCCTGCCGAATTTGACGCCTTTTTCCTTGGCGATTCTTTTGCCTTCTTGTGTCCTCTCATAGATAAGGTCACGCTCAAATTGGGCAAAGGCACCGAGAATGTTGGCCATCAACTGGCCGGTTGCGCCTTCCGTGCTGATGCAGTCTTGCAGCGAGGTGAATAATATGCCTTTATTTTTGAAGTCCTCCAACAGTGTAAGAATGTTTTTCAGAGAACGTCCGAGCCGATCCAGTTTATATACGACAAGCGTATCACCTTCCCGGAGGAAGTTTAGACAAGCATCCAGTTCCGGACGGTTTTGTTGACAGCCGGTCATTTTTTCCGAGAAAATTTTCTCACATCCGGCAGCTCTTAGCGCTTCCAGTTGCATATCCAAATGTTGTTCCCTAGTGGAAACACGTGCATATCCAATTTTCATTTTGTATCGTTTTAGTTGGTTGATGAAGATTTAATATTTTCACTTTTTCAAACATGAAGATATTAAATCTTCATATTCTTCACGGCTATATTGGCTGAACCCCTTTTGCTTCATTGTCAAAAGAAGCTTTTCCAATTCTCCGATGGTCACTACTTGTTTACCGATAACGGTAAACTGTTCCCATTCTCCCTTTTCGTTGAGCAGGTATTCCCGGTGTGCAAAACAATAGAGAGAACCGTCAATGTCATTTCGTTTCTGCCATTGACGCAGGTGTTTCAAACTGGTGAAACCACGGGTAAAACAGTACGTGGGATGGGAACCAATACATCGATTTCCATCTTGAATTTTATATTCTCTTCCGCTTCTCGCATAGGTGATTGGCTTATTTTATAATACATCAATTATTGTATGAGCAGGAAGAACCAGCTTAGAGAAAGCAAACATTTTCTTTCCCAAGTCCTTTAGTGATGCCCCAATATGATATACTTCCGTATTGTCGATGATTAAGAAACGGTCATGGCTGCTTTTGTAAGTCCTTACCTGGATAGGTGGATATTGATCATTATGCTTGTTAAGGTCTAGTTGGAGTTGTGCGCTTATCTTGTGCGTGTAGATAGTGGCAGATACTCTTGAACAACGCTTACTCAACATGAGCAATACCGATTCGTCCACATAATTATCAATAAGTATAAGGGAATGTTTGGCTGATTTGATTAGATCGGTCGCAAATTTATAGGCATCGAAAATCTGGCCGTCAAAGAAGATACCTTCTACTGGAGGCAGCGAAGTGCGCACGAAAAAGTCGATTTTCTTGTCATGTTCAGCAATGGTTTTTTCTATCTGGAAAAACTTGTTATCCATTCTCTGCTCAATCTCATTCAACCGTTGATTGATTGAATACCCCTTTAACAGATAATCTTTTAATACCTTATTTGCCCACTGGCGAAACTGTATTCCTCTTTTGCTTTTGACTCTGTAACCAATAGAAAGAATCATATCAAGATTATAGAACTCAACCTGTCTGGTGACGAATCGTTCACCCTCTTTTTGAACTGTCGCAAATTTTGCGACAGTTGGAATATCTATTAATTCCTCTTTTAAAGCATTACTTATATGTTTGCCTATTGTCTTTATATCTCTGTCGAATAATTCTGATAGCTGTTGGCGGTTTAGCCAAACAGTTTCGTCCTCTAAGCGTACTTCTAGTTTTACGGCTTCATCCGGTTGGTATAGTATGATTTCTCCTTGCTTCTCCATCTGATGTTTCTGTTTTATTATCAATTGGCAAAGATATGGAAAAGAAACATGTAAAAGCATTTTTTCCGGAAGTATTTTCCTTATTTTCTTGTTCCTTTTTTATTTTAATAAAACAGAAACATTCTGCTGTTTTAAAAATCAGTAATCTGTTTGCTATTCATAGTTAGGGTATCAAATAACTCAAATTCAAATGGAAATGCAACTTTACATTTTATGTAGATTTGTTTGTTAACTTAAGTAATAGTTGCTACATTTGTTTAGCTATATACATGGATGTAGGGAATATTGCAAATAAAGGAGAATTGTTTTAAATATAATTTGGGGAGCTCTTCGGACATGTCTGGTGTAAGACTGAGAAGTATAATCGAAACAGATACAGATAATCATTTGTTTGCAGTTCTTAGTAAAATAGCAAAGGCAAAAGTAGTGAGAATGGAAAATAATATTTTTTTTTAAACGGAATTGAAGCAAGGTTATGAAAGATATACATTATTATTTTATTTTGAATGCCGGTGTGACTGATGGTGAAGAGATTACCCATGGAGTGTTACAGGGAAAGATAGAATATAAGCCGGGGGCTTTTGATCCTTTCTGGAATAGGGATGATGCGGTTGCTCGACTAGAAAGTGAAGAGATCCGCAAACAGATGGAAGAGTTAGGTGTGCAGATGGAAATTGTACAGATGGTTTAACCGGAAATTGTTTTCACAAGGCTTGCTGCGGATGCCAGACTTTAAATAATCCATTGGATTAATTATCTGTAAGCATCCGATAAAGTACACATTGTATTTTCATAAAATAGAAAACTCGATATCAACTTTAGTCAAAAGCTAATATCGAGTTTTTTTTATTCTTCAACATAAATATTTAAACTCCAATTGGATTCGTGTTGGATTTCTCTAACTTTCAAACATCCGGAAGAAGTTCACGAACATTTTTCCCGGAGTCCTTTTCCAGATAGTATGGAAGTTTGGCTATGACATCATTCAGCCATTCCCTTGGGTTAATTTCCTGTGCTTTACAGGTAGCTAATAGTGAGCATATGATTGCTGTATTTTCAGCTGCCTCGTGGTTACCACAAAAGAGGAAGTTCTTTCTGGACAAAGTAAATGGTCTAATCGCATTCTCCGCCAGATTATTATCGATTTTCAGATTTCCATCTTTCAGGTAATTCTTCATTCTTGGCCAAAGAGGATAAGTATAGGTAATAGCTTGTCCCATGCGACTTCTTGGTGGTACTTTTCCATAAGTCTGTTCCATCCATTTTTCAAAGGAGTCAAGTATGGGAGTTGCTAAACACTGGCGGAGTGCACATCGTCCCTGCGCATCGAGTTTTCGGGCATCTGCTATCTGTTCAATATGATATAGTTCCTGTTTACTCATTGATCGTTTCATAACTACGTTTTTGATCGCAAAGTAATAGAAGAGTTTTTAGGTCTACAATGTGTACTTTATCGGATGCTTACGGAGAAGTCGAAAATTCAACAGGTGGAGAAAACGCCGGACATCGAGCAGCCTATTCCCAAAAAGAAGCAGCAGGAGAAAGATCTGGAACTCCTGAAGAAGCCAAAAAGGAGCAGAGGTTTCGGAATGGGCATGTGAACTTATTCTGAGAGTATGAATTTTGTGCCATTATGAGGTAACGAACAAGGATGAACTTCATCAGGAAATCTATCTTGAAGAAGAAAAAACTCCTCTTGAGTAGTGTTATTTTTTTGTTTTTTAGAATATTATATCTTTTGCTTTTGTAAATTTAGAGTGCTGAAAGAACTCTAAGAAATATATCTTAGAGTTCTCAAAGTATTGTTTTTGTAGGGTATTAATATCTTCTATACTTATTTCATTTTAAATTGAATTTTAAAATAGCGTCTTCATTAGTTTCAAGATTAATACCATAAATGCATTTGTATTTCTCATCAACAATTAAAGAAGATATATTATTATTTAATAAAAGACGCTTTATAGGATTCCCTTTCCAATCATATACTTCAACGGAAGATGAATGAATTTTTTCTGAATCTCCCCAAGGAATACCAGAATATAAGGCATATATTCCTATTTGAGTACAACTTAGGTCTTCATAACGAACAATATTATTATCTACATTATATTTAAATTTGCTTCCAAAGGTATTTCTATTAAATAAATAGAACTTTGGAGGAAAATCAACTCCTATTTTACCAGTTAAATATAGTTTGCCATTCCTTATTTCTCCAAATTCAATTCTATCAATAAAAAAATAAGCAGAAGCAAAATGATTTCCTGAAACAGTAATCCACGTATCATCAAACTCGGTATAGTAGTCTTTCCCTAAATCCTCAGTTAAATTGAATGTATTGGGTAGCGTATCTAATAATAATCGTTGTTTGATATTCCATAATTCACGAGTAGAGCTTTTACTATTGCTTCTTTTCGTTAAATATTGAGTTGTATCAACATAATTCATTTCCCAAAAAAATCTATTGTCAAGGCTTGGTAAATAAAATTCTTCTTCCATGATAGCACAAGTATCAGTTAATAGATAAGATACATATTTATCTGTGGCATGATCACGAAAGGCAAATCGATTTTCAGGCATATTTTTTATGACAGTAGGCATCAAATATTCTCTCGGTCCTGTTCCAATGGGGCAAAAAGAATATAAGAAATGAAAGGAAGGTAAAGAGTAGACATAAAAATTATATTTAGCATTTGTCTGTATGTCACGAAGGATTATATAATCTTTTGATTTATAGATATTACCTGCTTTTATTATTTCATTAATTGGAACTTGTATGGCATTTAATGTTTGTTGTTTGGGAAAGTTTTTTATATAAGTATTGTTTTCATTGTTACATGAAATGACCAATAGTAAGAAGCTTATTATTAGCAGTTGTCGAATATTTAACATAGGCTTACTTATAAACTGTAAGTTACAATATAAAGAACTCCTGCTTTAGTCTTTGTTTATTTCTATTTATAGAACTAAAAACAGGAGATTTTTATTTTAGTAATTCTATTTTGAGACAGGTTCTTGATTTATAATAATAAATGAGAAAATATTAGCATCTGTTTTTACATTTTCCTGTATATCTACCACAATCACAAGCTATACCACCTCCGGAATTTCCAGACCATTCTTTACAACTATCAGTACACTTAGCAGTTTCTCCACTTGCTAATGCTTCTATATTAGCTATCATTAAAGTTGACATTTGACTATTATTTTCTGTTTGTTTTATACAATATACATTGTAAACTCCTATTGAAATAATCAAAGATACAGTTAACTTTAAAATTTTCTTTTTCATATTTTTATGATTTATGGTTTCTATCTACAAATATAGGAACTATTTATAAAAAGAAAAAGAAATAAAATTATTTTTTTTTGATAAAGGAGTTTTGTATGTGCATCTACAAAGCAACCACCGAAGCCGGATAAGATGTTAGGTTGCGTGTAAGTGACCGTTACAAGGGTTTGTTTCATGAATGTTTCAATTTTGTCTATAATGGCTTCCATTGGCTTGCTCAAGCCTGTAGTTTCAGCAGATACCAATAGCAGGTCTTGTTTGAGATAGTTCCTTATAAGTCTATCCAAATCTCATCCTAAGCTAACCTGTTTTTGTAGTTCGTGCTTTTCGAGTTCTTCGTCCCTGTGTTCCGGCTGGTATTTGGGGTATAGTTTTAGTGCATGAAAAGAACGTCCGTCCTTTAAGATTTTGTATTCAAACGAATAGGGACTTTTTGCGTCTAATTCTTCTTTCGCTGGCTTTACAATCCATTTGATAAAGTTTGAGCTACGCTTGTATTTATTTTGTACGCCGAACATGATTTTTAAATCCTCTATGGTATAAGTTAGCGGTGTTTGTTGTCCGCTCATAAGTTCATAGAACCGCATGGAGTATTGGCTTGTAAATTCCATTGCCGTTTTAAGCTCATACTTCCTGAATCCCTTTGAGAAGTTTAGGACAGCGTTATATATTTCCGGCTGTATCTCAAATCTGACCCAGCCCCTTTTGTAATCGAATTGTGGTTTTTCGATAATGCCTATAAGTGCCATCATCAAACGACTTAAAAGTCTTGTTTCTAAGGGCTATAAGTGCCTTTTTTACACGGGTATAGTTTTCATCATCATCATTTGCCAAAAACGAAGAAATAGGCATCATTACTACCCGATCATCGTAGATATTCTTTTCGATTCGAAGACCTGAATGCAGTTTTTTGCCTTCTAATTCACATTGCATCGCTTCTACAAGACGGTATAAAATGCGTTTTTCGTAAACTGAAAAATCGTATTTAGACACGGTTATTAAGTAACTCTGTATCACATCTTTATTCGTTATCTTTACAGCCATATTCATTTGGCTTTTAAAAACGAGAGATTGAATGTTCGCAAATATAGAAATTAAAAACGAGATTAAAAAATGTATCTCCACGAAAACATTCAAAAACTCGTTTTTAAAGAGTGAAATAGCATTCGAAAACTCGTTTATAACATTCAAAAACTCGTTTTTTGTTTCATGAATTGTATTTATATGATATACAGAATCTTATTAGCGTTTTTCTAAAGTTTGATAAGCATATAACAAGTTATGCTTTAAAACAAGTCATTAAAATTTTAGCTAAACGGTTGATTTTCAACTTTCGGAAAAAGAAAAACGAGTTTTTGAATATTCGGAAAAGCAAAGCAAGAGCCAGCGCAGCGATAAGATAGGAGAAAATTTTCTGTGTGTTAAAATATCTGTTATTATGTTTATCTATATTTAATTCTATTGGAATTGATATACTTTGTTATACATTTGCAATAAAAAGTATAACAATATGGAAGTAGTAGTAAAAAAACTAACGGCATTTAGGCTTAACAACGATTTATTGGATATGCTGAAAAGTGCTGCCAAACGTGAACATAGGAGCCTGAATAATTTCGTGGAATGTCTTTTAATGGATGCAATGTATTCAGAACCCAACGAGGAAACCAAAGCAGCCATTGAGGAAGCCCGTGCAGGAAAGAACTTAAAAACAATCGACACAAGCAGTTTTGAGAACTTCTTAAAATCTTGCAGTGAATGAGAAAGGTTAAAAGCGGCAGTCAATTCCGAAAAGACTTGAAGCGGTATAAAAACGATACAATAAAGCTGGAAAAGCTTTATTGTATCGTCGGATTTTTGGAACGTTGCGAAGATATACCTAAAGAGTTTAAACCGCATATGCTTTCGGGAAATTATGCAGGGCACATGGAATGTCATGTGGAAAATGATTTTCTTTTGATATGGATTGATGATGAAGTGGTAAAGTTGGTTAGACTTGGCAGTCATTCGGAATTGTTCGGAAAGAAAAAGAAACGGTAGAAATGTATTAAAAGTCAATGGTTGATAGATAGCCATTGACTTTTTGTGTTTTGTGTACAATTTGTTCTGTGTGGTTCCCGGCTGCTGGAATGTGTGTTTACATGGCTGGGATAGGTTCTTTCTTGGTGTCTCGCTCCGACCTCTCCCCGTCCCCCTTGTACGAGCTTTCGCCGTACCGCAGGGGAGGGTGTTCGTCGATTGCTCGGCAGTCGAAAGAACAGCAAAAGAAAACTGGGTTTTACCCTGTTTTTCCTCTTGCCCTACGGGGTTCAGCTGAATATCAGCTATTTAAGTTTTTTTACCGCAATTAGTTTGAAATTGTGGTTAAAATCATACCTTTGTAAATCAGAGATTTAATAATATAATCAGCAATTAAAAACGCAATTGTATGGATAAGGAAACCACCACTTCTGTCACCATTGACCGAAAAACGTTTGCCCGGCTTGACAGGCTGGCAAAGTCCAATAATGTATCAAAGAAAGACTTCCTTTCCTGTGCGCTGGAGTACTTCGAGAAGTACGGAATCAACCCGGTTGAGCATGAGAGCCCGGCAAAGGAAATGCAGAAACTTATCAAACGCTGTGATCAGGTGATAGCGTTCATCAGAAAGCAGGAGCAGGATTTCTTGCCTCCGGCTTGTGAAGCCATGGGCAGTACAAGCATGAGAGTGACCATGAGCATGGACTCGATACTTACGGAAAAAAAGTTCAGCCAATACCAAAAGGACAATGACCTATTCATGCATGATCTTGCAAGCCTTGCTGGGATAAGGGAGCAGGCTTTGGACCGGACGGAAAAGGCAGTCGGTCAGTCGAGGGATATGCTTCTGAAGAACCAACAAGCCATTTATGCAAGGCTGGACGCTGTGACGCAAAGGCAGGAGAAGATCTTCTCCTATATCGCAAGCTACATCGATGCGAAAGGAAAAGCCGGGCTTTTCGATGATATAAAAGCCTTGTACAAGGACGAGAAGAACAAAAGGGAAAAAATATGAACGTGAAGATACAGGGAGGCGGTAACGGCACATATGCCAATACAGGCAGTTGTGTTGCGGTGACGAACTATCTCCAGCATGAGGATTTGGAGAGGATGAAGAAAGGGGAGGAAGTGCAGCCGTTCTTCAACCAGTTCCGGGACTACGTGAGCGCAAGGGAGGTCACATTCAAGATAGACAACAACAAGGCTAAGTTAAGCCGGACTGACGCAAAGTTCTATGTTATCACCGTCAGCCCCTCAGAGAAGGAGCTGCGCCGCATGGGCAGGACTCCGCAGGAGCGTGCGGAAGCCTTGCAGCGGTACATCCGGCAGGATGTGATGAGAAACTATGCGGAGGGTTTCGGAAAAGGCTTGAGAAGCGATGATGTGGAATATTACGCAAAGATCCATTTCAATCGGGACGGTGACAGTGACAGCGATATGCACGCACATATCATCGTCAGTCGGAAAGACCGGAGTAACACCAAAAATTAAGCCCTAAAACGAACCACACCGGAAAGAAGAACTGCGGCAACGTGAAGGGAGGTTTTGACCGGACGGATTTTTTCCGGAAGTGTGAAAGCTCTTTTGATCGGCGCATGGGGTTTGACCGGGAGCCGGAGGAAAGCTTCGACTATCTTAATGCCGTCAAGAACGGAAGCCCGGCGGAAATAGCCCGGCAGGTGGAACGTGCGGAACGCATCAGAAAGGAGAAATGGGACAATCTCAAAGTGGAGCTTCAATCCCGGCAGGAACCGGAGAAGTCGAAAATTCAGCAGGTGGAAAAAACGCCGGACATCGAGCAGCCTATTCCCAAAAAGAAGCAGCAGGAGGAAGATCTGGAACTCCTGAAGAATCGAAAAAGGAGCAGAGGTTTCGGAATGGGCATGTGATTTTTCTATTTTCCGGCACCGTTTATCTCGCTTACCGCAACATACGTAAGAAATGGACCATGCCCATAGCCAACTGGGCGACCATCGCACAACAATTAGCGATAAAGTTTGGAGATAGGTTTAAATTATTGTAATTTTACGCTCGTCGGGACGGGTGGTCCCGCCCCTTGCCGCTGGCCGATCCCCGACCGATGAGTTTAAATGAGAACAGCGCATGACACAGTTTATTTTATGCCCCCGCACAAAGGTAACTCCGCACGCCGCATTTGTAAATGGACGTTTCACTCTCGATGTCCTTTGTTACGTTCAGCCTATATGAACGGCAAATAGGCTTCATCCAATGCACCGCTCTCAATAATCTTTTTACAAAGTTCATGTGAGGCTTGATTCCTAAGTTGATAATTAGAAATTTCTCCATCTGAATGCCATATAAACGATAATGTACAGCACTATGGCAAACATTACCTTTGGGGCTGCAATGAATGGTACAATAAATATTGCACCAACCGTCAGAATTGCCTTTAAATCTTTCATAAGCGATAATTTATGATTAGTAATGATTGAATTAAAATGGAATGATAACCAGAAACAAAAAGTCTCCCAGCCTTGTACGCATGTGTATTTCTGTAATAAATCTGTATCTGCCCGTAATGGCTGTTACAGAATTTCAAGTGTTTGGGACTGGAAGGTGATTTCGCATCTGGTGTTCATTTCCCCTAAAGATACGGTGAGGGGAATATAGGGTAACACAACAGAAGCGCTTGAGACATACACCAGATACGGATATACATGCCAACCGTTTTTCTACTGCCAGTAATTCTACCCTATATGGCTCTGTACCTTATATGGAAACACTTCCCAGAACTAAAGGGGGAGGTGTGTGATTTTAAGTACCTATATTTTTGAGTTGGGCATAAACAGAATAGTAAATCAATTCATCAATAATTTAGATGGACTAATTATAAGAATCCAAAATTTGCTAATACTTTATTTATTTCTACCTTTATAGCCATTAATAAAATAATAAAATTTTATTCATGGAAAAGCAAACAGTAGTTAGAGAAACTTTATTAAAAGAATTTGCCAATTGCAGTGATAAACTTTTCACTTTAGGAATAATTCGTACAGATAGCTTTACTGGAGAAATAGGAGAATTTATTGCCTCCAAGTATTTTAAACTAAGTTTAGCTGGTAAATCCACAAAAGCATACGATGGAGTATGTCCTAAAGGCTATAAATATCAAATTAAATCTAAAGTTATATCTAACAATAATCTTACTCATCATATTTCTAATCTAAAATATCAAGATTTTGACTATCTCGTAGTTGTATATTTTGATATATATTACAATCCTATATCCATATTAAAAATCCCTTCTAATAAAATTAATACGGAAGAATACATTATTGGCGCTTCTTCTGTGCATTCATTTTCTCAGAATATAGCTCGATTAAAATTACTTCAAAAAGAACAAGTCGCTATCAGAAATTTTGCTCAAAGTTACTTGAATTTACAAAAAGAAGGGATTATTAGAAGCCGTAAAGTAGTAGGGGATATTGGAGAATATTATGCTTGTAAACGCTTGAACCTAAAATTATCTAGCAATAAGAATGAGAAGGGACTGGATGCAATAGGTCAAGGAGGATTAACTTTTGAAATCAAAACAAGGCGAGTATATGATAGTGAAAGACGGACTTCTGAAACAAGAAGAATAAACAATCTAATAGGCAAAAATGCAGATTATTTAATTGTGGTAACTTTAAATCATGCCTTTGAATGTTCTGGAATGTGGATAATGCCAATGAAAAATATAATTAATCCTAAATCAGCCAATCTTAAGATTGTTAATACAACAAAAGGAGTAAAGAATTTAGTACCAAGCCAAATTAGTTGGTTAAACACTGGCGAGAAGTTTGTATCATTTAATTGCATGGATAAACAAAACAACTCTCAAGTGGAAGTCACAAATTCTGATATTAAGGAAAACAGCAATAAAATGCGTATTATTCTAATTATAATCATTATCTTCGCTATAATATGTTTGGTTGTGTGATTATTAATCTCAATTCTAAATATTTGTCAATATGATTTTACCAACAATGACATTGACCGAATTGGCAAAGGAAATTCAGTCTGATTACAAGGAAGTCCATGCACGCTGGACTAAATTTAATCCCAAATTCAATAAAATGAGATTGAAGCAAACATATTATCCATGGATATGGAATACAGAGATTATTACAAAGAAAAATAATAAATGGTTCTTCAGCTTTTATGCACAATCTAAAAAGGATGCTAACGTTGTAATTCCTCATGCCTACATTACTTTTAGGTATGGAGGAACTACATGGGCAGCTTATCCGCTTAAAGGGACAAATGTGTTACTGATTTTTTCTTCCCATTTCTTTGAACGTTACATTGAACGTTTCTTGGAACTAAATAAGGATGAGAAGCAATACACATCCCTTGATATAATAAAATTATTTTATTTACGCAATAACCACATTGGATGTATAAAACCTGAATTAGAAGATTTAGCTAGAGGTTTCTGTGAAGATGGAATGATTTTAGGTGAATGGATTTCTGAATCTGCTGCATTAATCAAAACCTTCTTATCTCGCAATGAACTAAAAGTAAATCAATATACAGAGTATTACGATATGTTTCATAATTGGATTATCCAAGATATGTTCTTAGCTCACAAAGGATATTCTCTCTCATCTATGGAAGAATTTGATAATTTACCAGATTCCTACTTCTCGCCTAAAGAATGGGAAAAATTTCTTAAACTAAGAGGTAATGAAATGTGGATAAATATAGCCATTGAATGTAGCGAATTTAGAATTGAACATAAAGAAGAATATGAAAAATGTTCTAATATGCTTCAAGCGATTATGGACAATCGTTCTTTAGAATAAAAAGTAACATTATGATTACCCCAGAAGAATTAATACAAGACTTAATAGATTTTTATGGTTATGAAGTGGACTTGTCGTATGCGATTAACTACATAGACATGGTAGGTCAATATGCCTCAGTTAATGGTTTTCATCTTTGGTTGCAAGATTTGTTAATATGAATGATACAAGTCCTTCAACGTTTTCGAGGTTAAAACCAGCAGGTTTCTTTTTCTTTAAAATTCTTTCAACATCAAAAAACAAAGTACCACGTGTTTCTGTAAAGCCCAATCTTTTTCCGCCGCCGGAAAAAGATTGGCATGGAAAACCTGCACAACAAATGTCAAAATCTGGAATTTCTTTTTCATTAACTTGTGTAATATCTCCGTTTATTAACTCGTTAGGATGATTTTGTTTTAAAACCTTTATGGCATGTTTCTTGATTTCAGAAGTAAATACACACTCTGTTTTATAACCAGCTTCGTGTGCGGCTAATTCTAAGCCACATCGAATGCCACCAATTCCAGCAAAGAGGTCTATAAATTTAATAGTTCCTTTCATTATAATTCGGTGTTTACTTTTATTTTCCCTATTGTTTTTTGTTCGTCACGTACCCGGCACAGTTCCCGGTGTGCCTTTTCCTTGTATTCCAGCAAAGCGGAGTTTTCGGAGCGCAGCCGGGCAATCTCCCTTTCTTGTTCTTCGCTTTTGGCTTCTGCCTTTGCTTTTTCTTCGGCAGCATGGGCGATCAGTTCCGGTGCAGGGAGTTGCTTGGCGGTTTGTTCCCGGACAGCTTGGAGAAGCTGGCGTATGGTTTCCGTTCCCTCGTTGCTGGTCTGCATGGTTATTTTTACCTCTTTCAGTTCTCCGATAATCTTTTCCAATGGAGAGTAATCGAGTGCGTTGCTTTTTAGATCGAAGCCTGTGCGTTCGAAATAATCCAGCGCAAGGGAAACAAAGTCTTTACGGAGTATTCCGTTTGCTTTGCAATATAACTCCAACCGTTCGGAGGTTTCTCCACTTATTGAAATGGTTGTCTTTTCTGGCTTCTTTTTAGGTTGAATGTCTTCTTTCATTGTTATAGCGTAACTTTTTGAATAAAATATGCTTATAATATGCTAAAAGCATACTGTTTTTGGTTACTTTGTATGCTGTAAATATACTGAATATTCCTAAAATATGCATTTTGAAAAGATTATTTCTTGTCTTTTAGTTTCCCTTTAAGGGAATTTATGATATATCCTTTGGGGGTCTTCTTTTCTCTTGATTTTCCTTTGAGAATGGAAAATTCCAGCATTATGTCAAGCTCCTTTTGCGCTGCTTTGAAAAGGTCTATGTTGTTCCTTATTTCTTGGTCTGTGAATAGCAGGTCTTGTTTGAGATAGTTCCTTATGAGTCTATCCAAATCCCATCCTAAGCTAACCTGTTTTTGTAGTTCGTGCTTTTCGAGTTCTTCGTCCCTGTGTTCCGGCTGGTATTTGGGGTATAGTTTTAGTGCATGAAAAGAACGTCCGTCCTTTAAGATTTTGTATTCAAACGAATAGGGACTTTTTGCGTCTAATTCTTCTTTCGCTGGCTTTACAATCCATTTGATAAAGTTTGAGCTACGCTTGTATTTATTTTGTACGCCGAACATGATTTTTAAATCCTCTATGGTATAAGTTAGCGGTGTTTGTTGTCCGCTCATAAGTTCATAGAACCGCATGGAGTATTGGCTTGTAAATTCCATTGCCGTTTTAAGCTCATACTTCCTGAATCCCTTTGAGAAGTTTAGGACAGCGTTATATATTTCCGGCTGTATCTCAAATCTGACCCAGCCCCTTTTGTAATCGAATTGTGGTTTTTCGATAATGCCTATAAGTGCCATCATCAAACGACTTAAAAGTCTTGTTTCTAAGGGCTATAAGTGCCTTTTTTACACGGGTATAGTTTTCATCATCATCATTTGCCAAAAACGAAGAAATAGGCATCATTACTACCCGATCATCGTAGATATTCTTTTCGATTCGAAGACCTGAATGCAGTTTTTTGCCTTCTAATTCACATTGCATCGCTTCTACAAGACGGTATAAAATGCGTTTTTCGTAAACTGAAAAATCGTATTTAGACACGGTCATTAAGTAACGTTACATGCCTGTCACCGCATGATGAAGAGGGAATGGTAGGAGTATGATTAATATTAAGAGGGATAAACGAATCACCTGTTGGTTCGGCATGTTTGCTATACGGGTGACTCAATCCGTATTTCTTCTTCCAATAATGAAAGCAAGCAACCGGATACGATTCATTATCACAGAAATCCTTTATGGTTAGTCCGCTGGACTGTTGGCGCTGATATAGCGCTAAAAACTCTTCTTTACTCATTGATCGTTTCGCAAAGTAATAGAAGAGTTTTTAGGTCTACAATGTGTACTTTATCGGATGCTTACAATTATCTTTGCACGTTAATTTTCAAATTATAAAGAAATGACTAAATCGGAAATCGTAAAGGAAATATCTGCCAAAACTGGCATTGACAGTAAAGCGGTGCTTGCTGTTGTGGAAGGATTCATGAACGAGGTAAAAACTTCGTTAGGAGAGAATGAAAATGTGTACCTTCGTGGATTCGGTAGTTTCATAGTGAAGAAGAGAGCGCAAAAAACAGCCCGCAATATTTCTAAGAATACCACTATGATTATCCCGGCTCATAACATACCGATATTTAAACCATCTGAAGAGTTTTTGGCAATGATAAAAATGGGTAAACAATGAAAGATCAATTACGACTATTGAGAGATTGTATCAATAATGAGCGTCCGGCAGTTGTCTTTCAAGGAGACGATTTTTGCGCTCCTGAGATTTTGGAGGCAGCAAAAGAAATCTATCGTAAACATGGTTGTTCCGAAGAGTTTCTTTTTGACTGGCAGTTGCTTATCAATGAGGTGAAGGCTTACCAGTTAGAAAGTCCGGCAACTGTCAAATTGCCGAAACTTTCTCCTATAGAAATGGAATTGGTACGGGACGAGATGAATAAACGCTAAAAAATCTGCTTGTTCAATAAGCAATCTTTTATTACTCAGGTAGTGTGTTGAATAAGATGGGATTAAAATGTTGGCAAATCTGCTTTTTCCGAAAGTTTCTGCCAATAGTTGAAATCACTGGATGAAAGATGCTCTTTCATCCAGTCACGCATACCAATATCGTTTATTTCGTTCACATATCTCGTAAATGGAAGCATTGTCCTGCATGCTTCAAATCCGAGTATTTTCATGTGGCGTGCGATATTGGGATGAAGACCTTTTAACCATTCTTTATAATACATTATCAATCTGTTTTCTTGGATTGGAATCGCTTGCTGGTGGTAAATATAGCTGGCGTTTCCGATTCTAATTTCTCTGGCCTTATTTTCTCGCTCTTCTTCAGGTAGCCGACTTAAATATTCAGTTTGCGCTATTCTACATTTGGAGTTTGGATGTTCCATGGTATTTTATATAGTTGAAACTCTTCAGTGAAGAGTTGTTTTTATCTTTGTTCAAAGATAATGATTATTATGGGATTGAAAAGTATTTATACTGATTTTTTTTGAATATATTATTTTTAATGTGTTAGTGTACTCACACTGTATTTTTTCTCACTCACCTTTCATTCCAATATTCCCTATAGTTATTCCTTTTGCTAATTGTAAGGAATAAAATTCGCAGCTTCCATTTTGAGATGATTGTTTATCAAGTAATTCTATTGAATCCATGCTAGTACCAACCATGGAATATTGCCCAAGTATCGCTGTAATAAGATATTAAGAAATCTTATGTTTATTATTGTTGTAATTATTTTTAGTATATCGTGTTCATTCGTGTTATTTTTAGTTTCTGAAATAAAATTGTTTATATAACACCATTATAGTACAAATATAAGAAACAAAGGATGGAAAGTATAGTATATCTTATAAAAAGGTGTTTCGTGATTATTAGATGCTCATATCTATAGTGATATTATATTTATGAGTATGTACTTTTATTTGTATTAGAGATTGTTTTTTCCTGTGGACTAGACTACTTCGAGCAATACGGCATATACCCCAAACGAGCGTGAAAACCAGGCAAGTGAGGCGTGCGGAACACATCAGAAAGGGAATGAAACAATCTCAAAGTGGAGTTTCAATCCCGGCAGAAGCCGGAAAAGTCGAAAATTCAGCAGGTGGAGAAAACGCGACATTGAGCAGTCTATTCTCAAGCAGCAGAAGGAAAATTTGGAACTCTAGCAAAGGTCAAAAAGGAGCAGAGGTTTCGGAATGGGCGTGTGAATGATTCGTAACAAAATCAAACTTGCTATAACGGAAGGTGTTATACTAGGAAGAATCCTAGGTTGGATGTAACACCCAACCTCGCCTATTATACAACTGCAAACATGTAAGAGCAATACAATATAAATTTGCATATATTGGCAAAATGATAACAAAAATTACCTAACAGTGCTTTGAAATTCAAATTATTAATGTACTTTTGCTAAAAAAAATAAAAATATCATGAAAATTAAATTTTTAAGTGCAGTTTTAATAACTGCTTTTATAGCTGTTACAGGTTATGATGCATATGTTTCACAGCAAGATGCGAATATGTTGGATTTGGCAATAACCAATGTTGAAGCTTTAGCTTTGGGTGAAAACGGTGAATTAGGATGTGGTGGTCATTCTACTTGGGTTCCTAATCACTATTTAGGAACAGCTAATTGTTGGAATGGAGGTTCGCATAAAAAATGCAAAGAGATGTCAGGTGTTTGTTGCAATCCATCTGAACAAACAGATTGCGATGGCATTCTAAAGAAAAAGTAAAAACAAGTCTTAAAAAAACATACGTAATTAAAGAAAAATATCGACAGTTTGTTGATAAACAAACTATCAATATAAAAAAGTTCGTTAATAATTAGCCAAGTTTAAGCGGCTTAGACTTGGCTAATTATTAACGAACTTTTGATAAAATGTAAGATTATGAAACTCATTTGTTATTTGATGTTTTTTTTATTCTTTGGAATAACCTCTTGTACTAGTACTAGTAAAAAGGAGCTGAAATACGAAAATGGAACAATAGATGTTATAAACCTTAAATTATATCAGAAAGAAAATATAATACGACTGTCAGAGATAGCAGATTCTATTCATTATATATCACTAGAAACATCAGACTCTTGCTTGATTGGAGCTATCGATAAAATATTACGGACTGATAATAGTGATATAATTGTAGTAGATAAGGATGTGGCTTCTTCTATTTTTGTATTCAATGATGAAGGGCGTTTTAAATGTCGCATCGGTACACGAGGACTAGGTATGGCGGAATATATTAAAATAGAAGATGTGACTTATGGATATGGATTTATTTATGTATGGGATAGCGTACAAAAGAAAGTCTTGAAATATTCGGAGAATGGTGACTTTCTAGATTCTTATAAGTTTGACTATACAGCTTATTCGCTATGTTGTATAAATGAAAATCTGTTATCATTTTGCTGTGATTATACTCCAAACTATTCATTATATAAAGATAAGAAATATCCAAGCGTGATATATTTCAATACAGCAGAGAATGAAATTGCTGGATATTTATATTTTAATGAAGATGTGAACAACTTGGCTTATACGTCCACACTAAATAATTTATATGACAAGAATTTATATTTGCCATTAAATGATACTATTTATAGACTAGATGCAGATTTAATATCGGCAAAATGCATTTTAAAATATGATGACAAATATTTGTCTGATAAAAATGAGTACATAGAACGTAGTTATACTGAACGAATGACCGTAAATGATGCCGAAGAAGCCTGTAACAAAGGAAAATTCCCTCAATTGATAACATATTTTTCATGCGATAGTGTGCATTTATTATTTATGCGTATGAATGGTTTTCTTTATTCCGGTTTTTATTATCCTGATACGAAAGAATACAAAGAGGCATCTTCTTTGGGAAAAATTCCTATAGAGAATGATATAGATAAAAGTTTTTTGTTTTCTCCGCGATGTGTTGAAGGGAATAAAGTTTATTGTGTTATAGAACCTTCTGAAATACCGGAGAATAATAACTTACCCATAAATGTTGGGATTGATGATAATCCTGTTCTAGCTGAAATTTATATGAAGTATGGAAATAAAAAATAAAAAACATAAGTTGAAGAATTACAATCTTATAATATTTTGCTCATTAAGCTTGTGTCTATTATATTACACTAACAGAACTAATGTTGATATTAGAAAAAAATTAAAAAATGCTTCAACAACTATTGAAACATTAAGCTTAGAACGTGCATTATTATTAGACAACATAATGCTTCATTATACATATAATGATAAAAAAATACCTAATTTATTATTATATACAATAGAT
>OKHM01000314.1_pt1 | contig 22752 bp, 17 predicted proteins | sample 1612121 | NCBI WGS metagenome assembly OKHM01 (sample SAMN04436777, study PRJEB24849) | human gut metagenome | biome: human gut; feature: NICU; material: stool | host: Homo sapiens | place: USA: Saint Louis, MO | collected 2011-03-27
CCGGTACATCTGTCTTAAATGCGCCGTCCTCTATGATTTTTTGCCCTCTCAGAAATACATGCTGGACTTTATGTGAAACTACCATTCCCTGGTATGGGTTGTAGTCTACATACTGTTTCTGTGTGCCGGCATCTATGACATGACTGCTGTCCGGCCGGATTACCACCAAATCAGCGTCGCTGCCTGGCTGTATCACTCCTTTCCTTGGATATAAACCAAATATTTTTGCTGGATTTTCTGCTGTCATCCTGGCGATGTCGCTGTATGTAAGGCCATGGCTCTCAGCCTGTGAATACATAAGCTCCAGCCGGTTCTCCACACCCGGAAGTCCGTTAGGTATGAGGCGGAAGTCCCCCAGGCCCAAATCCTTCTGGCCCTTGTAGTTAAAGGAACAGTGATCCGTGGAAACCGTATCCACAATCCCCTTCTTAAGTCCCCTCCACAGGGCTTCCTGGTCCCTGCTGCTTCTGAGCGGCGGGCTGCAGACATATTTGGCCCCCTCGAAACCGGGAAGATGGTACTTTTCCTCTGTCAGGAACAGGTATTGAGGACATGTCTCGCAGTAGACCCTCACTCCCTCTTCCTTTGCTTCCTCTATCTCCTCAAGCGCCTGTCTGGTGCTGGTGTGGACTATGTAAACCGGAACCGTGAGAAGCCTTGCCATGTCAATCATCCGGGACACGGCCTCATGTTCCACCTCATTGGGCCTGGACATCGGATGGAGGGATATATCCGCCGGATGCCCGGCTGCCAGTTCCTCCCGGCGCACATCCAGGATATCGCCGTTTTCGCAGTGTACCATCAGAAGGACACCGTGTTTCTTCATCAGTGACAGGAGCCGGTACATATCACGGTCCTCCACTCCCAGGTCCCCCTTGTAAGCCGTGTAGGCCTTAAAGGAAGTGACTCCCTGGCGAATCATGGAGAGGATTTCCTCCTCTATCCACAGCCGCCCTGGTGCCGGTCTCAAAATCATCGGAAGTCATGATGCTGCCGCAGGGCATGTCGAAATGGGTGTGGGCGTCAATTCCTCCCGGCGCAACCAGACAGCCGGACACATCCATCACCTCTTCCCCTTCAAGGGGATTCAGGCCGGCGCCTGTCTGTAGGATTCGTCCCTCGTCCATGCGGATATCCTGCCGGGTACATCCTGACCCGCTGACCACAATTCCGTTTTTTAGCAGCATCCTTTTCACCTCTTTATCCTGTACTTTATCCCGTATTCCCGGTTAAACCAGCTTCCTATTCCGGCTTTTACCGCAATTATCGTTAATTTTTAGACAAATATAAACAAAAAAAACAAGAGCCGCAACGCTTTGTCAAAGGTTGCCAAACTCTTGTTAGGGTTAACAAAAATTTTTCTCTCCTGGTGGAGCTTTATGATTATGTCTACATTTTACATCTTAATCTCAAAATGTCAATATACTACCAAAAGATTTTCGCCAAACAAAGCATTTTCATGTATTACTTACAATTTTCCCACTCCTTCTTTGTGATATTTTCCGATAAATTAGTTATTCTCGTCCGAAAATAACGACAATTCTAATTGGTATATTTTTGAGATGGAGAGCAAAAACTCCTGTCCGGAATAGTCCGGGCAGGGGTTGGATTACAGATATAAAACTGCACTTAATCCTTTAACAGTTTGTATTAAAATGGAAATTTTTTTTAATTTTATACAATTTTCGGAATATGTTTGTTATTTTTCTATCGAGCCTGTCTTTTCTTTTATGTATTCAATGCTCAACTCATATACCTTATTCTTCCACTCAACCGAGGTAAACTGATGATTGGCACCTTTTATTATTTCCAGCCGGGCCTTTTGCCCGTACAGGTCCAGATATGGTCCAACCGCATAAACCGGAACCTTCTCATCTAACTCGCCGTGTATAAGAAGCACCTCTTTGCCGTAACCTTCCGCCTGCCTGACAATATCCGTCTTTCTCACCTGGGAGAGGAATTCACTGGACATCATAAGTCCGCCTATGTCGTAGAACTCCTCGTAGTGGCCCGGAACAGCATGGACACGGCTGCTGATATCATAGTAGACCACATTTCCCGGAGCCCACATAACAGCTCCCCTGGGCTGAAGCTGCGGTATGATGTTGGAGACAATGGCCCCTCCCATGCTGTGCCCTACGGGAAACATATTGTCCCTGTCACACCATGGCTGCTCACTGGCCCACAGATAAATGGCCGTTGCCTGCTCCACCTCATCCATATATCTCATTTCCGAAAAGTCCCCATCGCTTTCGCCGCATCCGTAAAAGTCAAATTTCACACATGCGATGCCATTGACAGCGCACTTTCTGGCAAACAATTCATGAAGACGCATCTGGCCAATCCGATCCACGCAAAAGCCATGATAAAAACAAACCACAGGGAAGGGACCCGTTCCCTCGGGAAGCCTTACGTCTCCCCGCAGAAGTTTATGATTTACTTCCAATTCAACATTAATAAACATTCCTTATCCTCCCATTAACCGGTAAATGTATATCCCAGCAGCTTCGGCAGGAACATTGTTATCTCCGGGAATATAATCAGTAATGCCAGCAGTATATAGAGAACGATTATCATGGGGAACGTATCTTTAAAAATCTCCTCAAAACTGGTTTTTGATACTCTTTGGGCAACAAAGAGGTTTCCTCCCATGGGAGGCGTAATCATTCCGATACACAGGTTAATCACCATAATGATGCCAAAATGAAGGGGATCATAGCCAATGGCTATCGCGATAGGCGCGAAGATCGGCCCAAACAGTACGATTGACGATATGGTATCCAGAAACATCCCAATAATCAGGAGAGCAATATTGATCATCAGCATGATCATGGCTCTGGAACTTGTTATGGACAGCATCCAGTCTGTAATCATGGTCGGGACACGGTTCATGGTCAGTATCCGCCCAAAGGTATTTGCCGCGCCAAACAGTATCATGATGGTAGCCGATGTGATAGTCGCGTCAAACATGGCCTGGCAAAAAGCCTTCCAGCTAAGATGATGGTATACGAAAACAGCTACAATGATTGCATACACAACACCGATGACCGCGGATTCCGTGGGAGTAAACACACCAGAGTAAATGCCTCCCAATATAATGACGGGCATCAGGATAGCCGGTATGGCCTCTTTCAGAACAACCGCTTTTTCCCCGGCAGTCTTTGCCTTGGTCTCATTCCCCTTGTAGCCCCGCTTTTTGCTGGCAAAATAGTTATAAATCATCAGAGCCACACCCATGAGGACACCGGGAATAATCCCTGCGATAAACATATAGGATACGGAAACCCCAATGGTAACTCCGTACATAATCATGGGTATGGAAGGCGGTATTACCGGTCCGATGGTGCTTCCTGCCGCTATCAGGGCTCCGCTGTACCCTTTGGAATAACCCTGGGCCGTCATGGCACCAATCATGATCCCGCCTATGGCCGCAGCTGTAGCGGGACCGGAACCCGATATGGCCGCAAAGAACATGGATGCTACTATGGCAGCCATCCCCAATCCGCCCGGCATGGTACCTGTCAGCATTTCCGCCACATCCACCAGCTTTTTTGCAATGCCGCCTCTCTCCATCAGGCTTCCTACCAGCATAAAAAACGGAATTGCCATCAGTGAAAATGAATCAATGCTTGTGACTGTGGACTGCGCCAGCATCTGTGTCATATTGCTTCCCGCGTTAAAGACAGAGAATGTAGCCACACAGCTCAATCCCAGACTCACCGCAATGGGGACAGTACCCAAAAGGCATATAAATAATACTCCCAGCATTGTACCAATCATACCTCTGCCCCCTCCTTTCCTGTGTTCATGAATTCTCCAACTCTGCGCTGGATAATCCGTATACTCATACCGGCCATTCCCAATACACCGGCCAGATACATAATCCATTTGGGAACAAAGGGCAGGGCGGAAAGAACCTGCCCCTGGTTCCGTATCAAATTCATAAGCTGGAATATTTCATAAGACATGTATATCCCATAACCGGCAGCAATCACATCCCCCGCCAGGTACACTGCCTCAAAAATCTTGGGGTTCTTCTTAAAAGCCAATGACAATGCAGTCACTCTCATATGGGCATTGATTTTTCCTGCCCAGCTGATTCCGGCAAAGGATGTCCATACCAGCAGCAGCCTGGCCAATTGCTCGCCCCAGGAAAGGGTAAAGTTGAATACAAATCTGGTAACAACGTTAAGTGCAATAATTACAGTCATCACAAGAAACATGCATACAATGATATACTTCTCAATCTGGTTATAGAAAGGTTCTTTTTTCTCAGTCTGCTCCATGTTGTTCTCCTTATATGCAAGGCCTTTTACTTCATGTACTTTGCGTTGATTTCGTCAACCTTGTTTACCAAATCTTCCCCTATTCCGGGAACATACTTGTCATAAACCGGCTTTGCCGCGTCGCGGAAGGCCTGTCTCTCCTCATCCGTAAGGGTAATGATTACATTTGTCCCATTGTTTCCAATTTTTTCTTCCAGTTCAGCCTCATTAGAAGCAGAAAGTTCGCGCTCATAAACAATCATCTCATCCACACATTCCTGAATCACCTTCTGGTCTGCTGCGGAAAGGCTGTCCCACCAGGTCTTGGAGGCTAATAATGGGCTTGTATCATAAATATGGCCTGTCTTTATAATATATTTCTGTACCTCGTACAATCTGTTTCCGTCAATATTGGCAAAGGGGTTCTCCTGGGCATCCATGGTTCCATTCTGAAGCGCCGTATATAATTCAGAGAATGCCATAGGCACTGCGGACGCACCCAGCGCATTGAAATGGTCAATGTGCATCTGATTTTCCATAACCCTGATTTTCAGTCCCTTCATATCCTCCGGCTTGTGAATTTCCTTATTTGCAGTCAATTGTCTCCAGCCGGTAGCCATCCATGTCATCCCTTTGAAGCCTGCGGGTTCCAGATTGCTGAATATTTCCTGTCCCACTTCGCCGTCCAGCACCTCCTCAGCCGCTTCATTGGACTGGAATAAATACGGAAGGTCCAAAAGGGCAGTGGAATCCGTAAATGCCCCGAGAAATGCCACGGAAGAAATTGCCATTTCCAGGGTACCCATCTGAAGCTGCTCCAGAAGTTCCGTATTATTTCCCAATGCCGAGGCAGGGAATACGTCTACCGTAATTCTTCCGCCGGTTTTCTCTTTTAACATTTCTCCTAATTTGTTGGATGCAAGGTCAATAGGAACTCCCTCCTGGCTGACATGGGCTATCTTGATCACGATAGGATCTCCCTGGGTGTAATCCGCATCCCCGGCAGATGACTCAGCTCCTGCCGCCTCTGCCTGTTTCTGTGCCTCTTCTTTTTTTGTTTCTGAAGGCTGGGCAGCTGACGAAGGGGCAGCGCTGCCTCCCCCACAGCCGCTCAAAGCGAGCGCTGCCAGCGAAACTGCGGTTGCGATTGCCAGTAACTTTTTTCCTGTCTTTTTCATTCTTAATCCTCCCACATAATGATTGTATTCATGGACTGTTTCTGTACTTCCTGTATGTATTAAGTATAGCAATGCCACAATTGCAAAACAATATCAGCCGGGACTAATAAAAAGAGGTGGTTATTATATCAACTGCACACTCCTTTATCATGTGCAGGTAAAAATATGCTCTTTTTCGCCGTAATCTCCCCCCTCTTGTATATATTTCAGCAATTTTCTGTGTATCTCTCCCAATTTATCTTTTTATTTATTGTATCAAAAGCACATTTTTATATTATGTAAAACTTGATATACTTAAAATAATAACAGACAGGAGGGACACATTTATGTATCTTGAAGAACTGGACCTTCAATATCTGATAAACAGCGTCCGCAGTGTATGCGGAAAGCCCATTTTTATCCTGAATCCAAACTGGTCCGTCATATCCTGCACACACCAGGGATTCACCGAATATGCGCAGGAGATTGCGGCCTTCTGCGCGTCTGACAATGACTATGGGGCGGCTGCCTCCCGATTTGGCATCATAATAGAACCGTGTATCCTGGAGGAAACCCTCATATGTTACTTCATGATACTTGACAAAAAGTCCGGTTACATGATTCCCTATCTGAAGACGTTAACTGAATTGCTTATTTCTCCCCAGATATCTGATATCCAAAATCAGACAGCCAGTTCCAGAAGCATGTTGATCAACCAGATTGCCAACACTGGTCAGAAGAGCCCTGAGATTGACACCTTTATGAAGGAGTTTGAATACTCATACGACTGCCCCAGATGTGCTCTTTTGTTTGAGATTAACCGGCATGGAAAAGAACACTCCCATTACCGTTTTGACTCCTCGGAATCCTATCTCAAACAGCTGATTACCTCATCCTCATTGTATTCCGAAGAGGATATATATGGCTTCCTAAGTTCGGACAGGTACCTTATTTTCAAAGATACCAGCTTTGCGTCCACTATGTCTGTCCGTGAAATAAATGATTACGCGGATTCCATGGTCACCTCCTTCCGTGATTATAACGGTGAGGAACTGCACTGTACCATAGGCAGTACTTATACGGATTTATACAAACTGCGCCAAAGCTATCTGGAAGCCCTATTCCTCATTGCCAACTATGATTACCTCAATGTAGAGTCCTCACATGCGCTCAATATACATGATTTTATTTTTGAATACGCCGTAAGCCTGATTCCCAGAAGCTACTGGAACAACCGCTTCCAGAACCTGGCCCAGGACCTGGGCAGCTCTCCCGCCCTCATGGAGACAGCCCTGGCCCTTTCCAGGGAAAACCTAAACCTGTCACAGGCAGCCAAGGCCCTGGGACTCCACAGAAATACGCTTTTGCAGCGCTTTGCAAAAATAAAGTCCCGGACAAAGCTTAACCCGCTGGAAAATGACCATGACCGCATGGTACTGCGGGCGTTTTCCCTGTATCAGAACCAGAAAATCACCTTACAGGCCGGTATCGTAATACAGCCAAACTCCGTACTCCACCAGGGTATGCAGAAAATGGCTGATTTGGTAAACAAAAACTCCTGTGGGACTATCAATATAAACATCCACACCCTCTCCACCTCCGGCAATAACGCGCACCTGTTTGAGATACTCCGTTCCGGCTCCATCGACCTTGTGGTAGCTGCCACCGGAGTCATGAACAAGTTCACCAACAACCGCTCCCGGGTGCTGGAATTCCCTTTTTTATTCCAGTCCAGCGCCGAAGCAAAACACATACTGAATACAATTATCATAAAAGATGTAGAACACTCACTGGATTCCATCGGTGTTAAATGCTTAAACATATGGACCATGGGATGGCGGTACCTGACCAGTAAGGAGCCCATCCGCCTTCCCCAGGATATGGCAGGGAAAAAGGTGCGTGTCATGTTTACCGAATCCCTGGATGAATATTACCGTAATATGGGGGCTGTCCCCATCAAGATGAATTACGGTGACGTAAAAGACGCCCTGCACTCCGGTATCATTGACTGCCAGGAGAATCCCTACAGCAACACACTGGGAATGAAATTTTATGAAGAACAGGACTTCATCACGCGGTTAAAATACTATCTGAGTACAGAGGCGCTGTATATATCAAAAACCGCCTGGGAAAGATTAAGTCCTTCCCAACAAGATATCATTGCTGCGGCGGCCCGTGAGACCACGGACTGGATTTTTACGGAACAGCAGTATGTGATTAACCAGCAATGCAAAAATATCCTGCTGACAGAAAAAGGCATGCATATCATAGAAGTCTCTGCCGGCGAGGCAAAACTCTGGAAATCCTATTCCCAGAACCTGTATGCCTCCTTTCCCCATCAGGATTTACTGAAAGAGATAGAAAAGGAGAAAACAGAATACAATGCAAAACACAGAGCTCTCCCATCTTTATAAATCCTTTAAAAGCATATTTCCAACCGCCCATATCGTGATTATCGACCATACCGGCAGTGTAATAATGGCATGCGAAAACCGCTGCCTTATTCCCCAAACGGAACAATACAGCGGTTTTAAAGAAATCCTTACGGTTCATGCCCCAACGGGCGGTACTTTTTATAAACTATCCTTCCCCCTTCCGCTGTCAAATCAGCTGTTCCTCTATATACCCTCCAAGGATATTGAAGATGTTCTGACAGCTGCCAAAATGGCTGACTCCGTCATACAATTATTCCTGTCACGTCCAAGCCAGTCCGTGCAATCTGTACGGCAAAGCGATACCATGCTGCTTTTGGATCATCTGTTCCATCCTTCCACCGCAGAAGAAGATACTTACACCGCCCTGCTGGCCGCGGAACTTGGTTTTGATATGTCTCTGCCCAGGGCTGTGTGCATATTCCGCATAGAACAGGACCTTAAGAATCCGGCATCAAAAATATCTTCCACCCGTTCCATTCTGCAGACCATACACAATTTTGCGGCCTCCTCTGGCAGTCAGGATATCATCGGAGCATTTGGAAACAGCGAACTCATACTTTGTCATGTAATGGGGGCAGAGTCTGGCAAAGATACAAAGCTTCTTGAAAATATTTATACGTATATCAATAAAAATTACTTTGTTTCCTGCTGTATCGGGGTAGGGCTCACCGTAACAGATATTGGACATTACTGCGACAGCTTCATTTCTGCCCAGGCTGTTTTCAGGTACGCACAGAACCGGCCGGACAGAGAAAAACGAATCTATTATATAGATGACTTTTTGGCGGAACACCTTGTATACGAAATCCCGGAACACTTCTTTGAACACTTTTTCAAAAATGAACTTAACTATGTCAAAGCTACTCCCATTGCCCAGGAGACCATAGGCGCCCTGGTTGCCTGCAATATGGACATATCCATGGCTGCGGAGGCTCTTTTCATACACAGAAACACTATGGTATTCCGCTTAAACCAGCTGAAGAAGCAGCTGAATCTCAACCCCTTTCACAAAGACAACGACAGGTTTAAGCTGATACTTCTCTATCATTATTTTACAAAAAAGTACAATGGAAACCATTCGTCAGGAGAGATGCCGTAAACACAAGAATGTCATGATTCCGTGACATCGGGTATGTTTTTCATTCTTCTGTTTTCTCCCCGGGCGCCCACACTGCCAGCTCCTTTACCAGCATGATGCGCCCAATTATTACACACACAGCTCCCGCGGTATTCCACCCGCTGCTTCCCAATACAACCGAGTATTCATAGGACGCCAGCCCTGCTGTCATCCATATGAGGTATCCAAGGGAGGAAGGTCCTTTTTTGCAGTTTTGCGTATACTGCCTGCTAAGCTCTCCGTAATAATTCAACGTACTGCACCCGCAGGCTGTCTCTGCCAGCATAAGGACTGCCGTGATCTGTATGGATATCCCTGTGCTCTGTCTCATGAACACTGCCAGAATCAGGTCCAGGATGGTAATGCCCAGCCACAGTCTGCCTGTCTGTTCCATCTTACGGTTCCACTCAAATCCTTCCCCGTCCCCCTCCCGTTCCAGCATCCTGAAACCGCTGCGAAACACAAGGCAGCCCACAATCCCCGGAACTATGGGTATCCCCATAAAATCAATGTGAAATGACAAAAGAAACATTCCCGCCATCATCCATTTTGCGGCCTCATTCACGGTTTAATCCCCCTTTCCTTCAGGTAACGGTATGTCTGCTTAAACCGGTCTGTGTTTCTGTTATTTTGCCGGTCCAGGTTCGTGGTAAACCAGGACTCTCCTCCTGAGCCGTCAGAACATTTCCACTGAATCAGAGCGGTATAGGGTTCAAATTGTTCCCTTATATCTCCGGTCCCGCGCCATGTAGATTCCACCAGAAAGGTATCCCCTTCTGTCATCGCAGCAGGCTCCCACTCCCATATATCCGTTCCGTCCACTGTAACCTTGAATTCTCCTCTTACCTGTTCCGGGTTTTGGATCTCAAAGCCTTCCAGACGGCAATCCCTTTGCACAAGATAGCGGGTCATGGAGGTTCCGTCGGAACTGGACGATCCTCCTGTGACCGTAACATATTCCATGGGCTTATCCAGAGTAAGGATGATTTGGCCTATGGACACCACCTCCTCTGCGCCATCGCCGTATCTGACTTTTATGGTATCCAGAGTGATTCCCCTGGCTCCAAGGCTTCTGGCCGGCAGCATCATCTTGACAAACAGCTGCTTAAACTGGTACCGGCCGTCCTGCACAGAGCCTGAATAGGACTGAAACAGGCCGCCTGCTCCGTCGTATGGGGTCATCCAGTATTCCCCTATGCCTTCCAGCTGGGGAAAGGTAATTTCCGCCACTTTGGAGGTATCCTCACTGTCCTGGATATAGTATATGGGAAATTCCTTCCACACATATCTGTCCTCACCGGCAGCGCTCCCTGCATCTACATCCGCATTCCCATCCGTACTCCCCATCGTATCCCCATCCATACCGCCATCCCAGTACATCTCCAGCTCTATGTGCATGGGAATAAACACAGGATGCCTCAGCGCAAAATAATGCTGCAGCAGACTGCCGGCCGCCACGATTAAAACTCCGGCTGTCATAAAAAAATAAAACAAAAACGCGGACTGATGAATGAATCGGTCTTTTGGCCTGTCCATACTGCCCTCCTCTTCTTTTTCTTCCTTAATTTTCCTTCCCTTTCTAATATTGTATATAATACAGGCCCGGGAAGCAAATTCATTTCCCTTTCGTTTCCCTTACATTTTACACAGGATTGCATACTCTGTTCAAATAGTATATCCTTAGTTATAAGCAGCAGTGCTTATACTGCACCATATAAGAATAGGATTCATGGGAGGAAATAAAATTGAAGCAGGCATTGATCATCGGTTCCACTGTGGCGGACGTGACCGTCAGACTGCCCCATCTGCCCGTTACCGGCGAGGATGTGATTGTGGAGAGCCAGTCCATGTCCCTGGGAGGATGCGCCTATAATGTGTCGGAAATCCTCCGCCAGTCCGGTGTCCCATACACCCTGTTTTCTCCAGTTGGGACAGGGATTTACGGCAACTATGTAAGGGAACATCTAAAACGGAAGCAGATTCCCATTCTCATCCCCGCGCCTGCGGCAGATAACGGCTGCTGTTACTGTTTTGTGGAAGAATCAGGTGAGCGGACCTTTGCGGCCCTTCACGGCGCGGAATACCGTTTTGAAAGGCAGTGGTTCAGCCTGGCAGAATCCCTGTCTGTCGGCTCTGTCTATGTGTGCGGGCTGGAACTGGAGGAGGATACAGGGGGCTTCATACTGGATTACCTGGAAGAGCACCCGGAATACACTGTATACTTTGCGCCGGGTCCCAGAATCAGCTTCATCCCCCAAAGCAGTCTAAGGCGCATGTTTTCCCTGTCTCCCATCCTGCATCTCAATAGAGATGAAGCCCTGGAATATACAGGCATCACAGGAAGCCCTGAGAATAAAAAACCGTGGAAAAAAGCGGACCTCCCCTGCCGGGAATACAGGTTAGAAGCATGTCTGCCGGAGGCTGCCTCCCGACTTACAGCCCTTACCCGCAATCATGTCATCATCACCCTGGGAGCCCATGGCGCGTTCCATATGGAGCCTTCGGGAAAGCATGCCTTGATTCCCGGCTGTCCGGCACGGCAGGTGGATGCCACCGGGGCCGGGGACAGCCACATGGGTGCAGTGATTGCATGCCGCATGAAGGGTTTTCCCATGGACAAAGCCATCCGAACAGCCAACCGTATATCCGCCGCTGTGGTGGAACACGCCGGAGCCGGACTGGACGATGAGGATTTTCTGCGCCTGAATGCCTGAGATGCTTTGATTGCCCGGGGTGCTTCGATTGCCTGGGATGCTTCGATTGTCTGGGATGTTTTGGAAGAAAATTGTAAAGATACGTAATAGGTTTGAAATTGAACTACGCTATCTCATGGAATATAATAAAAATGGAATATAATAAAATCATGACAGGAACCACTGCGGCCCAAGCAGCCTCATGGTTCCGGGGAGAAATGTTTGAGGAGGAAAAGAATATGATGACCAGAGATTGGAATGCCCGCGGCACAAAGGCCTGCGTCCGGCCTGTTCTGCGCTGTTTGTTCCTTCTCATGATATTCACTGTTTTCATGGGAATTACGGCATTTGCAGCTGCAGAAAAAATTGACACGGTAAAATTATCATTCACATGCGATCCTGTCCCAAAAGCAGGAGAAGCACCGGGGACCGTGACTGCCAAGACCGGCAGCAGGGAGTTCACCGTAAAAAGCACTGAGTATACCAATGATGTGGAGGTATGGAGCCTGGGAGACAAACCCAGGGTCAGGGTGGTTCTGGAGGCGGCAGACGGATACCGTTTCTCCTACACCACATCCAGCCATTTCAAGCTCAGCGGACGCGGCGCGGATTTTATCAAGGCCAAGATATCCGACAGCGGCAGCACCCTGAACCTGGAGTGCTATCTCAGCCAGGCAGACGGAAAACCCGGTAAAATACAGGGACTGGACTGGAGCGGATTCCGCGCCAGATGGGATAAGGCAGAAGAAGATATAAAGCATTATGAAGTCCGCCTGTACCACAACAGGAATCTTGTGACCACTGTCACTGCTTCCGGCACCTCTTATGACTTCCGAAATGAAATCACCCGGGCCGGCGATTACACCTTCCGGGTGCGGACCATTGCCCGGTATGCGGACAGAGCCGGGGACTGGTCTGAGTATTCCGATGAAAATACGGTCACGGAACGCCAGGTTTCAAGCAATGGAAACGGCTCCTGGATCCAGAACCAGTATGGCTGGTGGTACAGATACTATGATGGGGGATACCCTTCTAATACCTGGGAAAAAATCAATAATACATGGTATTATTTCAACAGGGACGGGTACATGCTGAACGGATGGCAGCAAATAAGCGGCTCCTGGTATTATCTTGGCGCAAACGGAGCCATGACCCGTGGATGGCAGTCTGTCAACGGACGCTGGTACTATATGAACGGCGACGGCGTCATGCTCACCGGGTGGCAGTATCTCGGCGGACGCTGGTATTTCCTGGACGGCAGTGGCGCCATGCTCACCGGATGGCAGTTTATCAACGGACGCTGGTATTTCCTGGACAGCAGCGGCGCCATGCTCACCGGATGGCAGTTTATCAACGGGGCCTGGTATTTCCTGGACGGCAGCGGCGCCATGCTCACCGGGTGGCAGTTCATCAACGGACACTGGTATTACATGAATGACAGCGGCATCATGCTCACCGGGTGGCAGTTCATCAACGGGGCCTGGTACTACCTGGATGGCAGCGGCGCCATGTATGCAAACCAGACAACACCGGACGGTTATTATGTGGACGGCAGCGGAAAGCGGAATTAGTATATACCAAAGGCAGTTGTAAACAAAACCGCACAGCTTCAGGGCGCCCCGGAGAGAACCTGTTTTACTCTCCGGGACGCCCTGTGCATTTTACTCCCCACAGGACGCCTCCCGCTGTGCCTGCAAAGCTGCAGAACAAACACAATAACAACCTGCCCTTCATCTGCGCCAGCCACCAGACATCCCCAGCCTCCCCCACGTCCGCCATATCAGAACGCAGTTCCTCTATCTTCCCGGACCAGAATTCAAAATCAGACCATCTGCTGGGAATCAAATCAGGAGGTATCTTAAGCTCCAGCTTCCATGCCAGGAATAAGCCCGCCAAAAAAAATACGGCAGCCAGGATGAATGCCTTTGCCCTCGTCTTTGCCCTCATCTTTGCTCCCGCCTTTGCCCCCCTTCTTCCCATCAGGACGGAGAGCGCCCATACCGAAGTTATCCACAGGGGCAGACACGCTCCAAGGCCGGCGGCAGCGGAAACATACGCTCCGTCCACCAGGACCTTGCCGGACTTAATCTCATTTCTGTAAAGAAAATTTACCGCTGCTGCTTTTCCTGTCTCCATCCCATGGGATGTCCCTTCCTCCCCCGTACGCCCTTCTCCGCTCCTTGCGTATGTAAACATCATATACCGCATGGCGTCTTTGTCCTTGGCAGGCAGCAGTATGACATGGGATGAGTCATCTGTGACTCCCCGTATCTTGTAAGGTTTCTGCCTGCACCAGATGTATTTTCCCGCTACATCCAGACCTCCGAACAGTTCCATGGCCAGACCGCTGCTGATAAGGCATCCGTCCTGGTCCGAGCGGTAGCCGTATGTTCCTCCAATCAGCCTGGAATATGACGCCATTTCCATGAGTCCGTATACAGCAATGCAGTCCGCCTCCCCGGACCTTCCCAGTCCGGGGTTCATTACCTTCAGCCTTTTTGCACGGGACCATGCTGTGATTTCAGGCAGCATATTCCTGCCTTGTTCCTGTTCACTGTCCAGTGCATGGGTAATCAGCTGTTTTTCTACCGCGTCCCCTTCCCCAAAGTACATGAATACATGGCAGCCGGCATCCCTCATGGTCCAGGCCAGGATGGTCCCAAAGCCCCATAAGGCGGCAATGAGTATAAGTATGATCCATTTTTTCATTCTTCCACCACCCTGACCCGGTCTCCTTCACTCACTGGTTTGCTGGATTCTGTAATCAGCTTCATATCCTTTGTCACAGGACCTGACACAGCAGCGGCAGAACTGCTCTTTTCCAGTACATCCACCTGGATTCTCACCGCCTTTTGTTCGTCACCCAGTATGGTTTTTTCCGGCTCTGCAGCCAGACAGTAATATCCTTTATTATCCTCACGCAGTGCCTCAATGGGAATGACACAAGGGTATGCCCCGGACTCCATGTTCACGGTAAAGGATACCAGGTCTCCCAGCCTTCCCTCGCCTTCCTGTATCCAGGCTGTTACCTGTATTTTCCCGTCCTCTGCCATCTGGTCCACGGATTCCACCTCTGTTTCCACATTCTTTGACTGTCCCGCCATCTTCACCTGCATCATGACACCCTTTTTCAGAAGACCTGCCCCGGCTGTCTCCTTGTCAATCTGTGCCCTCATCTCCAGGCCCCCCACAGCCAGCCTGAGCTGGTGTCCGTCCTGTATCCTGTCCCCTGCCTGTAATCCGGTATCCACTACAACCCCATCCACCGGTGCCTTGATTTGTCCTTTGTTATCTATGAATTGCTCTATCTTTCCCAGCTTTTTCTGAATTTCCTCCATGTCAAGCTTCATGGACTCCTGTTTCAGACCGGACATCTCCCTTCCGGCAGCTTCCCCTGCCGCTGTACCGGCATCCGATACCCTCGCATTTTCCACCTTTTCCATGGCCTGATACAGGCCTTCCTCCAAATCCTGAACCTTTCTTCCAGCTTCCTTAAGCTTCTCATCCTCAGCCTTTAATGCATCCTCATACGCCTTTAGCAAGTCGTCCTGATTTTCCCTTTCCCCGTAATCCACATCCTCATAATCTTCCTCGGCCGCATACATTTTTGCCCTGGCCTCCTCCACCTTCAGGTCCTCTTCCTCCCGGATGTCCTCCAAATCCTCCCCCGCTCTCTCAAGTTCCAGCTCAGCCCGTTCCAGCTCTTCATCGGCCCCCCCTTGCTCCTCCAAACGGTCCAGTTTTTTCTGTTTATCCTCCACCTCCCGCTCCGCCTTTCTCACAGCAGAATCCCTGGATTTCTGGGCTGACTCATATGATCTTCTGGCACTTTTCATGGCCTTGCGGTTATCCTCCTTCACCTGTTCCCTGGTTCTGTTCTTTTTCTGCACATAATCGTGTTCCAGCTCAATGGATGCCTGCTCATGGTCCTCCTTCGCCTCCGCAAAATCATGGTTTCCCAGCTCCAGAGCCAGGGTCTCTTCAGTCACCCGCGGCACTGAGGCAAGGGACATCTGTTCCTGTTTCAGCGCCAGCTCTGCCTTTTTGTATTCCAGGGACAGGGCGTCGCGCTCCTCCTCAAGTCCTTCCATCTGAAGGGTCAGGACCGTGTCTCCTGCCTTAACGGATTGTCCGGGCCTGGCTGCAATTTCCTCCACCTGCATATTCTCCGGCAGTGATATGTATACCGTTCTTCCGGCAGTAAGCTCTCCCTCTCCCTGTATTGTGTAGAGAACCACATCCTGCTTTCCAAACCCTGTATTCACCCGTATGACGGTAAAGGAGTCCATGGCTCTGGACAGAAAGGTCAGGGCAGCCATGAGGGCCAGGAATATGGCCGCTGCTTTTTTCACGTTCATTGACTCTCACTCCTTGATTCCTGATGCGGCAATCCCCTGCTCCAGCGTCTCCTGTCCCATAAGGAACAAAAGAACAGGAAGCACCATCATAATGACCGAGGCAGACCAGGCAGCACCTGCCTTATCAGCCGTAATGTCCGGCAGGTAAAGGGACAGCGGCCAGAGTCTCTGCTCCTTTAAAAATGTCATGGGCTGTTCAATGGCATTCCAGTATTCCAGGAATCCCAGCACCAGCATTGAAATGATTCCCGGCCGTCCCACCGGTATTCCTACCTTCATAAATATAGAAAAGTCACCGGCTCCGTCCAGCCTGGCCGCCTCTATGAGAGGCGTTGGGATGGATGCAAAGAATTTTGTCATGATAAAGACGGGAAAAGCGGAAAAGATTCCCGGCAGAATGACAGCCAGATGGGTATTTAAAAGATGGAACCGCTTAAGGACCAGATAACTCGGGACCATGGTCACCTGAAAGGGCTGCATCATGAGAATGATATAGAAAAGAAACAATGCCCTCTTTCCGGGAAAACAGAAATGGGCAAAGGCCCAGGCGCCCGGAAGGGCTATAAGCAGCTGCCCTGCCAGCACCAGCCCGGTCTGCAGACAGGAATTCCAAAACATAACATAAAATCCCGGTGAATCCAAAAGCAGCTCCACAAAGGGGCTCAGGGTTGGATAGGAGGGAATAAAAGCTGCCTTTATGGGAGCGTTTCCCATGCCAAAGACAGCACCGAAACGTTCCAGCATTTCCCCTTCGGACATCAGCGCGCTGCCTGCCATGAGTAAAAGGGGAAGCCATATAAAAAGACACAGCAAAACGAGGACCGCATGTATTAAAATACGTTTTATCATCTCTTTTTCCTTTTCCAGGTCCACAGCAGCACCGGAATCATAATGGATACCTCCACCATCACGGATGCCGCGCTCATCTTCTGAATGTCCAGGGATACGAACCAATGGTTGAACAGGTGCTGGAGCATATAGATACTCTCATGTGGGTAATCCCCTGATATCAGGTATGCCTCCCTGAACACCTTAAAGGAATTGATAACAGACAACACCAGCACCAGAAAGGCCGTACTTTTCAGCCCCGGCAGAGCAATATGGAAAAAGCTCTGCCAGGAACCGGCTCCGTCCACCTTTGCTGCCTCAAAAAGCTCTTTTGGAATTCCGTCCAGTCCGGCCAGCCAGAGCATCATATCGTAGCCTGTGTTTTTCCATATATAGGTCAATACCAGGATATAAAAAGCACTTCCCTGATTCAGCCAGTCCTGGCTGCTCCCGCCTGCCCATACCACCATCTGGTCAAGAATCCCCTGGGGATAAAACAACAGCTTCCACAACAGTACAACGGAGGCCACCGGTATGGCCATTGGAAGCAGAATGGTTGTTTTATACAGGCTCCGGCTGTCCGCAGCTCCCGTCATAAGGATGGAAACCCACAGTGAAAAGGCCATCAGCACAGGGATGCACACCAGGATAAAATGCAGGGTATTCTTTACAGCCAGCCGGAATGCCTGGCTGTGAAAGACCTGTATAAAATTCTCCATTCCCACAAACTGTCCGCCCACTGCCTGAAAAAAGGAGCGGACCACCACATTCACAAAGGGTATGAGCACAAATACGGCTGTCCCCGCCAAACTTGGGGCCAGGAACAGCCATGGCCTCAGATTCCTGAGATAAATGCCAAATCGGTTCCCGGAAGATTGATTTATAGCTTTTCTACTCCGAAAAATACAGCATTGCCTTGTTCTGCGCATTCTGAGCCGCCTGTTCCAGGGACAGTCTCCCCTCAAAATATCCCTTTGTCTCATTGATGATAATATCCGTCAAAACCCGGTCCATCCGAATGGGGTGATCCGCCTTTGCCGCCACATCAAACACCAGCTGGCGTTCTTCCTTTGTAGGCCAGCTTCCGGTCAGCTCGTAACCGTCATCTCCGCTGACTGCAACGGATGTATCCTTATTATCTTCCCGATCCACCCAGTCCCGGACTGCAAGGGTATTGACCGGAAGGCCGTCTGAAAGGTCCTTTGACTGGACGTCGCGTCCCAGCACAAAGAGAATGAATTCCCTTGCCATCTCCTTATTTTGGCAGGCCTGGTTGATTCCCATGGTGCCTGAGGGCAGGTAGGAGGCGTTTACATTTTCCATGGTAAATCCGTGTTTTCTCTGTACTGCCAGAGGCAGCAGGATATTGTACATGCCATCTATCTTGTCGATTGCAACGGCACTCATCCCCTGGTCCACACGGCTATATTCGCTGCCCAAAAGTCCGTCCAATCCCGGCATAAGGTTATAGACATTGCCCCGTCCCCCATCCTCGGATTTATCAAAGGCAGACTTGGCGCCATTTGCCTCTCCCAGGACCTTCACTGTCTCCAGCAGCTCCTTAATTTTATCCGGATACGGCTTTCCTGTCCGCATATCCACGACTTCATCGTACCGCAGCATCAGTATCTGGCGCAGCAGACTTTCATAATTGGTTTTGGGCCGCAGGGGCAGATGGGACGGATCCTCCTGGTAGGCCCTCATGGCTTCCATGGACACCAGGCTGGCTGCGGCCTGGCTGTCCCCATAGGCAGCCAGCAGCGTCATCCTGGTGGGAATCTGGTAAATACTCCCGCTTTCCTCTGTATAAGGCTTTGACACCTGCTCTGTCAGCTCTCCCGAAGCTATCATGGGGCTTAAGAAATCCTTCATATCCTCAAGAATCCCCTTTTCTATATAGGATTCCGCCGGGAGACCGTCAAGAACCAGCAGGTCTGCCCCATTTCCGCCTAAAAGCTCTGTATTGAGGGCTCTTATGGTATCAGATACCGTGGTGCTGCCCGACGTGATCTGGCCGTCAATCAATTCCACCCTGACATCCGGGTGTTCCAGCTGGAACATAGACGCAGCCTGGTGAATGGTATCTGTCTGTTCCAGGTTCAGCCCATATACAGTCAGCGTCTGGGTGGGCACGGAAGGCATCTGAGGGTCATAGGTATAATGCTTCAGCTCTTCCTTGTCATCCTGGGACATCCAGACATAAAAATCATTCTGGTTTCCCGCAAACAGCTTCCTGAGATTGGCGCTTGGAAGGCTCAGGGAATTAAGGGTGCCGTCAGCCACAGTCTCCCACAGGCTTCCCCCCTGGTTCATATGGTGGATTCCCCGGGGATTGGCAATGTATATTCCCCCGCTGCCGTCCGATGCCATGGGGGCCCACATGTCAAAATCTGGTGACTGAAATGGTATCTCCTCTTTGGCGGACGCCGACATGCCGGAAATATCGTAGCTGATATAGGAGCTTTCGCTGTACGTGATATACCGGTTTCCCTTGAGCAGGCCTGTTCCCTTCCATTCCATGGAACTCCACTGCTGGGGCAGTGAAAGAACCAGTTCTCCTTCAGGCGTGTACACATCCGTCACCCTGCTGTGAGACAGGAAAATAAGTCCGCCGCAAAATCAGGCCTCACATCGTAATATCCCTGGTCATTTTTAACGGAAAACACCGGGGCCAAAAGCATCATGGGTTCCTGTCCCTCTGTCAGCTTCATCATATATGTCTTATAATCATCCCCGCCCTGGTACAGCACATACCGGTTTTTGTCCTCTCCCCATATCATATGCAGGGTCCCGTACGGAAACTCCAGTCCCTCCAGCAGGCTGTTGTCCTGTTTCTCCCACTTTTCACCCGTCCATATGTATCTGGAAGCTTTTTTGTCTTTGACCGTATACAGCTCCAGCACCTGGTCCCCTGTCTGGATGATATCGGCGGCTGTCTCCCCTTCTTCCAGGGAAATGCTTATACTGCTCTCCGCATATCTCCCCATCGGTCCCTCCTGCTGCTTTTCCTCCTGTGTCTTTGATTTTGTCTGCTGTTCACCTGTGCTGCCGCCTGCTGTACCGGACGGCGCAGCGCAGCCCCACAAACATCCTGACAGTATGCTGACAGCCAGACACAGGCTCATAAGTTTATTTTTCATTGTCATTTCTCCTCCCGGACAATCTTCATGTCCCCTGTATCATACCAGACAAATCTCTAAAAAAACTTAAAATTTGGAAGAATTTCTTTTAGGTTTTTTAGAGATTTGTCTGATATAATGGTTTTATATATCAATAACAATGAGGATGGTACAATGCGGATTCTATTGGTTGAAGATGATAAGGAATTATGTGACGCCATAAAGCTCCAGCTGGAGCGGGCGGGATACGAGACTGACTGCTGCGGCCAGGGGCAGGAAGCCTTTTATTATGCATCGGAATACCCCTACGATGTGATCATACTGGACCGGATGCTTCCCCAGATGGACGGGCTTGGCGTCCTGGGCGGCTTAAGGAGAATGAATATTACCACACCGGTCATCATCACCACTGCCCTGGACGGCATCAACGACAGGATTGACGGCCTGGACGCAGGCGCCGACGATTATCTGGTGAAGCCTTATGCTGCCGGGGAACTGCTTGCCAGAATCCGGGCCCTTACCAGGCGGCCGGGAAATTTTAAGCAGAGTCCCTCGGCCGCCTGCTCCAACATCAGCCTGGATCCGGAGAAAAGGGAGCTCACAGGACCCCTGGGAACCCTGCAGCTGAGCAAACGCGAATCCGCCCTGATGGAATACCTGATTCGCAATAAGGGCCAGGTCCTCCCCAGGGGGCTGATTCTCTCTTACATATGGGGTCCTGACTCAGATGTGGAGGAGGGGAATCTGGACAACTATATCTATTTTCTGAGACGTCGTCTCAAATCCATAGGAGCCCTGCCCCAGATTAAGACGGTCCACGGAATCGGATACCGCCTGGAAATCGGAGGGACCCATGATTAAGCGGCTCCGGCGGCAGCTTACCGCCCTTTTTACCATTACCACCGGACTGATTCTGACCCTGGTGGTCATCGGCATCCTGGTCATAAGCGCCAGGGAATTCAATAAAAAAAACCTGGACTCCTTTCAGAACCAAATCCTGAACATCACCTCACGGCTCCAGTCCGGCTCCACCGTCAGCTGTACCTGGCTGTCCAGGCTGGAAAGCGATAACCGCCTGATTATACATATCGAGGACAACGGCAGGCCTCTTCTCTACCACGGTTCCTGGACTCCGGACACCAGGCGGGACACCTTAATCATGCGGGCCAGGGAAGCTGCCATGGCCGAGCGCATTGACCCGTCATCAAGGCCGGTATCCTCATCTCTTCTCAGAAGCTCTGTATTTACAGTGACAGGAGACAGCAATGACACCTATCTGGGCAGCGTGCTTGTTCTTCCCACGCAGACAGGATTTCAGAGCCTTACACTGCTGGCCAGCAAGGACTCCATGGGATTCGGCCTGTTCCGTCAGGGTATCCTGTTCCTTCTTCTCAATCTGGCTGGTATCGCCGCGCTGATGTGCGTCAGCTGGATATTGGTGGGGAAGTCCTTAAAACCGTTGGCAGAAAGCCAGAAACAGCAGAATGAATTCATAGCGGCGGCATCCCATGAGCTGCGGGCTCCCCTTGCCGTCATCCGCTCCAGCATATGCGCTGCACGGACAGCTCCTGACCAGAGAGAAAAATTCATGGCTAATATAGACCGGGAATGTTCCCGCATGTCCTGTCTGGTGGGGGACATGCTGCTTCTGGCCTCGGCCGACACCGGACAGTGGAGTCTCAGGACCTCCTCCCTGGACATGGATACCCTTCTAATCAGTATCTACGAACGGTTTGAACCGCTGTACCAGGACAAGGGCGTCTGCCTGAAGCTGGACCTGCCCGAAGCCTCACTTCCCAGGATATACGGCGATGAAAACCGCCTGGAACAGATTTTTGCCGTCCTCCTGGACAATGCCCTGCGCTACACGCCAAAAGGACGCAGTGTCACTGTTGCCGCATCCGTACAGACAGATAAGCATCTGCTCTCCCGCAGCCGGAGCATAGTCTGCCTCACCGTGTCAGATCAGGGCAGCGGCATGGATGACGAGACCAAGAAGCATATATTTAACCGGTTCTACCGGGGAGACAGCGCCAGAAGCCACAAGCAGAATTACGGATTGGGGCTCAGTATTGCAAAGGAGCTGGTACAGCTCCACAAAGGCACCATAAGCGTGTCGGATTCACCGGACGGAGGCGCCTGTTTCCTGGTCCGTCTGCCCGCCGTACCCGAATCTCACGCTTCCAGCAGGTAACGGTCCACTGCCTCGGCGCAGCCGTCGTGGTCATTGTCAGCCACCACCACATCGCACAGTTCCTTTATGTGCGGCAGGGCATTGCCCATGGCAACAGAGAGACCGGCAATCCGAAGCACCTGGGCGTCATTATCGGCATCTCCCACAATGATGGTCTTATGAAGCGGTATGTCCAGATGTCCGCACAGCCACACCAGGCCGCTGGCCTTACTGACATTACGGGGGGACAGCTCCAGGGAAGCGCCTTCCGCAAAGGCAATAGCAAGGGGAAGCCCGCATATCCTGGAATGAAGCCGTTCCCGGATGTCAGCGGAGGCGGAAAACAGGTTCAGCTTCTCCACCGGGAAGGGATGTTTCCTGTAAAGGGCCCCAATGTCATCCGTCTTATTCACCACCCGGTCCATCATCTCCTGGTAGACGCCCATATGGTAATGGCTGGTATCCGCCACCTGGCTTGCGTTTGCCAGAGCCTGTCCGCCGCTCATCATGTATACCATCACATCCTCATGGGCAGCTGTTTCAAGAACCTGTTCCACCAAATCCCGGGGCAGGGTCTCTGAATGGAGGATGCTCTGGTTCACCGCGT
>OKHM01000315.1_pt1 | contig 22729 bp, 15 predicted proteins | sample 1612121 | NCBI WGS metagenome assembly OKHM01 (sample SAMN04436777, study PRJEB24849) | human gut metagenome | biome: human gut; feature: NICU; material: stool | host: Homo sapiens | place: USA: Saint Louis, MO | collected 2011-03-27
ATGGGTTCGCACGATTGCGCCAGTGGGCGCTGGACGAAGGGGCGTTTACCGGTGCCCGTGTGCGGTATGTGCTGGATTCCGAACGACTGACGACTGGCGAAGTGCCATGGATCGAGGATGAACCCAACGTGCGTTTCCATGCCGCATACGAGGTGTGTGCCAGCGATACGCTGACGATGACGCTGACCGTTACCAACACGGGAGGTGAGCCGATGTCGTATGAGGCGGCGCTGCACTCGTATCTGCATGTCGGCGATGTGCTCGGCGCGCGGCTGGTCGGTTTGCGGGGTGCAACATATCTGGATGCCACGGAAGCCGGATTCCCGCCAAAACTACAAGAACAGCCATCGGTGATGTTCGGCGATCAGCCGGTGGACCGTGTGTATTATTCCGATGCTGCACTGGAATTGCAGGACCATGTGCTGGGTCGTGTGATTCGCATCGGCAAGACCGGCTCGCCGCAGACGGTGGTGTGGAATCCCGGAGAGCAGGGCGGCAACGCCATTGCCCATGCCAAGACGGGTGAATGGCGTGGCTTTGTGGCCGTGGAGGCAGCGGCGTGCCGAGACCGTATCGTTGCCCTTAGTCCGGGTGAATCGTATATGCTTTCGCAGTCCATTGCCGTGATGCCGTTGGGGTAGTTGGCTGAATACAGTGCCGATAATACAGTGCCGAGAATGATGAAGCCCTACTCGCGTTGAGTAGGGCTTCATCATTGGTTGCGGGGAACTTCTTCAACGGAAGTTCACCGATATCGGTTACTGGCCTTGCCAGGGTTTCTGGGCATTGTCGCCGGCGGGAGCCGTGTGCTCAGAAGGTGTTGCGGATTCGTCGCCGGCGTTTTGAGGCATCGGCGGAACCTGGCCGTACTGTGGGGCCGGGGCCTCCGGTTGGCCGTACTGCGGGGCCGGCACCTGACCGTAATCAGGTGCGGGTGCAGCCGGCTGGCCATAGTCGGGGGTCGGCATGGGCGGCTGGCCGTAAGCCGGGGCCGGCTGGTTGAAGCCGGGTGCGGGCGCGTTCGGAGCGGCGAAATTCGGGGGTACAGGCGTGCTGTATGGTGCGCCGTAAGCACCCTGAGGCATGGGGGTTGCCGCCGCGCCATCGTCAAAACGTGCGCCCTCCGGCTTGCTGGGAAGAGCCATGAACACGATATAGACAACGCAGCCGGCCAGCGTAATCAACGCACCAATGACCGCCGCGCCAAGACCGCCGGCGGCCATGCTGCCATAACCATAGTCATAACTGCCAAGGCTCCTGAACCCGCCGTACAGTGCCGCACCACCGCCGATAATCATGATGATAAGGCCGATAACCATCGCGATATAGAAAATGGCAACCCACCAGCCAGGCTTGTTCGTGTCATGCAGACGGCGGACGGAAAGTGCCAGGGTGGGGATTAGGGTCACCAGACCCCAAATGGTGGCGAGGAAGCCAAGCTTTTCATCTGTGGCGGTGTTGAGGATGTCCAGCACTATATTGATGCCGAAAGCGGCCAGCACCCACCACCAGAATTCACTGCGGGACGCGCGGCCCTTGAACACCGTGTACTTCTTCCAGAAGCGCAGGAAGGCTTCTTGGAAGGAGCATCCGTAGTAAGGCTTATCCAGCGGCACAGTGGCAGTGGGCGCGGCGTATTGGCCGTAAGACGGCGGAACCGGGCCGTAAGGATTGCCATCGGGGGCCGGTGTGCCGTACGCCGGTGCGGATTGACCGTAGGTGTTGGCGTCGGGCGCGGGCTGACCGTAGGTTGGTACGGCCTGGCCATAAGAGTTCGCGGTCGGAGCAGGCTGACCGTATGCCGGCTGTCCGTAAGCGGGCTGCGCCGGCTGTGAGGGCTGCGCCGGGGCCGGTGCGCCATACTGCGGTACGGGATTAGGTGTGGGCGTACCGTTGGCCTCAGGCTGCTGAGGCAAAGGCACATTGTTGGGATCAGACATTGATTCCCCTTTCATAAGACCTATGTGTCACATCATATTCTTCCATTGCATGAGTGGAAAACTCAACAATTGCGCCAAATAATGTCCAAAGTTGTGGTGAATGCACTGGAAAGAATCGATGGTTATCAAATCGATATCAGTTGAGGGTGAACGTTGTCGATCGGTTGTGTAACCTGTTGCATGAATATTGCGCACAGTTGCGGGGGCGGAACTGGAAAGCAGACGAAGCTTTTGGCGCTACGCATAAAGCAACATACAGAGATGTAGGGAATGCCATGAACCACGAATACACGGATGCCGCCGTTGAGCAGCGCGAATCGCACGAAGACGAATCTCAAGACTGGGATCTGCTGTTCGTGGGCCTGGCCTGCTGATTCTCGTTTGCTGTTTTCTTTTCTTTTGATTTTAAAAGCAAAAGAAAAGAAAATGGCAGGCAAAAGAGATTTCGTTGGAAAATGGCCGTTTTGGGATGATGTCGGTCTAAAACGCCAGTAGCGAAGCAAAAGAGCGAGGGCATCGTTCGCCGCGTCCGGCGCGCGCGGCACAATAGGGGATTATGACTGATGCTGAAAACACCAAACCCGAACTGCCCAAGAACGTTCGTGTTCGCTTCTGCCCGTCGCCGACCGGAACCCCGCATGTCGGCATGATTCGTACCGCCCTGTTCAACTGGGCGGAAGCTCGCGCCACCGGCGGCACGCTGATCTTCCGTATCGAAGACACCGACGCCGTGCGCGACTCCGAAGAAAGCTACAACCAGATCCTCGAATCCCTGCGTTGGCTGGGTATCGACTGGGACGAGGGCATCGATGTGGGTGGCCCTCACGGCCCGTACCGCCAGTCCGAGCGTACCGCCATCTACAAGGATGTTGCCGCCAAGCTGCTCGAAGCCGGCTACGCCTACGAGTCCTTCTCCACTCCTGAGGAAATCAAGGAGCGCAACCTTGCCGCCGGCCGTCCGGCCGAGTTCGGCTACGATGGCTACGACCGCAACCTGACCGATGAACAGAAGGCCGCCTTCCGCGCCGAGGGCCGCAAGCCTGCGCTACGTATCAAGATGCCTGATGAAGACATCGCCTTTGACGATCTGATTCGTGGCACCATCGAGTTCAAGGCCGGCTCCGTGCCGGACTACGTGATCGTGCGCCCGAACGGCGACCCACTGTACACGCTGACCAACCCGGTCGACGACGCGATGATGGAAGTCAACGTCGTGCTGCGCGGCGAGGACCTCCTGAGCTCCACCCCGCGCCAGATCGTGCTTTACCGTTACCTTATGGAACTCGGCATCGCCAAGGAGATGCCGCTGTTCGGCCACATGCCGTACGTGATGGGCCAGGGCAACAAGAAGCTCTCCAAGCGCGACCCGGAGTCCAACCTGTTCAACCACCGCGACAATGGCTTCATCCGCGAGGGCCTGCTCAACTACCTGGCCCTGCTCGGCTGGTCCATTGCACCGGACCGCGACGTGTTCTCCATGGACGAGATGACCGAGAAGTTCGACGTGCGCGACGTCAAGGCCAACCCGGCCCGCTTCGACATCGACAAGGCCATCTCCATCAACGCCGAGCACATCCGTATGCTTGAGCCCGAGGACTTCCTGCGCCGCTCGGTGCCGTACCTGCACCGCGACGGTGTGGTTTCCGCCGACAACTGGGATGCCCTGACCGACCGTGAGCGTGAGGTGCTGACCGCCGCCGCTCCGCTGGTTCAGCCGCGCGTGCGCCTGCTGGGTGAGGTTGCCGGCATGGTCGGCTCCCTGCTCTCCACCGAGGGCTACTTGGAGCCGGCTGACGACGCCAAGAAGCAGCTGAAGGATTCTGCCGGCGAGGTGCTGGACAAGGCCATCGCCGCACTCGAGGCTGTGGATGAGGCTGACTGGAAGACCGACAACCTGCATGAGACCCTGAACAAGGCGCTGGTTGAGGAGGGCGGCTACAAGCCGCGCCTCGCTTTCGGTCCGGTGCGTGTGGCCATGTCTGGTCGTCGCGTGAGCCCGCCGCTGTTCGAGTCCATGGAGATCGTCGGCAAGCCGGTTTCCCTCGCTCGCCTGAAGGGCCTGCGCGAGCACCTGTGAGCTAAGGTTCCTTCCGTGCTCGGCTGAGCTGTAAGGACACTCAAGGTGGGCGTCTGCATGTGCAGATGCCCACCTTTTCTTGTATTCAGTGATGAGCTGGAACAGCTGGAAAGTCTTACCGCTGCGCCGCATGCCAGTGAGAATATGTACGAGGTTGAACATGGCTGGTTTGTGCAGTGAGGTCACGAAACGTGCCTTGTAGGTGGTTTCGCCTTCATGCGTCCATGAAACGGTTGATAGGTAACCGGGCGGCGGTCTTTGACGTGACATTGCATTACAAGCATCGCGACGCGCTCGCTGTCGCAAGGGAACATAAGCGCCTCATTTGGTTCTTGAAGGCTGATTTGCCGGCTATGAATGTGCAAGGCAAAGATCATTGCCTCATCTGCAATTTCATCAGTGCTTTAGATGGTAATTCATCAGTAGTGCTTACTGATAATCCGTCAGTAGAGTTCATGCAAATTCATCAGTAGAGCTTATGATAATTCATCAGTAGTGGCAGCGTAGCACTTGAAATCGTTGAAATTCCGCGCGACACGCCGTAAGTTGCGTAAGGGTGAATACTTGCGTATATTTATCACTCGTTGCGCGGTTCACCGAGCAGCCGGTTGAAAAACTGAATATGCCCCCATCGTCTAGCGGTCTAGGACTACGCCCTCTCACGGCGCCAACACCGGTTCAAATCCGGTTGGGGGTACGACGAACAACTCCTTGGAGTTGCTACGCCAAGCCAAATTGGGATGTGGTGTAATTGGCAACACAGCTGATTCTGGTTCAGCCATTCTTGGTTCGAGTCCAGGCATCCCAGCCAATGACCCTCGCGGAATGCGAGGGTTTTTTGTTTTCAGGGAAGTAGCCGCTTGAAAAGCGACTTCCCTGCATATGAGTGCGCATGAGAGCGCTAAGAGCGCATACGTGTGCATGAAAGTACGAGAACGAAGGAGATCGAAGTATGTCCGCTGGGCAGCAGGCTGTACCGGCAAACAACGCCAACAATGCAAGCAATGAAGGCGCTCAGAAGAAGCACATGTCTAAGGCGGCCGTCGCCATTATCGCCGTGGTGGTCGTGGCCATTATCGTCGTGGCCGGTGTGTTCGGCTTCCGCGCCTACTCCGATGCTCAGTACAACAATGCAGTCGCCGCTTGCGCCGCCGCTTCCGAAAATGTGCGCAACGCCACTAATGACTACAACAACTTGGTCAATGGCGATGCTTCCGAAGCTGCTGCGCTCACCAAGAAGGATGTAAAGGATGCCTCCACGCTGGACGCCCTCAACAAGGAACTGAGCGTGGAACTGCCGGTATACGAAGGCTGCGTAGCTGACGACACTGCCGGCTTCAAGTCCGCTACTGCGAAGCTCAACGAGCAGGCTGATTGGTACAAGGCTTATATCAATCGCTGCAGAAGGCTGTGGATGCCGTGAACGCTTCCAAGAAGTAAGCGAGCACAGCCTCACCATTGTCGTCAAAGCCGTCTTGCGGTTGCGCAAGGCGGCTTTTGCTATTTTGCTCAATCGGCTTGCTGCTGTAATGCTGCTGCATTGATTGCGTCGAATGCAGGTAAATTCGTCTTACTTTTTTTGCGCAGTTTTTCCCTGCGCGTGTCGCGATGATGCGAATATAGATGTGAAGGTTAACAACGTAGTCGTTTATTGGGTTTTGTGATTTCACTCACGTTGTAATTCAATGTCAAATGTGTGGCGATTCTCCGTATTTGCTGAGATTGCTTTTAAGAATAGCTTCTTGTAAAGTGTCTTATCGTAATTGCGAATGCGTATTCTTCAATGAAGAAGGCATCTGCTTCACCTCGAAGAAGAGATTAAGGAAAATATAGTTAATGAAAAAGAAGAAGACTATATCGGCTGCGCTGGCAACAGCGTTAGCCTTAACCTGCATGGGCAGCGGGGGAGGTACTGCGTTCGCAGTGCCCCTGTCTGATGCTGACTTGCAGACTTTGGCAAGTCAGATTCAGCAAATCAACGATACTTCTGATTCTGCAACTGCTTCCGAGACTCCTTCCGCACAAGCCGATGCGGTTGAAGGCTGGACTATTGATTCCAACATCGCTCAGGGCGGCGAAATCCTGGAGATGGCAAACGGTTGGCTGCACCTCAAGTCCACTGCCTCTAACGGTAATGCGGCAGCGAACCCCAGCTCCAGCAACAACTGGCCGGCAGTAGCCGTATGGGGCACAGATTACGACTTCTCCAAGGCCGGCTCCTTCCACGCCACCATCAAATCCCCGCAGGAAGGCTCCGCCAACCGCTTCGGCTTCTACCTGGGCTACAACGACCCGGGCAGCGGCCTGTTCATCGGCTACGATTCGGGCGGCTGGTTCTGGCAGACCTACACCGGTGGCGGTAGCGGCAGCTGGTACAGCGGTGCTCGTATCGCCGCTCCAAGCGCCAACGAAGAGCACGACATTCAGGTCTCCTGGACCGACGCCAGGGTCGCCACACTGACCGTGGATGGCCAGAAGGCATTCGATGTCGATTACTCCGCAATGACGAACCTCTCCAACAAGCTTGCCATCAAGGCCGGCTCCTGGAAGGAGCTGAACGAGGTCACCGACGTGTACATCAAGGACTTCCCGGAGGTTGTCGAAGCCGCCAAGCACGCGGTTTCCGGCAAGGTTGTGGACGCTGAAGGCGCTGCCATTGAAGGCGCAACAGTGCGTTTGGATAAGACCAAGGTGAAGACCGGTGCAGATGGCACCTTCTCCTTCGCCGACATTGAAGAAGGCGAACACACGCTTTCGATTGCCAAGGAAGGCTATGAGGACGTCTCCCAGCAGGTGGCGGTCTCCGGCGCGGACCTTGCCATCGATCCCATCACCCTGAACAAAACCGTTCAGGTCGCCTCCGAAACGCTGAAGACCAAGAAGATGGAAGTTCAGATTAAGAAGAACTTCCCCTCTGTGCTGCAGTACACGATGACCGACGGCAAGGTGATGTACGGCCAAACCAAGGATGTGCGCACCGTTGAGATCAACGGCACCAACATCGAACTGACCGACGATGACGTGACCTTCAAGAAGGTTTCCGATACCGAAGCCACCTACACGCTGAAGGTCAAGGATGAGGCCAAGAAGATTGACGCGGTGATCACCGTTCAGATCACGGTCAAGGCCAACCAGCTGCACCTCAACGTCACCAAGATCAAGAACAACCTGTCCGAAGGCATTCCTGAGGGCAACGGTGTGGAGGAGAACGCCATCCAGACGCTGTCCTTCCCGAACCAGAGTCTCGTTTCCGTGCGTTCCAGCCAGGAAAATGCCCAATTCACTGGTGCTCGTATGTCTTCCAACACGCAGAAGCCTGGCGATACCAACTTCGCAGTGACCGAAGATACTAACGTCACCGATAGCGACTACACCTACGGCTTCATCTCCGGTGCTGGCCTGAGTGCCGGCCTGTGGAGCAACTCCGAGCACGATGGCACCTATGTGGCGGCTCCTGTGCGCGGCGGCAGCCAGAACACGCGTGTCTACGCCACCACCCAGCAGACTGGTGACGCCACCTCCCTGGGCCTGGCCAGCGCTCCGTGGTACTACCACCGCACGGTCACCGATTCCAAGGGCAAGAAGTACACCGTGGCCGAAACCGCTCTGCCGCAGATGGCCGTGGCCATCGCCGGCGACGAGAACGAAGACGGTGCCGTCAACTGGCAGGATGGCGCAATCGCCTACCGCGACATCATGAACAACCCGTACAAGTCCGAGGAAGTTCCCGAACTGGTGGCATGGCGTATCGCCATGAACTTCGGCTCCCAGGCGCAGAACCCGTTCCTCACCACGCTTGACAACGTCAAGAAGGTGGCCTTGAACACCGACGGCCTCGGCCAGTCCGTGCTGCTCAAGGGCTACGGCAATGAAGGCCACGACTCCGGCCACCCGGACTACGGCGATATCGGCCAGCGTCTCGGCGGCGCCGACGACATGAACACCATGATGGAAGAGGGCTCCAAGTATGGCGCTCGCTTCGGTGTGCACGTCAACGCCTCCGAAATGTATCCGGAAGCCAAGGCCTTCAGCGAGGACATGGTGCGCCGCAACTCTGCAGGCGGCCTGAGCTACGGCTGGAACTGGCTTGATCAGGGTGTCGGCATCGACGGCATCTACGATCTGGCATCCGGTTCTCGTGTAAGCCGTTTCGCTGACCTCAGCAAGGAAGTCGGCGACAACATGGACTTCATCTACCTCGATGTGTGGGGCAACCTGACTTCTTCCGGTTCGGAAGATTCTTGGGAAACCCGCAAGATGAGCAAGATGATCAACGACAACGGCTGGCGTATGACCACCGAATGGGGTTCCGGCAACGAGTACGACTCCACCTTCCAGCACTGGGCAGCTGATCTGACCTACGGCGGCTACACCTCCAAGGGCGAGAACTCCGAAGTGATGCGCTTCCTGCGCAACCACCAGAAGGACAGCTGGGTTGGCGACTACCCGCAATACGGCGGCGCTGCCAACGCCCCGCTGCTCGGCGGCTACAACATGAAGGACTTCGAAGGCTGGCAGGGCCGCAACGACTATGCCGCCTACATCAAGAACCTGTACACCCATGATGTGTCCACTAAGTTCATCCAGCACTTCAAGGTGACCCGCTGGGTCAACAACCCGCTGCTGACCGCCGACAATGGCAATGCCGCTGCCGTGTCCGACCCGAACACGAACAACGGCAACGAGCAGATTACCCTGAAGGATTCCAACGGCAACGTTGTAGTAGTCTCCCGTGGTTCCAACGACACCTCTAGCGCAGCCTACCGCCAGCGCACCATCACCTTCAACGGCGTGATGGTGGCTTCCGGTGCTGTCTCCGCAGGCGATGGTTCCTCCACTGGTGACGAGTCCTACCTGCTGCCGTGGCTGTGGGATTCCTCCACCGGCAAGCTGGTCAAGGATTCCGAACAGAAGCTCTACCACTGGAATACCAAGGGTGGCACCACCACTTGGACCCTGCCGGACAGCTGGAAGAACCTCTCCAGTGTGAAGGTGTACCAGCTCACCGATCAGGGTAAGACCAACGAGCAGACCGTTGCCGTCTCCGGCGGCAAGATGACGCTCACCGCTGATGCCGAAACCCCGTACGTGGTGTACAAGGGCGAGGCCAAGCAGATTCAGGTCAACTGGAGCGAAGGCATGCACGTTGTGGATGCTGGCTTCAACGGCGGCTCCAACACCCTCACCGACAACTGGACCGTCAGCGGCTCCGGCAAGGCTGAAGTCGAAGGCGATAACAACGCCATGCTGCGCCTGACCGGCAAGGTTGACGTCTCCCAGCGCCTGGCCGACCTTAAGGCCGGCCAGAAGTACGCACTGTACGTCGGCGTTGACAACCGCAGCACCGGCGACGCATCCGTCACCGTAACCAGCGGCGGTAAGGTGCTGGCCACCAACTCCACCGGTAAGTCCATCGCCAAGAACTACATCAAGGCATACGGTCACAACACGAACAGCAATACGGAAAATGGCTCCAGCTACTTCCAGAACATGTACGTGTTCTTCACCGCGCCTGAGAACGGCGATGCCACGGTAACCCTGTCTCACAAGAGCACCGACGGAGCACACACCTACTTCGACGATGTGCGCATCGTGGAGAACCAGTACTCCGGCATCACCTATGAGAAGGACGGCACGCTGAAGTCCCTCACCAACGGATTCGAAAACAACGCCCAGGGCATCTGGCCGTTCGTGGTCTCCGGTTCCGAAGGCGTTGAGGACAACCGCATCCACCTCTCCGAGCTGCATGCTCCGTTCACGCAGGCCGGTTGGGATGTCAAGAAGATGGACGATGTGCTCGATGGCACTTGGTCTGTGAAGGTTAACGGCCTGACCCAGAAGGGCACGCTGGTCTACCAGACGATCCCGCAGAACGTGAAGTTCGAGGCGGGTGCCAAGTACAAGGTGAGCTTCGACTACCAGTCCGGTTCCGATGACATCTACGCCATCGCTGTGGGCCAGGGTGAATACTCTGCCGGCAGCGTGAAGCTGACCAACCTGAAGAAGGCTCTGGGTGAGACCGGCAAGGCCGAGTTCGAGCTGACCGGTGGCGTCAACGGCGATTCCTGGTTCGGTATTTACTCGACCGCAACCGCACCTGATCTGCAGGGTTCCACCGGCAATGCACAGGACTTCGGCGGATACAAGGACTTCGTGCTCGACAACCTGAAGATCGAGCGCATCGAGTCCCAGACCCGCACCAAGGCCGAAGCGCAGGACAAGGTCAAGGAAATCCGCGGCAAGTACGATTCCAAGCGTGCTGAGCTCTCCGATGCCGCATGGCAGCAGTATCAGGACACCTTGGTCAAGGCTCGCGTGCTCATCAACAAGAATGGCGCAACCGCTGAGGACTTCACCAAGGCATACGACATTCTCGTGGCCCTCGACGAGTACATGAAGACCGCTCCCGGCAACGAGAGCAGCGACAAGTACGACGTGGCAGCTGACGGCTCCGATGAGCTGGGTGGCTACACCGTGGCCACGGGCAGCGAAGAGCCTACCGCAGGCCTGCCGAGCGAAGGCCCGGCCGATCTGGCACAGGATGGCAACGACAGCACCCACTGGCACACCAGCTGGAGCAAGAACGCAGTCGGCAACGGCACCGCATGGTATCAGTTCAACCTCAACAAACCGACCACCATCAACGGCCTGCGCTACCTGCCGCGCTCCGGAGGTATGAACGCCAACGGCAAGATCAAGGGCTACAAGATCACGCTCACTCTGGCGGATGGCACCACCAAGGATGTCGTCACCGATGCTGAGTTCTCCACCACCACCATGTGGCAGAAGGCCAGCTTCGACGCCGTCGAGAATGTGACCGCCGTACGCTTGACCGTCCTGTCTTCCGCAGGCCAGAGCGACTCCCAGGCCAACAAGTTCGCATCCGCTGCCGAACTGCGTTTGACCACGGACCGCGAGGTTGAGGAAGAGACTGTCGCTCCGGACAAGACCGACCTCAACGACACCATCGCCAAGGCTAACGGTCTTAAGGAATCCGACTACACGGCTGAAAGCTGGACTGCTCTGGTCAAGGCCCGCGAAGCTGCACAGGCCGTGGCGGATAACGATAAGGCCACCGCTTACGATGTGGCTCTGGCGCTGACGAACCTCGAATCCGCTATCGCTGGTCTCGAGAAGACCGGTGAGGAGCCTGGCCCAGGCCCGGTTGAGGTGAACAAGACCGACCTGCAGACTGCAGTGAACAAGGCAAGCAAGCTCGAGAAGGCCGATTACACGACCAACTCGTGGGAAGCTTTCGCCGAGGCACTGAAGGCTGCACAGCAGGTGCTCGACAACAAGAACGCCACCCAGCAGGATGTGGATACCGCACTGAGCGCTCTTCAGGACGCCATCTCCAAGCTGGAAGCTGCCACCGAGCCGAAGCCGAATCCGGAACCGGGCGTGGTGGACAAGGCTGCTCTGAACGCGACCATCAACAAGGCCGCCGCCATCAACCTGGGTCTCTACACCGACGACTCCGCCAACGCTCTGCGCGCCGCGCTGAAGAAGGCCCGTGAGGTCTCCGACAACAGCAACGCCACGCAGAAGCAGGTCGACGCAGCTCGCGAGGCTCTCGAGAAGGCAATTGCCGGCTTGGTGAAGCGTCCCGCTGCCAAGGGTGATGGCAATGTCGTCTCCAACACGGGTGCCAATGTCGTCACGATTGCTGTGGCCGGATTGCTGCTGGCCGGTGCCGGCGCCGCAATCGCCTACCGCCGCAATCGCGAGCAGATGTGATCATGAAACCGTAAGGTTCGCGACCACATAAGGAGCACTCCTTATTATCTCGGCCGGTGCCGGTCAGCAATGCCCAGCGCCGGCCGTTTTTGTATGAATCAGTGTTTTCCGGTCACCCAGCGGGCATCGGAATGCACATGGGGGATCATCATCACAATGACCGCAATCAGACAGACGATCATCACCATCAAAATAACGTCCTCATGACCGCGCGTCTGCAGCGTGGCTCCAGTCAAAGCACCGAGCGCCAAAGCCAGCATTACAATCGCGCGCCGGCCAAGTTTGGACTGCTCATGACCATGCGCCGAAGTGTCAGCGATAATCCCAGTTAACGTCATCGTCAACACAGTCGTGGGCAAATCTGGCACCGAAAGCTTACGAGCAGTGGAATTCTGAATGCCCATAGCCGGTGCGAGCAGCACAATCAGCAGAATAATATGCAAATCAATATGCCGAGCAGTTGGGAAGTTCAGACTGGGCTGTGCCGTGCGGGCGATGGCTGAAGCATCAGTGCCACCCATCGACGGTTCAGGCGCAAACTGATTGAGCAGATAAATGCCGACGAGCGCAGCTGCCACAAAAGCCAGCTGGATTGACGTGGACACCAGCAGATGGCGCGCGCGGTTGGCGCCAAAGTAATGAATAATGCGTCCGCCGATGAACGCACCAATCATGAACGTGGCCAGCGTGAGCGCCGAAGTCCACCAGACGAAGCCCTGCGCGTGGGCGAATGCAAAACCAAGGAACACAATGTTGCCGGTCACATTGGCCACAAATACATGACCGAGTGCCAAGTAACTTAACGCATCCACCAGTCCGGCGACAAACGTGAGAATAACCAGAGCTGGGGAAAGCAGACCGTACCGATCATCCTTGCGGGGAATCAGTGTGCGTCCTGCTTCGGCAAGGTGTGAGGTCATGGTGGGAGAGGCTTTCCTTTGCTGTTTGGCGGTATTCAATAGCTGGCGCGCGGCCTTGCACATTATGAAGTGTGTGCCGGACGGTATATGTCAATGAGTCTGCGCTCGCATGCGGAGTGCGTGCAACAGTTCGCTATGAGTTCACCTGCGATTCGCTGAACGCGCATAGTTCGGTAACGCGATTTCGCTATATCTGGTCGTAATACCGATGAGGCTAGGAAAAGGAATGATTATGCAGTCAGATAACAGCCATCATGAAGCACATCAGAACGACCTGAACTACAGCAGTGAGTACCAGTACGATATGTATATGTATGCCGAGTACGGCATCGAGTGGTGATTGAGAGCCCCGAGTGAGAATTGGACTCACGACCTCTTCCTTACCAAGGAAGTGCTCTACCACTGAGCTATCGGGGCGATAATGTGCGCACGGCTTAGGGCCGTTGAACGGCTTGCACAACAATACACGCAATCGCGTATTACGCAAATCGACGGGTGTGCGAGGAAGTATTCGGGTGCTCTAAGTTGTACACATGAGCGCAATATTGGCTATTTTGCGCTCATGTGGCATTCGGATGTGCCACGTAATCGCATTTTCGTGTTTTTATGCGCTGTTGTGGCACGAAAATTGTGGGAATTCGGTCGTCTCGGAATATGTGCCATGCCACGCCACTGCAAAAACAGTGAATGTGCACGATTGTGCACATATTTGGACCGCTGCGTATATGCATGTGGGTGCGGATAACAAAAGGGTTTTGACAAAAGCCAAAACCCTGATGGCGGAGGATACGAGATTCGAACTCGTGAGGCTGTTACACCAACACGCTTTCCAAGCGTGCGCCATAGACCACTAGGCGAATCCTCCATGCACTGCAGTGCTTGCTAGAAGTAAGCTCCGTAGGCAACTCGAATAAGCTACCACAGCTTTCGGATAAATGCACATTCAGTGCCGGCTGCGGCGTGTCGCTTTGTGGACAAGGACCACCAATGAGTGCCTGCGCTGATGTGCAGGTCGTTCGTACGGCGTGTGCAACAGGTGATCTCACCGGGGGATGAACCAGTGCAAATCAAGGCGACTCAAGGCAAGTCAGAGCAAACCCGAGGCAAACCAGAATGAACATGCGCATGCCATCGCGTGAATTATTGCCAGCCTCTTGCCGTGATGCAACATAGTGATTTTAGGCTATGAACCTTGGTGAAACAGTTGGTCATGCAATATGAGGGATGGGGAGTGGCCAGTCGCGGGGAGTTCATAATTCGGGAAGTCTCCCATCTGTGAGCGGGACAATATCGAATATTGAGACAATCTGCGGTAATAATTGATCGAAAAACAGTGCCTAATACCTCTTAAATCCTAAAAAATCAAGACTGTTCCTCAAAAAAGTTTTTCTTTATATTGAGTAGTTGGTTTTTGATTACTTAGCCGCGCAGAGAGAGGGATAGGCATGGTTCGTCGCGCCCAGGCTGCTCTTCGGTCCGTTGAACACACCAGCGTGAGGCAGCTGCGAGTTCTGGCTGCGATTGTATTGCTGTTCGCCATGGTCATCGCCACTGTGGCTCCTGCAGTCACGGCTCCGATGGCCTTCGCCGACAGCAGCACCAGCTCGTCCAGTTCATCAAGCTCGTCCAGCGTTGACTACGCCACCTGGGCCGAAGTCTCCAAGGCGATGGACAAGCAGCTGAACAGCGGTCTTGAGACGTACAAGGATGGCAACACCGCTGGCGCCACCTCCGATTTCATGGGCGCGTACAACAAGATTTACGTGGCCTCCAACTTCACCGCGGTCGTGCACGACACCATTGGCGCGGACAAGCAGCTCGCCCAACAGCAGGCATTCCAAAGCGTTCAGAATCTTTCCTACACGCCTAGCAACGACGATCAACTGGCTCAGCAGATTGATGCGTTGACCGCCGATCTTGACGCCACGGCCCAGCAGCTCGACGCCAACGCCGATCTCGCCAAGCCGAAGGCGTACGCCGAAGCGCTGCAGGCGCAGCTGGCCAAAGAGCGCAAGGAGCTCGACGCCAAGAAAAAGAAGAACCCGGGCAAGGGCAATCGTTCATGGACCGACGTGGCCAACGAAATGACCCCGATTCTCGACAATGCATACAAAGCTTACGAAAAGGGTGATGGTGCCAAGGGCGCCACGCTCGTGAACAACGCGTACTACCAGTATTACGAGAAGCTCGGCTTCGAAAAGAACGTGATGAACGCCATCAGCGGCAACCGCGTCTCGCAGGTGGAATACCAGTTCAAGATGTGCCGCAAGTCCATGAACGCCGGCGCATCCCTGAAAGACACCAAGAAGCTGATCGACGACCTCAAGGCCATGCTGATCAAGGACGCCGGCATTCTTGACGGTGGTGCCGCCGATAAGGAAGACGGTTTCACCAAGCTGGTCACCAGCTCCTCCGGCCAGGCGTTCCTCGTGCTTATCCGTGAGGGTCTTGAAGCTCTGCTGGTGGTTGCAGCCATCGTCGCCTACTTGGTCAAGTCCGATAACAAGCGCTTCGTCAAGTGGATTTACTTGGGTGTGCTCGTCGGTCTGCTCGGCGCCGGCTTGGTGGCTGTGATCTTCGTGTTCGCCTTCGGCGGCTCCGGCCCGATTCAGGAGATCATGGAAGGCACCTGCGCACTGATCGCCATGGGCATGCTGCTGTGGACGAGTAACTGGATGCTGAACAAGTCCAGCGTGGAAGCGTGGAACCGTTACATTCGCAAGAAGACCGAGGCTGCTGTGGCTGATGCCGAAGCCGCCGCAAGTGCCGACAACGTGACGTTGAAAACCGTGGTCTCGCTGGCTATGCTGAGCTTCCTCGCCGTGTTCCGTGAAGGCGCTGAAACCGTGATCTTCTACGAGTCCATCTACACGATGAGCCGCGATACTCGCGGTATGTGGATCGGTGGTCTGACCGCCGCGGTGGTGCTTGTCGGCATCTTCCTGCTCTTCCGCTTCACCTCCGTGAAGATTCCGATTGGTCCGTTCTTCCTGGTCACTTCGATTCTGATGTCTGTGCTGGTGGTGGTGTTCGCCGGCGGCGGCGTCCACTCGCTGATCGAGGGCGACTTGCTGCCCGCCTTCTACCTGAACGGTGTGCCGACGAACGATTGGCTTGGCCTCTACCCGTACGCCGAATGCCTAGTGGCGCAGGCCATCGCAGCCGTTGCGGTTATCGCGCTGTTCGTGGTCGGCTTCATCAAGCAGCGCAAGCTGAAGGCGCAGGCTACTGCCGAGGTCCCGGCCGTGAAGGCGTAGCCCGTCTAGCTCGTCCGTTTCCTCCCATAACTGCAGACAACTGACAGACTTGCGGCACGGCCTCGGATCGATGCCAATTCCTCCAGCCCACGCCGCACTTATCTCATAACTGAATAATTGCAATTATCTAAGCGTGAATCCTAATTCACCAGAGATAGAGAAAAGGAATAACAATGATGAAGAACAAGAAACTGGCCGCTCTGCTCGGCCTGCTGCTCGCCGGTTCCATGACCGTGTCCATGGCTGCCTGCGGTTCCACCAACTCCGCATCCGACACTAAGGCTGACTCCTCCTCCCAGTCTTCCGACTCCTCTTCCTCCGATTCTTCCTCCGATTCCGGCGCCGGTTTCGAAGAGGTTCCGGTTGGCCCGTCCGGTACTGCTGAAGAGCAGGATCAGGACGCCGGCCCGCTGACCGTGGGCGCTGTGTACTTCCAGCCGATCGATATGGAGCCGTCTTCCATGGGCCTGAAGGCTGCTGACGCTTCCTTCCACCTCGAGGCCGACATCCATGCCAACCAGAAGGGCACCGAGCTCGGCTACGGCAAGGGCGACTTCGTGCCGGATCTGACCGTGAACTACACCATCATCGATAAGTCCACCGGCAAGGAAGTCGAGGGCGGCACCGCCACCTCCGGTACCTTCATGCAGATGAACGCTTCCGATGGCCCGCACTACGGCGCCAACGTCAAGCTCGACAAGGCTGGCACCTACCAGCTGAAGCTCTCCATCGAATCCCCGGCCTCCAAGGGTTGGATGCTGCACGTTGACCCGGAGACCGGCGTCAAGGGCCACTTCTGGACCGAGCCGATCGAGGTCACCTTCGACAACTGGGATTACACTCCTCGCCAGTGGTGATTGACTAAGCAGAAAGCCCCCTCGTCAGAGGGGGCTTTACGCCGCTTTAGGGAGATAATTCTTAGGACGGTCTAAAACTCCCCTCAGTCCGCTTCGCGGACAGCTCCCCTCAGAGAGGGGAGCCTAAGGTGAACAGAGAAAGGACGCGAATGCTTGAACAATTCGTGGCAGTGATGCCGGGCACTTTGGCCCCCGCATTGCTGGTGATGAGCCTGAGCGTGATGCTCACGGTCGGCGAGGGGCGAGATAAGCCGATAAGCTCGCATTGGCGTCTCATCGGCCTGATCGTCGGTCTGATCGCCGCCATCGTATTCGCCGGCCTGCGCGCCTCGGCCGTGATCAATCAGCGCACGTTCGTCAACTACCCGGTGTTGTGGTGCGCGATCATTGCCGACATCCTGACCATCGTCGTGGTGGTGTTCGCACGCCGCATCACCACCAATTGGCAGCAGCACAAGGTGTTCATGCACATCGCTAACGCCGTGGCCGCCATCGACATCGCACTCACCCTGTTCTACGCGCTGCCGGACGTGATTCTGCAGCTCACCATCTGGGTGGAACCAGGGGAGACCGCATTCACTTCGGCCATGCTGCTGCGCGCTCTTGGTTTCCTGCTTGGCGTGGCCATGTCCATTATTGTGGCCGCCATCTTCCGCACGATGCGCACCACTGCCGTGCGCTGGGCGTTCACCGTGGCCGTCGCGGCCATGATGGTGATTCTGCTGATTCAACACTTCACTGGTCTTGCCCAGATTCTGCAGGCGCGAGGCTTCCCGATGAACCATACGATGTTCGTGGCGCTGGCTTGGTCCATCAACCAGAACTCCACGATGATTATGGCGCAGGCGCTGGTGTTCCTGATTCCCGCCGTGGCCTCCATCGTGGCCGGTTTCCGTATGAAAACCCATGATGTGCCGGGAGCCAACGAGGCCACGTTGCGCCGGCATAAGGTATTCCGCCGCCACGCCATCGCCGCTGCCGTGTGGAGCCTTATCGCAGCCATCGGCGTCACAGCAACCCTGACCGTGGGCGTTGCCGCGACCCATCAGACCATCACCCTTTCGCCGCCGGAAGCCTACTCGCTCAAGGACGGCGTGGCCACCATCCCCTTCAGCCAGGTCGAGGACGGCCACCTGCACCGCTTCGAATACAAGGCCAAGGACGGCACCGTCATGCGCTTCATCATCATCCGAAAGAACGGTGGCGCGTACGGCATCGGCCTGGACGCCTGCGAGAACTGCGGCGACGCTGGCTACTACGAGAAGGACGGCAAGATCATCTGCAAGAAGTGCGAGGTGGCCATCAACCTGGCGACCATCGGCTTCAAGGGTGGCTGCAACCCGATACCATTCCCGTACAAGACCGGCCACGGCAAGATCACCATTCAAACTACGGATCTGGACGCGCTGAGCGCCCACTTCCGGTGAGTCAGGCAGGAGACAAGAATCATGTTCTTTCTGCGCATGATTACTCGCTCGTTCACCCGACAGCTGCGCCGGCGCCTGCTTATCGCGCTGACCGTATGCCTGTCGGCGACCGTGTCCGTATCGATGCTGGGCGTCGTGTTCGACGTGGGCGACAAGCTCAACGCCGAGCTGTCCACCTACGGTTCGAACATCACCGTGCAGCCCAAGGCGGACGCGGTCGTTTCCGACCTGTACAACACCGAGTCGGGCGGCGCGACGTCCACCAGCGACCCGACCGCCTTTCTGAAGGAGTCGGACGCGGCCAAGATCAAGACGATCTTCTGGTCGTTCAACATCACCAGCTTCGCGCCGCAGCTCAACATCCACGCCACGGTGGACGGTACCAACGTGCCGGTCGTCGGCACGTGGTTCAACAAGAACCTCAAGATCTCCACCGGCGAGACTACCGTCGTGGGCGTGGAAGGCATGCGCTCGTGGTGGCAGCTGGACGGCAAGTGGCCCAAAGACGATTCCGACCAGGGCGTGATCGGCAAGACGCTGGCCTCCGAACTCGGCGCGACCACCGGCGACACCATCACCCTCAACAAAACCACCGCCTCAGGCAAGAAGAACGAGCAGAAAATCAAGCTCACTGGCGTCTACGATTCCGGCGACGAGGACAACGGCTCGCTCTACATCGCCTCCTCCACGGCCCAGGTGCTCGCCGACCTGCCCGATTCGGTCGACAAAATCGAGGTCAAGGCCCTGACCACGCCGGAGAACGACCTGGCCCGTAAGGCCGCCGCGAACCCGGCCGCGCTGAGCCAGGAGGAATGGGAGACCTGGTATTGCACCGCCTACCCGAGCTCGATCGCCTATCAGATCGAAGAGGTGATTCCGGGCGCGGTGGCCAAGCAGGTGCGTCAGGTGGCCGCGTTGCAGGGCAATGTGCTGCAAAAGACGCAGGCCGTGATGATTCTGATGACAGTGCTGAGCCTGATCGCCGCAGCCGTGGCCGTGGCCAACCTGATGGTCGCCTCGATCGGCGAACGGTCGGGCGAGCTGGCGTTGCTCAAGGCGCTCGGTGCCACCGATGCCGCGGTATCCCGCCTGATGCTGGCCGAAACGGCGGCAATCTCGCTGCTGGGCGCGATTGTGGGCGCGCTGCTCGGTTCCGGCGTGGCCCAGCTGATAGGCCGGGTGGTGTTCGGTTCCGGCATTACGATGCGGCCGATGGTGTTCGTGCTGGTGTTCGTGCTGCTGGCTGTCACCGTGCTGCTGGCGTCCGCCTCATCGATTCGTTCGATTCTGAATCTCAAGCCCGCGGAGGTGCTCCATGGTCGCTGAGTTTATCTACGTAGGTGTGGAAGGAGGGAACCGATGACCAACACCGGTATGTTCTTCAGAATGCTGTTCAGCGCCGTGTTCCGTCGGCGTTCGCGCGCGGTGATGGCTGTGGTGGCGTCGCTGGTCGGCGCAGCCACACTGTTCTGCCTGGCGATGATCTGCCTCGCTGTGCCGCAGCAGATGAACGAGGAGATGCGTGCGTACGGCGCGAACCTGATTGTCACGCCCGCCGAATCGACCAATGCTGATGGCAAGGCCGGCATCGACAAGGCGATGGTGCAGCACACCACTGAAATGGTCAAGGCCAAGGGTTCCGCGAAATACGCCACCTACCGCTACGAGAACGTGCGCGTCAACGCCTCGCCGTACGTGATGGCCGGCGTGAATGCGGCGCAGGTCAAGAACCTCAACCATCACTGGGTGGTCGACGGCTCGTGGCCGACCGACGGCAAGGTGCTGGTCGGACGCGACATCGCCGACGCCATCGGCCTGAGAATCGGCTCCGCCATCACCATCGGCTACCGTGCATCCGATAACGCCAGCACCAACGGCACTTCGTCGAACTCCTCGATCGACCAGCAAACCAAAGACGGCCGTGTCTCCAGTGACATCATGGACACCTCCGGTACCGAATTCCGCGTGGCCGGCATCGTGGACACCGGCGGCAGCGAAGACTCGATCATCTACGCCACCAACGCCGACGTCAACAAGCTCACCGGCATCACGCGCGGCGTGGACGTCATCGAGTATTCGGCCGGCGCCAGCGACCTCGCAGGCCTGGTGTCCAGCATCAACGACATGACCTCCATGCACGTCAAGGCACAGCAGGTCACCAAGATCACTGCCTCCGACACCCGCATCATCACCATGCTGCAGACGCTGTTCTGGATCGTCTCGCTGGTGGTGCTGGTGCTGACGCTCGTCGGCGTCGGCACCACAATCAGCTCGATCGTCTCGCAGCGACGCAACGAGATTGGCCTGCGCAAGGCCCTCGGTGCTAGCTCGCGTGCCATCGGCACCGAGTTCTACATCGAATCGTCGCTCTACGGCCTGATTGGCGGCCTCATCGGCACCGCAATCGGCTACGGACTCGCCAGTTGGCTGTGCGTGGCGGTGTTCGAACGCTCCATCGTATTCAACTGGTGGCTGGCCCTGATTTCCGTGCTGTTCAGCGCGCTGGTCGCCATCGTCGCCTCCATCCCGCCCGTCCACCGCGCCACCCGCATCGACCCCGCCGTCGTGCTTCGCGAAGAATAAAGAAAGAGAAACGTCATGCTACTTGAACTCGACCACATCTCGAAGATCTACGGCGACCTGCGTGCCGTGGACGACCTCAATCTGACCGTGCCGGAAGGCGAATGGCTCGCCATCGTCGGCTCCTCCGGCTCAGGCAAGACCACGCTGATGAACATGATTGGCTGCATGGACACGCCCTCCAAGGGCTCCGTGAAGCTGGAAGGCCGCAAGCTGGAGGACCTGAACGCCACGCAGCTGGCCGACGTGCGCAAGAACCTCATCGGACTGGTGTTCCAGAAGTTCTATCTGGTGCCGCACCTGACCGCCGTGGAAAACGTGATGGTGGCCCAGTACTACCATTCGGTGGTCGATGAGAAGCAGGCCATGGAGGCGCTGGAAAAGGTCGGCCTGAAGGACCGCGCCCACCACCTGCCCGGCCAGCTCTCCGGCGGCGAGCAGCAGCGCGTGTGCGTGGCCCGCGCGCTGATCAACGACCCGAAGCTGATTCTGGCCGATGAGCCCACCGGCAACCTCGACGAGAGGAACGAGAAAATCGTGCTCGACCTGTTCCGCAAGCTGCACGAGCAGGGCACCACGATTATCGTGGTCACCCACGATGCGCTGGTCGCCAGCTGCGCGCAGCGCGAGATCATGCTCAACCATGGCGTGCTCGTCGGTGAGAAGTGGAATGACGAGGATGCGCGCAAGGCCTACGAGGCGGCCGGCGGCAAGCCCGCCTCCACGGGTGCACAGGTCGAGGGCGCGCAGAACGGCGAGACCGCCATTGGTTTCGCTGACCCCACCAAGGCCGCGAAAACCGGCGGCGAGGAGTAGGGCCGTCAGGGGTATCGAGCAGTATGTGAGGAATACATGGCAAGCTGATGGTCTCTCCCCCAGTCAGCTTCGCTGACAGCCCCCCTCGTCAGAGGGGGGCTTAAGGAGCGTGAATATGACCGAAAAGAATATGTTGAAGAAATCCGCGACATTGGCGGCGGCCGGACTGGTCGTGGCTGGCGCGCTGCTGGCCGGGTGCGGCGAATCCGAGGCCACGCCGATGGACGATGCGTACGCCGGCAACTCGGGCGAGACCGAGAAGTCGCAGGAAGAGCAGTCGCAATCCCAGTCGAACGGCTCCGATAGCTCCGACGGCTCCGATTCCAGCTCGTCGCACAACGACCCGTCCACCACCACGTCCGACAAGAAGGACACCGGCAACTACAAGGACGGCAACTACTCGATCAACGGCCAGTACGGCCCGGTAGGCGAGGATTCCATCGACGTCCATCTGACCATCAAGGACGGCAACGTCGAGACCGTCAATATCATTGGGCACCCGTTCACCACGATTTCCAAGAACCATCAGGACGACTTCGCCAAAGCCATTAACGGCGTGGTGGACGGCAAACCTCTGAAGGGCCTCAAAGTGGACAAGGTCGCCGGCGCCAGTTGGACCTCCGACGCCTTCAACAAAGCCCTCGAAGTCGCCCGCCAGGAGGCTTCGATTCAGGAGTAAGACCGCTACTTCAGCAATGCTGGCCACAGCAGATCGGCCATGCGCGAGGCCCAGGCGGTGTCGTCGTCCATTGCTTTGCCCTCGATGGCCTCATACGCCACCAAAGATCCGATAATCGTGGACAACAGCAACTTCTCGTCAACGTCCTCGCGAAACACGCCCTGCGCGACTCCCTGCTTGAGGAACGCCCCCACATGCTCCAGCCACGGGGTCACCACCTGGTCGACGATGTGCTGGAAGAACTCGGCCTCGCTGGACAACACAATGCCCACGCGCTTGACGTCGATGTCGTTGTCGCGCACCCAATCGACCAATCGCTGCAATAGTTGCGTGAAATGCTCACGCGTGGGGCTGGGCACTGGGTCGGGATCCGGGATGGCCAGATACATCGCGCTGATCTCGTGCAGCAGCTCGTCGGCATTATGATATCGGCGGTAAA
>OKHM01000325.1_pt1 | contig 21943 bp, 8 predicted proteins | sample 1612121 | NCBI WGS metagenome assembly OKHM01 (sample SAMN04436777, study PRJEB24849) | human gut metagenome | biome: human gut; feature: NICU; material: stool | host: Homo sapiens | place: USA: Saint Louis, MO | collected 2011-03-27
GACCGCGGCTTTCATTGTCCCGGGCTTGGAATTGCGGGTATGGGGCGCCTGAGACCCGGGCATCTGGGACTGAGACATCTGGGACTGGGACATCTGAGATTGGGACATCTGAGATTGGGACATCTGAGATTGTATATCGCTTTGCATCTTTATTATACCTCCAATGTACTGCTGTTTTCTCTAATATCATCTAATCATATAATGATTAAAAATATTATAGCATATATTACCTGTTCCTAAAAGGATGTCCGTCCTCCTTCTGTCTGCTCCTGTTCCGACCCCCACACCCCCAGGCAGACCGGACTTGGTGGGGTTATTATATCCCAAATCCAAATCTATTTCCACCACGTCAGATTATGAAAAGATTATTAAATTTTATAAAAACACAGCAGTACAGAATCTCTCCGCACTGCTGTGTCCCTTCACTTTATAGTTAATAACATGTTTTACTTAACATGCCTTCTTCTGTCAAATACCGATAAGGTAAGTACGATTCCAGAAAGAAGGAACGTCAGGCTCATCCTGTCCATTATATTACCAGTTTTTGGAAGGGGAGCTAACGGTATCTCACCGTCATCAATAACTGTCATATCTGTCATAGGTGCTTCGGCCAGCGGAACCTGAGTTTCCTCCAGGGTAACTGCTCCGGGGCCTCCATTTGCGGATACATACCTTCTGCCTGATCCGCTTCCTGAGCTGCTGCTTCCGCCGGAACTGCCCGAACTGCTGTTTCCTCCGGTATCAGGGGTGTTACCGCCTGCTGCGGACCACTGGGCTGCAAACACTACGTCATGCTCATACTTAGTGCTCCTGATTTCATTTAAATCAGCAAACGAAATATTCATATCGTCCATAAGCGCAGTCCATCCGGAAAGTGCATAGCCGGAATTGGCTTCAGCCGTAACGGCCCCCTCAGGGCTCACCCCATCCTCCCAAAATACAGGTTCTCCGTCCGCTCCAATAACAATGCGTCCTTCTGAATCAAGCTCTACCAGGCTCTTCCACTCCGTAACGGTTCCATATGCCCCTGTACCGTTGTTCCGGATACGTCCCTGCTGCTCGTTGGAGGATTCAAAGATAAACTGAATCTCATAGGCATCCGGAATTCCATCGGGCTTTTTATCCGGTCCATCGTTATCTGTCATGTAGTAGACGGTTATGGTTCCATTTTCCCTGACGCCCTGAACAGGTTCATAGGACTTCCTGAGCATTCCGGTATAGATATAATGGTTTCCGTCTGCCCCGTCGATTGATTCAGGAATCAGTCCATTCAGCCTGCCGTCTGCTTCCGGATCCGTCCCAAAGGGCACCTGTTCCAGAAGCTTTCTGTCAAGTATATTCGCGGGAAATTCCTTGTCTGCCATCTCCACATTTACAGTATACATATTAATATCCCAAACTGCTTCAAAGGTAACGCTGCCCGTAAACTCATGGTTGTTGATATCCGGTGCCTGATATAACTGATCGGTCTTAAATCCCGTATCCTGGGATTCCACAACCCTCCAGCCGCTGAATCCGCTTCCCTCCAGTGAAGGAATCAGGTTGTCTGTAATCACCCCATATTTCTGCAGGCTGTAGGTCAGCAGCGGGTCCGTAGAATCATTCAATGTTCCGCCCTTCAAATCAAAAACAACTGCTATGCTGTGCTTCAGCTCTCCGTCCACATGCCATTCATATGGGTCGCCTTCCTCATACTGGATCCTGTACCATATGATATCGTCCATGGAATAGGTCTTACCGTCCATGGTAAATGTATCGTTCTCCGGCCACTGCGCTATGCGCTCTAAAACCGCCTCACTGCTCTGGTTCAGTTCACCTTCCGGCGCCGGTACCATCACCGGATTCGCATGAAGGAAGCCTTCGCCGAACAATGCATAATTGTAAGAGGGATCCGGCACATTGCCGTCCGGCCTTGCAGCCTTGTCTTTTCTCACAAAGAAGCCGCTCTTGACTGTATCTTCCTCAAATACAGCTGTATATATCATATTCTTTGTAACCGTATCAGGAAGCTGGCTTTCCTGCAGGACCGTTCCATCCATACCCATCCAACCTGCAAACCGCATTGTCTCATCTATTGGCGTCTTTTCACCGATAAAGCGCTCCAGCCTGTCATTGTATTTATAATCACTCTTTGACTGCTCTGTAAAAGCTCCTTGACTGCCCGGCTTATATGTCACGGTAAACTGCTGCTTAAAGTAAAGTTTTAATGTAGTGGAACCGTCCTCCTTCACCTTGGCTTCTGTGATGTTCCTTCTGCTTGTATCCAGAACATAGGTGCACTCACTCTCAACCTTATCCGCCAAATCCTGTTCTGTTACTTTGGCCATCCCATGAAGAGGAACGTCATTTCTTGCATCCGTGTATGTGGGCCGGAATTGATAACGCCCCTGGGACTGCATGTAAAACTCCACATCGTAATGAATGTTCTTATTGTCAAGGAAATTAGCTGTAAATACAGTGTCGCAGTAGAACTTATGCGCAGCTATGTCATCTGTATCATCAAACACATAATTTGGTATCAGCGTTTTATAGCCGGGTTGGCTGGATTTCCAATTGTTAAATGTAAATCCGTCATCCGCAAGGTATTCCACTCCATCCGCAGTCGGCCTTACAGGAGCGTACAGGCTCAGCTCTCCGGCGGAATTTCTCCGTGTAGCCACCTCCATGACAGTTCCTGTCATGGCGCCGTTGGCACCGGCCCTGTAGGTAAAGGTTACCTGGTACCGGTCCGGTATGCCGTCGGGATTTGTAGGCTTGCCGCTGTCCTCCGGATTCGTCTCTCCTTTTTCATCAATGCCATAGTAGACATTCACCACGTTGTCCAGAGTAATCAGTGATACTTTCTTTCCGTCCCCGTCAATGTGGTCCAGGGCATAATGGTGTCCGTTCTTATCCAGGGCAGGTGTCTTATCAAACACAATGTCTGAACCATACTCAGCATTTGTCACATGCTGCGCGTGTTCATACTGCCTGTCAATGCGGAAATCCCCCCGGTCATTCTCAAAGAAGTAATTTACCGTATATTCCAAATCCTGACGAATCCGGCTGGTGACCGCCACTTCATGGTCCCGGGTACGTGACAGGGACACATATCCCAAAGCCGCCGCCCTTTCAAACTCTGCTCCCTGAAGAGACTGGCCGTCCACAGTGATACTGCTGATGGTGTAACCTGTATCCGCGCGGAACCTTACCAGCATGGGAAGGATTGCGTCATATCCGTAACTTCCGCCCTGGCTGATGCTGGAGTGTTCATCCGAATCCGTAATCAGGGTATACCGCTTGGCCTCCGATGTCACATAGACAGAGTGGCATTCCTTTCTGTCAACCCTTACACTGCCTGCTTCAATGGCATCCTGCAGTTCCTGTCCCTTTAGAGGACGGGCATCTACAAATACTCCGGAAATTCCGTAACCTGTTTTTGCCTCAAAGGTAACCTCTATGGAGGCCTCCGGGTCATAGCTGTACGTATAAATCCTATCCTGAGGGTATGTAATCCGGCTGTGCAGGTCTGCGCCGGTGGTAAGGGCATATTCCATGGGACTGGTCTCTACAAATACGCTGTGGTCGCCCTTGCGGTCCACTGAAACAGAATGAGAGGCCAGTGCCTTCAGAAGCTCCGCTCCCTCCAGGGAAACGTCATCCACGATCACCTTGCTGACTCTGTAGCCTGTATTAGCCTTGAACTTAACCACCAGGCATTTGTCCGAATCATAGGTAAAAGTGGTAACCTCCTGTTTAGGTTCTGTAATCCGGCTGTTTCCATCTGCCCCAACGGTCAGCTTGTATTCATTAATCTTACCGGTGACAGATACTATGTGATCACGGTCCCGATCCACTTCAATGTATCCCCTGGAAACCGCCTCCTTCAGTTCATCTCCTCTGTATTGGCGTAAATCCACCCATATGCCGGATATGGAGCAGCCTTCCTTGGCGCCGAATTCCACCTTAAGTTTTTCCGTTCCATCGTAGGTGAAATCCATAGATGGGGCAATCCAGCTGTTATGGTCTGAATATGTGGTCAAATGATAACTGTTTATCCTGGTGGTCACTTCGATGGTATGGCTGCTCTTATAATCAAACAGGTATGCCCCGGCCGCTATGGCGGCTGTCTTTTCAAACCCGCTTAATTCTTTTCCATCTACAATGATATTCTGTATCTGGTAACCTTTCTTTGCCCCGAATTTAACCTTATACATGATGAACTCTTTGTACTCATAGCTCTTTGTCTGAGGGTTAATCCAGGAATTTTCATCTGCCCTGGCCGTCAATGTATAGAGTGTCTTATCTGCCTTGACGAACACTGTGTGGTCCTGCTTACGGTCCAGTGTTAAATGACTGTAACCCTGCTGGTCCGCCTCGGCCAATATGGCCTGGATTTCATCCTTTGTGAAGGATTTTCCATCCACGGTAATGCCGGTAACCGTATAGCCCTTGTCTGCTTTAAATTTAACATCCAATGTATCCGTGTCACTGTAGGAATATTTTGTACCCTTAGTAATATCAGCATTCTCAGCCCTGGTTATAAGGTTATATTCCGTCCTGACAGAAGTAACCGATACATAATGGTCCTGTTTGCAGTCCACTTCCACCCAGCCGTTCAGCACAGCCTCATCCAAAGCTTTTCCTGTCAGATGTACGCCATCCACCGCGACTCCGGATATCCGGTATCCCTGCTTGGCCGTAAAATTTACCCTGATAAGAGAATCTGCGTCGTAAGTATATTGTTTGCCCTGGTCAATGGCAGAGTTTGCGTCGGAAGCAGTGGTAAGCGTATACTGCTTGGGCATCCATTTGGCTGTGAGGACATAGGTAACAGGATTTATATTAATATCCTTCCAAACATCACCTACAAACAGACTGTCACCCTGCTGATATATCTTACTGCCGGCCTGATTCACATTTGTCTCAGCCAGTTCCCATCCAATAAAATCAAAATGATTCTTTTTCAGGTTCCCTGAACCCTTGATATCAATATAGCTGTCTCCATTCCTGATTGAAGGATGGGTATAGGTTCTATAGTCAACCGGAGCCATTCCTTCTGCTCCATTGCCGTCATACTTTATCTTAATCTTTGCAGGCGTTGCCTGAATTTTAAATTCCCTGTATTGGTAAGCATCATCCCTGTAAGAGTAATGGAACTGGTTGGTACAGCCTATGGATACCGCTTCCGCATTTGCATCCGAAAAATCTCTGCTTGTATGCTCTGTAGAGATGATTGAGGGCGCGTCTGCAATATCCACATAGATGCCTTCTCCAAACCGTGCTTTTGCCAGCTCTGCCTCGGACCTGCCGTTTCTGTGCTCAAAGGTGGTAGGAGTCACATACCCGGTGGCCGGTTTTACATAGAAGGACACCATGTCTGTTCTGTCAGTCTGAAGGACCTGTCCTCTTTCCATCTCCATGAGTCCGCCGCCGTTGATGCTGTACCATAATGATATGTTGGAGGAATCCTGGTTGAATTTGAAATGGAACTGGTTGGCTGCTTCATTGACAATGATGTTGAAATATTCACTGTGCACTACGTTTCCGTACCATATACTGGCCCTTTTACCGGCTTTCAGCGCTTTAACATCCGCTGCTGAATACCATTTTCCATTCTCATTGATATCCTTCACGTTTTGGATTGAAACCACCCTTGGATCTGATACGAACCATGAGCCTCCATATCTTCTGTCTGCTTTTACCCGGAACGTCTCGTCCTTACTTACTTCCACGGTAGTCCTGGTTATATTTTCTTTGCTTATTACCGCATAGATGGAGAAATGCTCCGCCTCAAAGCTTAACGCATCCACCGCTCTGCCGCCGGACACATCCACTGCGTCCCGGACCTCCGCTAAAGCCTTCACATCCGCGGCTTCTGTCTCCACATGAACAATGGACATTTCTTCGGCAGTCTGGCTGGCTTCCTCTACAGGAATTCCTGAAAATGTAACTGTCACAGCGCCTTCCTGGTTCCAGATTCCAGCGTCCAGCTTCTGGCTTCCAAGCCACAAATTTATATCATAAGCAGCCACTGATGAAACCTGCTTTCCCTCTTCAGAAGCAGCTTCCTGGGCATTTTCCCGTATGGAATCCTCAAGAGCAGAATCCACCCGTTCCGCAGAAGCGGTCACGCCTTTTGGCAATACGCCTTCAGGCGCGTAAAGGTTTATAATCATACCATCATTCACCACAATGGTATCAGAAAATTCCGGATGTTCGTCTGTTTCAGTGGTATATACCTCAATCTCCAGTTCATCCGTCACATCCTCTATGGTGAACCAGGAGATATCTTCCGCCAAATTCCCCGGATCTGCTGAATCCGGGTCAGCTGAATCCCCCGAGACTCCCGCCTCTAAGATTTCACCATTGACCGATACTGACTGTATATCATAGCCAACCTGGGTTTTAACGCCAAATGTAAGGCTTCCGCCTTCCTCAACACCGCGCGGTCCATCTACAATGCGGGCTGTTCCCTGTGAATAGACAGCATATGTTACCTTATAACCCTCGAAATCGTTCAATGCTTTCAGCGTATTGACCGTTGTGGTATAAACCCTGGCCGTGCTGCAGTACCCGATTCCCACAAGGTCATCGGATGTGGCTGCTTTCACCTTATGGACGTCTTCTGCCTCTGTTTCCTCCGGTGTCCGGGATGGCTCTGTCTCTATGGTAATCACAGGTGTTTCATCGGTTATGATGTCTCCCGTTGATTCAGTCGGAGAGGACTCTTCTGTTTTCCCCTCCTCAGTTTCCTTGCTATCGCCAGATTCGCCGGACGGTTCTGAGCCGCTGGGGTGTGCTGGCTGGCTGGGTGTTTCTGCCCCGCCAGATGATTCCGGGGTGCCGGATGGCTCTGAGCTGCCGGATGGCTCCAGATTACCGGATGATTCCTGACTGGCGGATGACTCCTGGTTGCCGGATGATTCCGGATTAGCGGATGACTCTGGATTACCGGATGATTCTGGATTACCGGATGACTCTGGATTGCCGGATGATTCCTGACTGGCGGATGACTCCTGGTTACCGGATGATTCCGGATTACTTGATGATTCTTTACTTCCGGATGTTCCCGTCTCACTGGACACATTTGTCTTTCCAGATGTTTTATCTGCACTGCTGCCTTGATTTTCAGCAGTCTCTTTTGTTGTGTTGTCTGCTTTTGCGTTTTCTTTTGGTTCTTCTTTTTCTTTTGTGCCCTCTTCAATTCTCACATCTGAATCATGCTTTTCAGGAAGGGAGGCTGTCTCATCACCTGTCTTTACAGCAACAACAGGCGCATAGTGACGGTTAATGGATGCAACAGGTGTATCATCCTGTTTCTCAGAATGAATCTGCTCCTTATCTGCATCACCCTTCTGTTCTACTTCTTCTTTTGCGTTATTGTATATTTCCTCGGACTTATCTGTATTCTCAGGCCGGGAGCCCTCTGATTCCTTTTGAGCCTCTTCTGTATCCTGTCTGCCAGTGTCTGTCCCCTCTGTTGGTGAAGCAGTTGTTTCCTTCTGTCCTTCCTCTCCTGCAGGTGTCTGTGTCTCCTGACTCTGAGAGGTCTGTTCTGTGGTTTCTTCCAGAGTTGGTTCTGCCGGTTCTGACTCTGCTGGATTAGCTTCTGACGAAGTCGTTTCCAATGGGTCAGGTTCTGACGGAACTGCTTCTGTTGGAATCTCTTCTGACGGTGCTGTTTCTGCTGGTATTGTTTCTGCTGGTATTGTTTCTGACGGTCCTGTTTCTGACGGTCCTGTTTCTGACGGTACCGTCTCCGCCGGCTTGGATATGATATTTACTTCCTCATCTCCAAATGCAGCCTCGTAGCTTTTAACAGTAAGTTTCTTTGTTCTCTTTACCTTCTCCTTTCCATCCTCCATTCTGGTGATGGACGTGGAACAGCTGATGGAGCTTTCTCCATTATTCACATACAGGAATATAATTTCCTCATCTCCGGTGACCATATACATGTCATCCGCATCCTCCGGAAGCCGGACAAATACACGCAGCTCCGCGTCCATGTCTCCTCCGTCGTATTCCGGATAAATCTCATATATATTTCCTTCACCATAAAATAATGCCTCAAACTGTTCTGTCTTGCCGTTGGTAAAGTCAATATCCCCCTCCTGAAGGGGACTTCCTGCAGCAATTGCTTCTTCAATTGCGGTAACCAGGCCGGAACCGCTCATCTCGAAGGTTACGCTGTCAGAAGATTCCGCTGCATACGCTGTCGTAAGGTCTGTACCAATATTAGTGGTAACCATAACCGCAGCAATCATGGCAGCAAGAAATCTTTTGCATAAACCGTAAGGTTTTTTATGCAGTGCTCTTGATCTTCCTTTCTCCTTCATACCATTTTCTCCTCTTCATACTTAGTCCTATGGTACTAATCATATCAAATGGTACGTTATAGGAAGCGTTAGGTCGGCCAGATAATGGAAATTTTCTTAATGTTTATTTAAATTTGAGAGGTAAAAGAACCCCTGGCCATATTGACCAGGGGTTCCTGTTATACTACGATTTTGTTTTACATTGACTGTAATGGACTGTTATGAATCCTCTTCTTTACGTTTCTTGCTCAACGCTGTTACCGCAACAAAGATTCCTGATAACATCATGGTCAATGTGGTTCTCATAGATGTCTGACCTGTCTTTGGCAGTGGTGCCAACGGCACTTCACCGTCATCAATTAAGGTTACATCTACTGGTGATTCCGGAAGAGGTGCTAACGGCACATCTTCTGGAGTAATGGTTGTGGTACCCGGGCCAACGGTTGATGGGTTGTAGCGTCCGTTGCCTTCGGTGTTGCCGCTGGGACCGCCGCCACCGCCAGGACCAGTACCGCCACCGCCGTTAAATCTAAATTGTGCGGTAAACGTGGTACTCTGTGTGAACTCTGCAGCTCTAATTTCATCTGCGTTGGCATAACCCCTGCTTCCGTCTGTCCAGTTATTGAATAAATAGCTTCCAAGGCTGGATACTGTTACGTTAGCATCTGGACTTGCAGGTTTCAGTTCCCTATGGTCATTACCATCTTCTCCTGTAACGATTTCATAGACAGTCTTGACTTCAGTTACCCTTCCTGATACTGTTCCGCGGTTTGTGTCTTCCGATACATATTGGAACTTAATCTGGTACTTATCAGGTACTCCGTCTGGTTCATTTGGCACTTCTATACCGATTTCATCAACATCAAAGTATGCGATGAAAGTGGTATCTACCAAATAGGTATTTGTCTTCATCTTTGACATGTCAGGAGTGTAGTCATTTACTTCGCTATCGGTCCAGTAGTCAAATGCAAAACCATCCAGAGGTGTTGCGATTGCTCCATTGGGGTTGACTGGCATCTTATCTGTGTAATTGCCATCCGCATCCTTGAATACATGAACTTCAGCCTTAAGAGGATCTGCATCTACAGTACCCTTTGTTACATCTGCACTCTTGTATACGAAGATTGTTTCATACTTATCAGGTACTCCATCGGGTTCTTTTCCGTCTGGTCCGCCACCCTTTACGTCCGCACTATAGTACACGTTGACTTCCACTCCGTCCGCCGTTACACTCTTGCTCTCCGCCTTCGTGTATGCGTACTTCTCGATGTTCCTCTTATAAGTCTCACCGTTTATTGTGGTTCCGTAATCCACGTTGTTCAGCTCATCCGGCTCCTGGCCTTCAATGGCCTTTCCCGTGTCCTCATCTATGTGGTTTACCTTCACCTGGTACTTGTTGATTTCGAACGTTGCCACAAACTCCGTGTTCACGGTCAGCTCATAGCCTTCCTTTGGCTCTCCCGGTGTCCAGCCGCTCAGGTGGTAGCCTGTGTTTCCGGTTGCCGTAGCTACCTGATCCGCTCCCAGCCTTCCGACTCCTCCGTCTTCTGCCGTCGCCCACTTATTATCTGTGTCGAACAGCACCACGTAGAATGTCTTCCCTGCATGGTCGGGGTCAATCTCGCCGTTTTCTGCACGGTACGTTACCTCTACCTCGTACTTATCCGGCGTTCCGGTCTCGTTGTCGTCCACGCTGTAGTACACGTTGACTTCCACTCCGTCCGCCGTTACACTCTTGCTCTCCGCCTTCGTGTATGCGTACTTCTCGATGTTCCTCTTATAAGTCTCACCGTTTATTGTGGTTCCGTAATCCACGTTGTTCAGCTCATCCGGCTCCTGGCCTTCAATGGCCTTTCCCGTGTCCTCATCTATGTGGTTTACCTTCACCTGGTACTTGTTGATTTCGAACGTTCCTTTTAATGTAACATCATGAGTAGGCATCATAAACTTACCATTGGATAATGCTACATCATCAGTATCCCAACCACTAAAGGTATATCCTGGAACACTTATTGGAGGTTCAAGTGTTACTGTTTCCTTATACTTATAACTTCCACCAGTAGGAATATTAACGCCTTCAGGCTGCGGCCCATCAATTACATATTTTACATCGTAGCTACTTCTCACATAGAACAACTTCATAGTCAGTATATTTTGAATATCCGTTGTTCCACTTGCGATTGTTCCCGCAATACTCGTATCTAGAGTAAAACCTTCCGGCACAGGATCCAAAGCTTGAGCTGAAACTGGTATACCCGATTCAACACTTGTGGTCGTTGTGATATCATGTAAGCCAAACCGATTAGTTTCACCAACATAACTCACTCTTTCAAACCAATGTTGTGTATGATATATAGCTTTCTTCTCCCGTTATAAGAATACCGCTTCAGGCTTATCTTTTGTCACACTAACTACCGGAGCAGATACCAATGTGTATCCTTCAAAAGATTTAAAGTTAACCGCTAATTCATGATCACTTGTTTCATCTTGTAAAGAACTGCTTCCCGGCACTGCATCTTGTGTTCCCTCCAACAAATAGTTTACAGTATAAGTCCATTTTTCTACTGGAGTGTATTCAAAGACAATTTCTTGATTACGCTCTGTTATTTTAACAGTCAATACTGTAGCCTTAGGATAATAATTATCAATCGATTTTGCTACTTCACTAACAGTAGAACCTAATTCAGCATTTCGTTTTTCTTCAAGTGCTATATCGCTTCCATCTACTGATGAGACATACTTCACTATATAATCTACAGTGTCAGAGCTTTCCCATCTTGCATATAAAATTGTATCTTTTACAATCTTAGATTCAGCAATATATTTTTTCGTCATCTGAGGATCTGTATACCATCCAAGGAAAACATCCCCATCTTTCACTGGAACAGGAAGTTCTTTTATTACATCACCTTTAGTAACAGAAATGGAATCAATAAAATCCCCACCATTTGTTTCAAATGATAATTCATACTGAGGCGCTACCCATTTAGCATAGACTGAAATACCATCAGCTGGCATTGTAGTATTTTCCCAATCTACTTCCACTGAAAATCCAGGATCTAAATACCAACCTGCAAATTCATAATCCTTATCAACCCCTGCTGGTCTTTCCGGGTCATGTGTTGGCATACCTTTTATTAATGGGGCTTCAAATTTTACCGCTTTAGTGCTCATATCTGCACAATTGAAGAAATTAATATTAAACTCTTTACGAGTATACTTTAGCCATAGATCTTGATAACCACCAGACTGCTTCCAATCCCAATACTTAAATCCTTCAATCGGCATTTGATCTTCCTCACCTAATGTAGAAGTAGCTGAAGTTCTAGGAAGGGTCTGAAATTCAACAAATCTACCATCTAAATCTTCAATATAGTAGATAATATGATATCCAGAAACTGACTTAGGGCCATAAAGTACCAAATTCTTCGCTGGCATACTAGACATCAATGTATACCATGGGCCATTACTATAATCCTTTTTCTCACTCCACTTTCCATCTGAATTCGCAGCAATCCATTTTTCCGAAACATTTTCACCATAACGTGCCGTTATTCTTAAAGATATATCTTCTTGCCAGGTCCTGCCAACTTTCTTATTAAATTTAATGGTATATTGCTCTCTATCATAATATACATTTTTCACTGCTAATCCATCAGCAGTAATCTTTATATCATCAGAAAGCTGTTTATCACTGAGCTTAAATCCCTCGTAATTCTTGCTCCTAGCCGATATTTCCCTTCCCACCGAACCATAACCGCTTTCCACTTCATGAACAGCATATTGACCGACAGTAAGTGTTTCCTGCCAATATACCACTTTGTAAGCGGCATATGTTGCTCCTTTCCACTTTGCCGTAACTACAGTATCCTGCGCCGGCATTGTTGTTGGTATCGTTCCCCAACCAAGGAATTCATACCCTAACCTGGTAGGTTCTTCTATGGGTTTGTCGACTGCTGCGCCATATACAACTTCCGTGGGAGCGATATAACTTCCACCCTCTCCCGTATCCCAAGTCAAAGTATATAGATTACGTTCATAATGTACTTCGACAACAGTTTCACCATCCGACCCAATCGCAACCTGGGCAATGGGCTTCGGCGTAAAGCCTTCATACTCTTTCGCAACAGCCTGGGTATTTAACCCAACCTCTCCTGCCAGAGTTTCAGTATCTACCGGTACAGTTGGCTGGCTTCCATCCGGGTTCAACAGATAGTGTTTAACCTGATAGTTGGCCTCTCCACCTTTATAAGTAACGGTAACTGTTTGATCTTCGCTATATACATCCTTAAAGCTAACCTCAGTTTGATCCGCTATAAAACCTGCTATCTCTGGCGATGTAATATCATAATTACATTTAACACCCGCCTGGACTTCTGCCACCCATGGCTGGGCTGCCGCGGTTCCATCGGAATATATATAGTTTACTGTAAGTCGAATTAAATCAGCCGTCTTAGAATACTGGGCATATATATTGGAATCCGCTAAAATGTTCTGAGGACTGGGATTCCAGCCGACAAAAACATACCCTTCAACTTCCGGTGCAGCAGGCAATATTGCGTCATGCCCTTCTTCCACATATTGTGGTCCTGAAATCAGTACATCGTTCTGACCATCTTCCGCATACCAGAAATTAACTTCATAATAATATCTTTCCTCAGTCTCAATCTCCGCGTATATAGAAAAATGATTTGTAACAAATACAGCCTCATCGTCACCAGCATCTATGTTTGTTACTGTTTCCGCCGTATATGGATTAGGCTCAGCCGTATCCAGACTTAGAGTGCTTATTCCACTGTTTTCGTCGTCCATATGATATACAACTGACTCGCTGCTGTCTATCTCAGTTCCCTTAAACGTAACCTTAACGCTGCCATTAGGCTGTATCTCATTTCCATCAGTATCGAAAAGTTTAACGTCCGCCGCGAATATATCTACCGCTGCCAAATTCTGTCTGTTCAGCTTTTCATTAGCAGCTTGCTTCATCAACTCAAGCTCGCTGTCATCACTAATCGCTGTCGCCTCGATATAACTTCCCTGTGGTACCACACCAGGATTTGCTGTCAATGTTACATTAACATTTTCAGCACCATCTACGGTAGCTGAAAGCTCAATCTGTCCCTTCAAGACCTTAAGTTCTTTTAATCTGGTAACATAGGCTTTCGCCGTACTGCAATACCCCATACCAACTATATCATTTGTTTCAGCCTTACTAACATTTTCTTCCGGTTTCACTTCCTCAGGCTTAGTCACCTCAGATGGAGTACCCGTCTGAACCGGCTCTGTTACCGCAGGTGTCTCAACTGCCGTCGTGGTCTCATCAACCTCTTCCGGAGCTGTTGTGGTTTCTTCAGCAGGTGTACTTTCACCGGGATTTACATCTTCGCCGCCTGCCTCTGTTGTTGCATCCGGAACTGCAGCAGACGTTTCTTCGGTAGCATCGGTTGATTCCGCAGAATCTGTAACCTCTGTGGGTTCTGTAGCCTCTGTAGCCTTCTCAGTTGTTTCAGGCTCTTTTTCTTCTGTTTCTACTTCAGCCTCAGTTGTTTCCTTGGGTTCCTCAACATGTTCTTCTGCTGCATCTGCCTTTGGCTGTTCCGGTACTGCGCCTTCCTCGTTATCAGCTACAATGGGTGCATAATGACGAGTAATGGAAGCAACTGGTTCTCCGGTTGTGTTCTCAGGCTCAGCCACCTCAGCTTCAGGGGTTTCCGGTTCCTGAGCTTTTTCCTCAGTGGTTTCCGGTGCTTCTGTCGTTTCAGGCTCAGTCTGCTCAGCTTCTGTTGCAGAATCTGTTTCGCTTTCTGAAGGAGCCTCTGAACTGCTCTCCTCTGCTGCGGTCGGAGTCTCTTCCGGCGCTACAGTGGTTCCTTCCTCTGGCGCTACAGTGGTTCCTTCTTCCGGTGCTGCTGTAGTTCCTTCTTCTGGTGCAGCCGTTTCAGATTCTGTGGGAGCTGTAGACTCCTCCATTGCCGGTCCATTGTCTTCCGCTGGAGCGGTGGTTTCCGTTGGCTTGGAGATATAATTGATTTCTTCTTCACCAAAAGCATCCTCAAAACTTTTAACTCTGATAGCTTTTGTTGACTTCAGCTTTCCACCCTCATCATCGTAAATCGTGGTAGAAAAGCTAACCGTATCTTCCCCGTTATTCACATATAAGAAGATAATCTCCTCATCGCCGGTCACCATATACATGTCATCGGCATCTTCCGGCAAACGTACGAATACTCTCAGTTCCGCATCCATACTGCCGCCGTCCGGGTCAGGGAATACTTCTAATACTTTCCCCTCTCCGTAGAACAAACTCTCAAATTTAGCAATGTCTCCATTGGTAAAGTCGAGAGCGCCCGGTGATATTACATTGCCGTTTTCGATTGCTTCTTCGATCGCTGTCACCAATTGGGAACCAGTCATTTCGAATGTGACAGACTCTGACGACGATGTAGCCGCATAAGCTGCGTTCAGGTCCGCACCTACATTGGTGCATACCATGGCTGCCGCTAACGCGAAGGCCACCAGACGTTTCCGCATGTTATAAACTGATTTCTTTAACATGCCAGACCTTTTTCGTCCTTCCATACTTACACTCCTCTCATACTTTTTCTTTCTACATGATTCCAGATAAATCCAACTGTCTGAAACTAGTATAGCAAATCGCAGTTACAATCTGGTTACAATTTAAGAAAGTTTAAAATTTTTCTTAAATTAATTATGTAATTATAGATTCCCTCGCTATAATCATAGCAAAGAGGGCGTTATACAAAGCGTTATTTACCCCTGTTTTTTCGTTACTTTTTATTTATATCATTGAAATTCTATCTGTTTTTTATAACTTTTCCATCCACTTATATCCATACTTTTCCAATTACAAAACGTTGAAGGCAATCTCAATCAATGAGAAAAAACCTCATTTCTAATTGTAATATCACCAATGTTATGGTAAAATGGTTTTAGATACAAATGACACATATTTTTGAGTTTTTTTCTCACAAATTGAGGTGCTATCATGCTAATCCAGTTCAGTTTTAAAAATTTCAAAGTATTCAAGGAGGAAGTTTTGTTGGATTTCCTACCTGCCTCCATTAATGAACATAAAAACACGCTTCTGAAGGACCCGGCTGACGGAGAATGCATCCTTCCCCTTATCGGAATCTATGGTCCCAACAGCGGAGGCAAGTCCACGGTCCTCAACGCTTTATCCTGTCTCTCATCCCTGGTCACAGCATCTGTAACCGTACCAACCAGAATTAAAGATGTCCATTGTCTGTTTTCATCAGACTGCAAAGACATCCCCACCCAGTTTGACGTGTTATTCCGCAGCCAGGGATTTCTGTTCCGCTATCAGCTCCAGTTCTTAAAGGGAAACATTGCTGAGGAGAATCTGTTCTATGGAAGTCTGGGCGGAAGTGATACGGGTATTCTTTTTAATAGGAAGGAATCCGTCATCCATCCCGGGCGTGAACTCATCTCCTTCCCCCTTAAGGCCGTACCGCCATCAGTAACTTTGCTGTCATGGCTCAATGCCTATACGGACTCCATGCACGCCAAAGCCGCCTATTCCTGGTTCAGCAGAATACAGGGCAGCAGTCCCAGAGAACTGCCTTCCGATGCCGATACACGCCGGAGGCTGTGCGGTATTCTGCAGGATTTGGGACTTGATATAGCAGATTACAGCATCATACCGGACTCTGACCACAAATCTCCTGCTGCATTCCTGGTTCACAGTCCTTATGAAGGCTGTACCTATGAACTTCCATGGGAAGAGGAATCCATGGGCACTAAAAAACTGCTCTCACTGCTGCCCTCAATTCAGACCAGCCTGGATGACGGCAGCCTGATGATGGCAGATGACCTGGACTGTATTCTGCATCCTCACGCGCTCCGTTACCTGATTGCTCTCTATGCCAATCGTGAGAGAAATCCTCATAATGCGCAGTTGCTATTCACCGCCCACAATACTGCCATTCTTCAGCCAACACAGATGCGCAGGGATGAAATCTGGCTTTGCTGCCGCCAGGAGGGGCAGGATACGGAATTATACCCTCTCTCCAGCTACAAAAAAGAAAACGGCCTCATCCCGCGTAATGATGAAGCCTACGGCAAGCAGTATCTGGAAGGTCGTTACGGGGCCATGCCCAATATACATGCCTAGCGGATTGATTATATCGTCCCAATGTACGGATACCATATGCCTTCTGTATCATAAAGAAAGCCGCCGCAGATTCATTTCTGCGACGGCATATTTAATACAAGCTTCACTCTTCTATTGTAATCTTTCTCTGCAAACATTCTATAATAGGCTTCTCTTATAAACTTCTCCTCATTCCTTTATATCAGGCTCTCCGGCATCACCTGGTAATTAAGCTTCACCTTCCTGCCCCCATCCCAGAGATGCAGGTTCCTGTCAATCCGCTCATAAATCCGCAGGCAATACTCATTGGACGTGCCGTTTAGCATAACCAGATATTGGCTGGGATTATAACAGGTAAATAAATCCCCTTTCCTGAGGGACTTTCCGATGGCATCGTGGAGCTTCTCTGACGCGGTTTTTAAAAGCTCTCCGCCTGTATCCAGAGGCTTCCCCTTAGAATCCAGCAAAGTACAGCACAGCAGTACACTGGAAAAATCCACCCGCTCCGCCATACGGGCCAAAAGCCGGTAACAGTCGATAAAGGCCGGGTACGCACAGTAGTAAGGCCCGTTAATCCTGTCCCTCTCATGAAGACTGTCTCTTATATCCTTTAGCGTATCGGATGTATAACGAATCTGTCCGCTCATGATACGGAACCGTTCCAGCATCTTCTCGGAAGGAGGCAGTCCCTGTTCCTCAAAATACTGTGAAACAGCTGTATCGTATACCTGCATGGCCTCCTTGAACCGCTTCATGGCAATGAGACAGTCAATTTTCATAATCTGGCATTCCTCATACGGATACAGCTCGCAGGCATAATTACATATCTCCAGAAGTCCGTTGTATTCCCGGTTTTTCTTCATGAGACTGCTGGCAACCCGCAGACAGCTGAAATAAAGCTCCTGATAGCGGACTCCCACCACTGATACCCATTTCTCACCTGCAAGCTGGGCCAGAAATTCCCCCTGATACAAACTGCAGGCCCGTTTCAAGAGTGCCTCATCATGGTTGCGCAGGGCCACCTTTGCCGTATTCTCAAAATCCCTGGCATCAATGTACACCGGCAGTTCCCCGCCATCCCATCTGTAGATTCCTCCGTCTGTGCGGATATATTCCCGTGGCGGCAGCTCACTACCCTCCAAAAGTTTGCGGAGCCGGAATACCGTAGCCCGTAAACTCCCCGAAGGATTGGAGCATTCACCATTTCCGTAAAGCATATCCAGAAGCTCCTCCCTGTGTACGCCCTCCTCACCCGAATAAAGCAATATAAGAACCAGCTGCAGTACCTTTCCCGAAGGCCCTCCGGGAATCTGCAGGGGCTTTCTGTTATATTCCAGCATGATGCTTCCCATCATAAAAACGGTCAGGCCTTCCCTGTCTCTGGCCGGATAATATGTACCTTCCTCCTTCATTTGTATCCCCCTTGTGGCAAAGCGTTATTTAATATATAACACATTTTACTACAGATTCTTTTATTTTTCCATTATTTATCCTTCATAAACCAAAAATAGTAAGGAACCTCCACCAAAAGCATGACACTCCAGCCTATGGCACAGGCATATGCAACCCCCAAAAGTCCGATTCCGGGTGTCAGCAGGTATACAAATACCACTCGCAGGCTGGTCTGGACAAAGGTTCCCAACAGTGTCACGCTCATGTTTCCCATTCCCCTGAAAAATCCCTGAATCCCATTGGTAAATGCTGGAAACACATAAAATAACGCCATCAGTCCCAGATAACTACTGCCCAATGCCACAATTCCTTCATTTCCCGCCGTTACAAACAGCCCCATAAGCGGCCTTCTGAATAATGTGATGGTTATGCAGATAAACACCCAGTAACATGCTTCCAGCATAAGGCCTCTCCTGAATCCCTTCCTGATGCGTTCCTTCCTGCCCGCCCCTCTGTTCTGCGCCACAAATGTGGTAATTCCATGTGAAATGCTCTGCTCAGGGGTAAAGGCATAGTCATCAATACGATTGACCGCGTTGAAGGCCGCAATCATATCCACGCCCAGCGGATTGACAGCACCCTGAATCAACAGCTTTCCGATGGGCTGGCAGGATTGCTGCAAGGCTGTAATACTGCCGTAACGCAGTGTCTGCCTGAGAAGCTGCCTGTCCATGGTGAACTCTCCCCGTCTCAACTGCAGCATAGGAATTTTTCTGTATACATATATTATGCAGAGAACAGCTGAGGCCGCCTCCGCCACTACCGTGGTAACAGCAGAGCATACAATGCCAAATCCCAGCCCCCCAATAAAAATCAGATCCAAAACCGCGTTTAATATAGAAGAAAAAGCTAAAAACTTAAGTGGTGTTTTGGAATCACCCACACTTTTAAGGGCAGCCGATACCGCGTTATAAAAGTAAGTAAACGGCGCTCCAAGAAAAATAACAGACAGGTAAGAAGCCGCCTTGCCCAGTATCTCATCCGGCACTCCCAGTGCTCCCAGCAGAGATTTTGAGAAAAATCCTCCAAGTATGGCTATTATCACCGAAAAATAGCAGCCGAATATAACTGTTGTAGACATTTCCCGTTTCAGCTTTTCTTTCTGGCCTGCTCCATAGAACTCACTCATCAGCACAGACGCACCCATACAGATACCCGATATGCCGAGTATGACAATATTCATCACCGGACTGGCTGTACCTTCCGCTGCCAGCGCTTCCTTTCCTATGAATCTGCCGGCGATGATGGAATCCACTGCATTGTAGGTGAGCTGGAACATATTTCCCAGAATCAGGGGAATGGAATAGTCCACCAGATGTTTTGTAATGCTGCCTTCTGTCATGTTAACTGCCGCCATATGGTACTCCTTCTGACACTCATTTTATGTAAATACGCTTACCGCCCAAAAGGCCCGGCAAGACCTTCTGAATCTTTTCAACCTTCTGCCGGGCCTGAATCTATAAAGAATGGATCGCTAATGATATTCTGTTAATAACTGCGCAGCTTATCTTCATCATCTTCCGTGGTCTTATCAATGGAGCGAATCTCCACATCATATCCAAAATGATCGTCTACCTTCACATAAACCTTATCCCCCATCTTGCGGCCTCTTATGGCCTTGCCCAGGGGCGAATCAATACTGATTAATCCCTGAAGGGAATTACCTCTGACAGTAGTTACAAGTTTATAACGTTCCGTCTCATCATCATCAGGAATATAGACCTCCACTGTATCTCCCAGGCCCACTTCGCCTTCCCTGGAATTATCGGATATAATTCTGGCGGTTTTTATCATTTTCTCCAGATAGCGAATCCTGCTCTCATTCCTGTTCTTATCCTGCTTGGCTGCCTTATATTCAAAATTCTCACTTAAATCCCCATGGGCCCTGGCTTCCTTCACTGCCTCCAGGGCTTCCCTGCGTACCACTAATTTGCGGTATTCTATTTCTTCCTGCATTTTCTTTATGTCATTGGCTGTCAGATTATCATACATCCTATTGTTCTAAGTCCTTTCTTTTCCGGTACCGCCGGAATCATTTTTAAAAATTCTCTCTCCGCCATGCTGTTAAGCCTTGCCTTGGGGACTACGGATATTTCCGGAGCAGTCCGCCGGCGCTTAAGTCATACACATTTCCGGGAGCCAGGTTTCCATAATCCACATGGGCAATATATGGATTGGCCTTATTATAATAAGCGGCAAAAATGCGCTCCACATCCTGGTTTGCCGTGGTCTTAAAACACCGGTCCACCATCGTCTGGGGCATCAGCCCTGTCACGGACAAGTCCACCTTATACCAATTGCCTCCTGCTTCCACGTAAACAAACATGTGGTCCTTATCATTATCATCCGGCGCACAGAAGCAGTTAAGGCCCATGGACCTGGCAAGCATCTGGTATGCCACGGAAATGCCTTCGCAGACAGCCTTATGATTCACCAGGCAGCCGTAGGCTGTGAAGGACAGGTCTCCGGAAGTGTCCTCCCCGTTCACAAACCGGTTATACAATCCTGTATCATAGGTGCAGCCCGAGGCAATGTAAAGAGCCGCATGCTTTGCCCGTTCCAGTTCACTGACATCTCTCCACCGGTAGCTGTTCAGATAATCACGGATCACCAGGGCCAGTGCATTGCGCCGCTGTTTATAGATATCGCTTCCCACATTTTCCTGATACAGGGCCACCTGGCCCAGCACCAGAAGGCTGTCGCCGTCCACAGCCATTTCCCCTGTTCCTATCTGGTCGCTTTCCCCGTACAATGCCTTGCACAAATCATCGGAAAGCCCAAAATAATTGTACAGCCCATAATTATAATCCTGGCGCAGGCGCCTTTCCATCACAGGTTCACCCTTTGCATTCCATCCCATGATAACGTCCACATATTGAAGCCCGGCCTGGTCCAGGTAGTCCTTCAGAGGGTAATTGGCATCATAGGATGCTTCCCATCCTCCAACTGTCCACGCTCCGTCCGGTCCCACCTGGTACCCGTCCGGCGTGACTGTGTCCGTCAGCATCCTGCCGTTTGCGTCAAAATAATACCATTTTCCATCCGTACTCTGCATCCATCCCCTGGCATAGGAACCGTCGTCTTTCTGGTATCTCCATGATCCGTCCGCCTGGGACCAGGCTCCCGCATACACAGGAGTGGTTAATAAAAAGGCTGCGGCGGATGTCGCTGCCAGCAGCCGTATCATTGACCGGCCTATATTTGAGTGCTTTATGCCCGGTTGTTTCATACCGGGTTCCATCATACCAGATTTCTTCATACCGGGTTTCTTCATACCCGGTTTCTCCATACCCGGTTTCTCCATACCCGGTTTCTCCATACCCGGTTTCTCCGCTCCCTTCATGTCTGCCTGCCTCCTGCCGAATCGTCTTACCATAATCTGTCTCCTGCTTTTATAAATTATTTATTTTCCCTTTAGTTTCTTTATTGATTCTTTAGCGTGTGCTCAAACTTTGGCCACATTTTCCCTGTATAGTAATACTTGTAAGGCGATAGACCTTTTACTATACAGGAAAACACTTTTTCATACCTATGACCGGCAGCTCCCCTTCTGCCGGTCCCCTCCAAATGAAAGATAAGTTTACCGATTCAGGTAAACTTATTTTTTTATGCGCATATGCTATAAAGAAATCATTTTTACAGGAGACCATTATGGCCAACCAATCCGTCACTCCTGCTGACATCTTTGCTGATTTGCTGCGCTTTCGGGCCCCTGCCGCCATTGCCTGGGTCAGAGGCGGGGATGCCGCGCCTAACTTAAGCGGCCTGGTAAAATTCTACCAGACTCCTTACAGTGGTGTGCTGGTGGAAGCCGAAATCTTCAATCTGCCCAACAAACAGGAACCCGGCTCCACAGACTTTTATGCCATGCACATCCACCAGAACGGTGATTGCTCTGATGACTTCACCAAAACAGGGGACCACTACAATCCGTCCGGCAAACCTCATCCGGACCACGCAGGCGACCTGCTTCCCCTTCTTGGAAACGAAGGTTATGCCTGGCTTTCCTTCTATGACAAGCGCTTCTCCACAGATGACATTATCGGCAGGTCCATCGTCATTC
>OKHM01000332.1_pt1 | contig 21693 bp, 16 predicted proteins | sample 1612121 | NCBI WGS metagenome assembly OKHM01 (sample SAMN04436777, study PRJEB24849) | human gut metagenome | biome: human gut; feature: NICU; material: stool | host: Homo sapiens | place: USA: Saint Louis, MO | collected 2011-03-27
ATACAATAGATGGTGATTCTTTACATTTATCAGAGCTATTAAATGATGACTATAAACTACTTATAAGATTCTCTCAATTAAATTGTTCGTCTTGTATAGATGATATTTTTGAAGGTTTAAGACAGGTAGTAAATAAATTCCCATCAAATAAAGTCATATTGATAGGTACTTATGATAACCAAAGAGTTTTTCAGGCATTTATTAAGAATTATTCTTTACCATATTCTATTTATTATAGTAGAAACTCTGAAGATGTATTAAAAGAAGAAAATATTCCATATTGCTGTTTAATAAACAATGATATGATTCTCAAAAATTTAATGATTCCCATGAAGGAGATTCCGGTATATTCAAGAAGATATTATGAGATTGTCTTGAATCGTTTTTTTAAGTGAGTATAATGATAATCCGTTGGCTGAATAAATATGCGCTAATTTAATTTCGCCAACGGATTTCTATATAGTATAAGAATATGAATCGGTGGTTGGACATAATATTGAACTTATTATTTGGATGTGCATGCTTGTTCATCTTTTGGCTCCTGGCGCAAGTATTCCTCTTTTCTTCCTTCCGGATTCCGAGTGATTCCATGTCACCAGCACTTCAGAAGGGGGATTGCGTGCTTGTGTGGAAGCCGATTGTGGGGGCGCGCCTATTCAACCTGCATAGGTCGCTTCAGCTGGAGCAGACGGAGATCTACCGGTTGCCGGGATTCAGGAAGATAAGGCGCAACGACGTAGTGGTCTTCAACTTCCCGCATCCCAATGACTGGAGCCGTATGGAGATGCATATAATGAAATATTACATCAAGCGGTGTATCGGACTACCTGGAGATACAGTATCCATAAAAAAAGGTATGTTCAGGGTGAAAGGTGTGGATGTGCCTTTAGGGAATATTGCCTCACAGAAGCGTATAGGATTAATGCGCCCTGAGGATTTTTCAGAAGGTGTGTACAAGTGTTTCCCATACGATTCCCTACTGGACTGGAGCATAAAGGAGTTCGGACCTTTGTTTGTACCCGGCAAGGGGGATGTAGTGAAGATGGATCATACAGGCGGTGTGTTGTACCGAAAACTCATTGAATGGGAACAAAGAGGAAAAATGCAGGTAAAGGGAGATATTGTACTACTTAATGACAGTGTGATAACTTCTTACCGTTTCCACAAGAACTATTATTTCGTAGCGGGAGATCGTGGAGCAAACTCACAGGATTCACGCTACTGGGGACTGCTGCCAGAAGAGTATATAGTGGGTGTGGCGTCAAGAATATGGAAATCAGAGGACAGTTATACCGGTAAGATTTGCTGGGATAGAATATGGAAAAAAATTGAATAGAAATTTAAAATGGATGCTAAACTAAGGAAATGGGTATGCAAAGTTCTGCCGTGGTTTGTAGGAGTATTGCTTACGGGACTTGTAAGTGGAACTGTACTGGTGACAGACGGAAGCATTCCGGTTGACCTGCAAGGGACGCAATGGATGTGGCTTGCTGCCGTAATGACTGTTGCATTACCTTTGTGGCTTGCCGGATATGTTGCGAATCCGCAACGGATTGTACGTATAGTGTCGGAGTCGGTAGAATGGATGCTGATGGGATTCGGAGCATTGGAAGCCCTGCACGGTCTGGGACAGATTGCAGGTATATATCCATCAAACCATTCGCTTTTTGTTCTTACGGGAACATTCTATAACCCCGGTCCATATTCAGGCTATATAGCAGCCATCCTTCCGGTAGCCCTGCACCGGATGTTAGTGTTGAACGGAAAGAAAGACCTCCTTTTAGTCGTGCAGTATTATCTCTCACTGTGTGTGCTGATACTGATATGCTGTGTGCTTCCGGCGGGTATGAGCCGTGCAGCATGGATTGCTTCTCTAGTTTCGTGCGGATATGTGGTTCTCAGGCTATACCGTGAGAAAATAAAATCTTTTGTATTAAGACACAGATATGCCTTATTGGGCATGCTTATAGTCGGTACGCTGTTTGCTACTGGAATGTATTTCATAAAACGTGACTCGGTTGACGGTCGTTTGCTTATATGGAAAATAACTACCCAAGCCATTGCTGACAGTCCATGGGGTGTAGAAGGCGGAAAAACTTTTTCTGCCTTCTACGGTGATGTCCAGGAAAGATACTTCACAGATTGTAAATATTCAGATTCGGAGGCATGGGTAGCTGGAACACCCGACTTTGCCTTCAATGAGTATCTGCAGATTGCTGTTGAATATGGTGTGTGGGGGTCTGTGTTATTTGTAACTGTATTGCTTATGTTGTTGAAGATAGCCGGGAATTGTAAACATCTTGCAGGAATGGGCGGATGCCTTGTATCGCTTATGGTATTTGCATGTTTTTCCTATCCAATCCATATCCCAGCTATTGTTTCTATTTGGTCGTTGGTGGTAATTGTGCTTTGTGGTGAAGGCTTGGTGATGATGAAGTATAGATTGATTCCCAAAATAGTTTTGCTATCGGTTGTAGCATCCGGATTAATTGTTTCAATAAAAATACATGATTGTTACTCCATACGCACTCAGGCTGTACGCGAGTGGATGCCTGCAAGGGTTTTGTATAATTCTGGAACGTTTAAGGCGGCTGTTAAAGAGTATGGTAAGTTTTATGAAAGGATGAACTGGCATAAAGATTTTTGTTTTGAGTATGGAAGGGCATTATACAAAGCCGGAAGTTACGGCAAAGCGGAAGAAATTCTGCTTGAAGCCATGACGGTCAGCGGAGATCCGATGATATTGAATATTTTGGGACGCAATGCACAGGAAAGGGGTGAGTATGAGAAAGCAGAGAAATATTTGATACGTTCTACCCACAGATTGCCGGAGCGTATCTATCCCCATTATTTACTTGTAAAACTTTATTCGGAGTCTGAGTATTTTAACAGAATAAAGCTTATTAAAGAGGCAAAATATGTACTTAATGCTAAACCTAAGGTAAATTCTATAGCTATAAAAGAAATGCGGCAGGAGGTAAAAAAAATATTAAAAGATAAAACCTAGATTATGAAATACCGAGTATAGACCTTATTGTTCCTAATAAATAAGTAACTTCGATTTTTCTTTTGAAGGAGTTAAAAATCGAATACTATATAATGTACAAATTCATATGGTAAACCAACAAAAAATTAATAGAGTATGAATATATTAAATATAAAACACAGCCTTTCTTTACTAATGTTTTTCCTTCTATTATTTTCTGGGTGTGCTACTAAGGTTGACCGTTTGGAATATGCTTTAGAGTTTGCGGGAGAAAACAGGAGAGAATTGGAGAAAGTGTTGGAATATTATAGTGATGACAGCCTTAAATTTCGTGCAGCATGTTTCTTGATAGAGAATATGCCGCGCTGGTATGCTTATGATGGATGGCAGTTGGATACATTGGAAGTATTGATGAGAAAGGACAGGGATGGTATTCTTTCAAAGGATGATAAGATGCGCTGGAATAGTTTTGATTATCACGCATTAAATAAGATATATGATTCGAAAGTTATAACTTCAGAATACCTGATAGAGAATATAGATTTGGCTTTTCAGGAATGGCAGAAGCGTCCATGGAATAAATCTTTATCCTTTGATGACTTTTGTGACTTGATACTTCCATATCGTATAGGCAATGAAAGATTGTCCGACTGGCGTTCGTTATACAATGCATATTATGGGAATCTACTTGATTCAATTTATACCGGTAATAATAGAGGCTTGTAAATACATTAGTGACGAGTTCAACAGGCCCAAACAATAAAAGAAATATGAAACAGACAATGGAAAAGAAGAATATGATACGTCGGGTAGCCGTCTTGCTGTTCGGAGCTGTCCTGTCCTGCCTGGCGGCATGTACCCATTCGTCCGGTCTAGAGCGGACATGGGAACGGGCTGGAAAGAATCGAGCTGAACTTGAGAAGGTGCTCCGCCACTATGGTGATGACAGTCGCAAGCACCGGGCTGCCTTGTTTCTGTTAGAACGGATGGCAGACTGCTACAGTTGGTCAGGAGCGAACATCGACACACTCAAACGTCTGAAACAGCTCTCCGGCCTGCCTGGAAAGGAAGCATGGACGGATTCCGTAAGGAAGGCTTGGAACTCCCCACAACTCCTTTCTTGTACTAAGGTCTATGATGCGCAGGTGATCACGGCGGATTTCCTCATCCGGCACATTGACCATGCTTTTGCCATATGGGACAGCAGACCATGGTCGAAGTACTATCCACTGGAAGAGTTTATCCGCCATGTACTCCCCTATCGTCTGGGGGATGAACCGCTGGAGGACTGGCGGGAGCCCTACTACATGCATTTTGCCAATCGCGTGGATTCCATTTATTCTGGTGGAGATGTGATCCGCAAAGCGCAGGCCGTCGAGACAATCATCAACAGGGATGGTTTCCAGTGGAACGAGCTGTTTCCCTCGCTGCCGCATCTAGGGGCCGGCTACCTCTTCCGTCACCGCTTGGGCAGTTGCCGCGAGTCATGTGACTTTACCCTTTACCTGCTTAGGGCCCTAGGCATCCCTTCTGTCACCGACCACTATATTGTTTCCCCGCACACCTCGGGCATGCACTGGTGGAATGCTGTCCGCGACACTACGGGAAGCCTGGTTCCGTTTTGGCTGGCGGAGTCGAAGGTAGGAAGGGAGATGGATGACGGAAGGCCCAAGGGCAAGGTGTTCCGTTTCGAGTTCGGCGGCCGGACATGCGATGTTACCTCCGAATATTTCGGAAGGAACGTGGCACGGGTAAGGATCGGCAGTGACATCCGTGCCAGCCGCATTCTCCTGTGTGTCTTCAGCTGCGGCAGGCTCGTGCCCGTAGGACAGGGCGAGGTGCACCGGGGCGAGGTAGTCTTTCACGACCTAGAGCCGGGCATCCGCTTTTTCCCGATGTACCGGCATCAGTCCGGAGACCTGCGCTTTGCCGGGCATCCCTTCTGTGTGGACAGCCTGGGAAGTACGGTTTTCTATGTTCCCGACAAGTGGAATCGTACCCGTGCATTGCTACGCAGGAAATACGCTTTCCACCACCATCTTAAGGAGCGGGGGCTCCGCATGGCCGGCAACAGGGTGACTGGTAGCTCCAGAAGGGACTTCCGCTTTCCGGACACATTATTTACGTTCCCCCGTACGCTGAAGACGAACCGGCACGTCATGGTGTCCGCCTCGAACAGGCCTGTGCGCTATCTTCGCTGGGATGCCATCCCCTCCCGCTTCAACGTGTCCGTGGCGGAGATTGCCTTCCATGAATACGGAACCGGGCGGAAGCTTCCTTTCCGACTCCTTGATTTGCCCTCCCCAGTCTATGGGCACGGAGTGTCGAACATGACCGACGGTGACGTGCTGACCACCTACCAAGCAAAGGAGCATGGACCTCAGACGCTGGTGTTCGACCTTGGTGGCATCTATCGTCTCTCAGACATGCTCTATATACCGCATAATGACGGAAATTACATAGAACCTGGAGACACTTATGAACTGTTTTACCAGAATGGTTCTGAAGGCTGGAAATCATTGGGCAGGAAGACCGCCGACGCAGACAGTCTGGTCTACGAGGGTGTGCCCGGTAATGCGGTGTTCTGGCTCCGAGACCTGACGAAGGGACGGGAGGAACAGCAGTTCGTGCTGGACGGTCAGGGTGAGCAATCCTTCCATTGAATCTGACGCATGACGTTCCGGATAAGTATCTGAAAAACAAAGAATAAAAACAGAATTTTGTTTTGCTTGCTGAATTTTCTTTTTTTACATTTGCAAACATAACCAATAAAATTAAATACCATGAAACAAATAACAAAAACAGCACTGGCGCTGGTTGTCGCCTTATCAGCCGGTTATGGAGTGTACACATCACAGTAGAAATCTGAATTGTCTGAACTTGCTTTAGCTAATGTGGAAGCATTAGCACAAAGTGAAGGCGGAGATTACGAATTCAAAGATGGATACCCATATTCAACGACATGTAATGTTGCAATAGGATCAAGTTTCTTAGGGACTAAAAGATGTAAGGTAGAAGTAATAGTTTGCCAAGGTGGTGGGTCTGGTTGCAATTCAAAAAAGTGTCCAGTTCACCCTTCATAACCAAAATCCAGCATGTATCCTTATTCAATTCTTTAATAGGGTGTCCAGTTCTATGTTCTCGTTTTCGGTATTAATTTAACGACATATTGATTATCATCTTGAATAGAACTGCTTTTAGGTGCAATTTTAATAAACGAAAAAAGCATTCTAATTCATTAGATCAATATTGAAAATAGATATGATTATCAGCTCTTTGAAACTTATATCATATTAAAAGTTGGAACATCAAACTGGACACCTTAATTCTTTAAATTGTTAGGGCACATTCAGATTATGGAAAAGTTAACACAACGAATTTTTGTTGATAGATTATAACGTTGTGCTCTGGGTGAGTAAATTATAGAAAGGATGTGTAATATAAAGCATAACCATAATTAGCCTAGAAATTAACATAAAAAATGGACGGGAATATAATATATAAGACACATACAATTATTAGAAATGTTGCAATTTTCGTATCTGTAATAATATTTTATGGATGTTCTCAAAATAGAACAAATTTATTACCATCAAATATTATTACATCAGATTCTATTTATTTTTCAGAATCCACCGATATCTTATCACAAGATATTATAGATTCCATTTATTGGATTCCATTAGATTCTAGTCATATAAATATTTTTGACCATATTTCTAAAATGTGTGTTGTTAACGACTACATACTCATTGCTAGCCGAAATCAATCTATTATTCAAGTATATTCAAAGAAAGGAAATTTTCTTTATCAAATATCAAATAAAGGAAATGGGCCAAAAGATTATCTTGAAATAGCAACATTTACAGCAACTAACACATCTATTTATGCTTTAGATAACTATACTCATAAAATATCTCAATACAATATTAATACAGGTGAATTCATAAAAAAAACAGATATACCTTTTACTGCATGGGATATGGAGGCTTTTGACGATAATGATTTCATATTTTCATGCTTAAATAATAATCCAGAGGCAAGTATTAACACGAATCCTATTAATTATTCGGTATGGAGGACAAACAATAACTGGGAATTTACTCACTTCTATTTACCTTTTGAACAAGGCTATACAGAATTCTATGGGAAACCACGGTATTTTACTCGCAGTAATAATAGTATTATATTTCATGCATTGAAATATAACGGATACTTTATATTTAAAAAACATGGAAATCCTAGTTTTTCATCTATTATCTTTAATAATCCTTTGCCTAAAAATCATTCATATAGACTGATGGATGTAAACAAGAATCATTGGCAATTTTTAGCAGAAACACCATTTAAGATAAACGGATATGGAATTTTTGAAATAAGTTCTTCAGGAGAGAGTGAACAGTTGTTCTCTGTTGATTCTTCTCATAAGATATATAGAAATTCATCTACTAATGCAAAATATTTACCTATTAATATCATAGGTACAACAAACGATTCATTTATTGGATACATCAATGATGATTACAATTTATATCAGAATCTTGTCAGATATGGATTTAAAAAAGCAGATGAGAAAACAGATTTTATCTTAAAAAATGGTGGATGCAGTTTAATTATATATCAAATGAAGAAGTGAGCTACCAAAATTTCGACCTTTTTTTTTGGGGGGGGAGCACTCCGGTTAATTTTTTCCTTGAACTCATCGGTTAGGAAGATATACCATTTACACTACATTTGTCTGAACACCTCTCTCGGTTATTGTTAACTTCTCCAATTTTTCTTTATCCGGATCTTGTCTATTGCCCTAACTAATCTTGTAAAGCACAGGGAATTACCCCAAGGGAATGGCTGAATGATGTTATAGCCAAACTTCCATATTATCCGGAAAAGGGGACTTTGGGAAAAATGTTCGTGAACTTCTTCCTGATGTTTGGAAGTTGGAGAAATCCAATACGAATACAATTGGAATTTTCTATTTATGAAAAATACAATGTGTACTTTATCGGATACTTATCTTTTTGTAGTTGATTCCATAATTCTTGCAGGAATCAATTGAAGTAGAGAATAGTATGTGACGATAGGAGGATGTTTGTTCTTCAATGGTTGTTTTCCATCACTATTTGATCGGAATGACTGTTCCTGTTTTAAGCTTTCTCATAGTCACTTGCAAGCTTCTTGATTGCGTACCTGCTATGGGGAAGTCAAATGAGAGAGGTGTATCTGGTTTTCTTTCGGAGCTTCGGCCATGCCGAACAACCTTTTTCCGGCAGCTATACCCCTCTCCTTTATTTGCTCGGCAGTTTATTGCTTACCCGTATATTCTAGTCTTTTAGAGCTGTAGATAGGTATTCGGATTTTTCGCTTCCAAAGCGGCAGTTCGCTTCAATCGTTTGCTTTTCTTCGAGTGGAGCCTTGTTTTTTCCGGTCGTATAATCCTCTTTTTTTCGGAAACAAGAATAAGTTTATTTGGATAATCAATCTGAATAAGGTGCATTATTATTTTCACAAACCATAATACACCACTATAATAGAAAATTTCAATTATTATATATGTCTGAAAAAAGTATAGCATTAAATATCATACAGAAAAAGCAGCAGTTAAATAATCCCACGCTCATAAATCGGGTAACGTTTGCCGTACTTTATAGCTTATTTGTGTGTTTATTTAAGCAATACTCCCACTTCGCCAACGGCTGTTGCCGCCTTACTGTTTATTTCGGCAACAGGCTCCAGTTTGAAATAACGGGCCGGATAAGTTTTTCCGAAGCGTACAAAGTAAGGGACAGGGTTGTGCATGATATTGCTGAATTCACCTGTGGTGTCGCATTTCGTCCATTCCTTCCCGTTCCGGCTGACATAAAAATTATATTTATAAATGGTTCCGGTCAGATCTTCCTTTTGTGCAGGAGTATAACTGAAGCCGGCCATTTCCACATCCTTACCCATGTCAACCACCAGGGAAGTCAGAGTATCGGTTTTCCATACGGTTTCCTGCCTGCCGTCAATAGCTGCTGTTGCATCCATGCCCACTGTTTTCCAATCATCTACCGGAATGTCGCTCAGGGATACTTTAATTGTATTGTCGATTAATGGTTCGGCATAGTATAAGCCAATGTTGCTGATGTTGGCATCTCCACGGGCACCGGTGACAGTCACTCTGACTTTTTCCGCATGGCTGTCCGAGAAAGTAAGCAACCGTTTGTATCCCACTGTGGTTCCCTTGCCTGCATGATGCCATGCGCCATTGCTAAACACTTCTACCGTGAAACCTTCCACACGCTGGCCTTTTGTGATATCTTCTTGAATCAGAAAAGTATTGACCAGTGCATTCTTTCTGACTTTGTATTCTTTGGTATCGCCCACTTGGGCTGTCCATGCTGTTTTTCCCTTCTCAACTTTATTGTCGGCAAAGGTCTTCTTGATGTATTCCGCCAGCTCTTTGATACGTTTTACATCATTCTCGTGTATCAAGCCACGCTTGTCAGGTGGAATATTCAATAATAGAACAGAGTTGCAGCCTACGGAGTGATAATAGATGTTCACCAAATTGGCCAGTGAACGTACCTGTTTGTCCTGTTCGGCATGATAGAACCATCCCGGGCGGATAGATACATCCACTTCCGACGGATACCAAAACAAGTGCGATGCTTTAGACATTAATTCACGGCTTCCCAAATCCTTGGACATGGCATTTATGTCCAATCTCTTATAGATTTCATCAGAACCCGGATAAGAATTAGGCATCAAAGCTGTTGCACTCCATTCCGTGGCCCGTCCCAATCCGCCTTCATTGCCCACCCAGCGTACATCATCACCCATAATGGCTGTCACGGCTTTCGGTTGTAGTCGACGGATGGTTTTCAAGATGGCATCCCAATCATAAATCTGCTTCTTGCCGTTGGGACCTTCTCCATTCGCACCGTCAAACCAAACTTCGTGCACTTCACCGTAATTGGTCAGAAGCTCGGTGAGCTGTTCGATAAAGAATTTATTGTATGCGGGAGAATCGCCATAACATTCGGCATTACGGTCCCATGGGGACAGGTAAACACCAAACTTGATGCCGTACTTGTCGCAGGCGTTACGCAACTCACGGACAACGTCTCCTTTGCCATTCTTCCACGGAGAATTGGCCACAGAATGTTTGGTTGTCTTAGTAGGCCAAAGGCAGAAACCATCATGGTGCTTGGCCGTAATAATCGCCATTTTGAAACCGCCTTCTTTCAGTGAGCGCACCCATTGTTCGCAATCCAGCTCGGTGGGATTGAAGACAGCAGGGTCTTCTTTTCCGCTTCCCCATTCATTGCCGGTAAACGTATTGATACCAAAATGCAGGAAAGCGGTAAACTCCATTTGCTGCCATGCCAACTGTTGCGGAGTGGGCACCAGGCGGGAAGCCATATCCACTTTCTGTTCCAAAGTCGCCCCGACGGGGAAGGTCACTTGTTTCTCATAGTACTCCTGAGCTTGTGCATTTAAAAAGGCGCAAACCAAGGCTGCGGTTAAGATTATCTTTTTCATTGTTATAAAATATTTGATAGAATACTGACATACTTGAATTTATCTGTTTTGAGGAATTTTATTCATCAATGCCGTGACCGGTCTGACAAAATGAAGAGAGACCACCGGTACATATATTTGCCCATGGCGGTCTCCTTGTCAATCTAAATCACAGCTGGGAAATCCATTGTTACTACATCTACCATCCCGGATTCTGTGGTAACAATTGCGGATTTCTCTGAAGTTCTCCTGTCGGAATCGGATAAAGGTACATCTTGTCCTCCCAAGTACGGCTTTTTCCTGCCTGATATGAAAGGTCGGGATTCGTGTAGTTGGGATATACAATGGCCAGATTACCGTCAGGTTTTCTTTTTCCCACATAAGTCAGTACATTATTGAGCAGTTTACCGGCTTTCCAACGTTTCAGGTCATTGAATCTGAACCCTTCTCCTGCCAACTCAATGCAGCGTTCACGACGGATCTCTTGCAAAACAGGACTCAGGCTGTATCCCCAGTCCGGCCATTTGGGATCGGTAAAACCTACATTTACTGTCAGGTGAGGCATTCCAACACGGTCTCTTAATTGGTTGACAGTTCTATCCAAATCCGCATTGGTGATGGTATTCAATTCCGCTTTTGCTTCCGCATTGATCAGCAGGGTTTCTGCATAACGGTAAGCGATGCCATCGAAGGAGCTTTTCATATACAACGCCTGTGAGTATATGGGATTGAATCCTTTGATAGGTCTGTATCCTGTGAAACAGTGCTGGGTGATAAACTCATCCTCATTCACTACAAAAGTAGAGTCCTTCAGGTCATCTGTCACGTTTGTCGGAAAATCGTTAGTGAGGATCAGCTGTTTCAAACGGGGGTCACGGTTGGCCGTTTCCTTTCTCATTGTTTCATCGCCTAAATATTTATTACTTAGTGAAATGGGAAGCCCGTCCGAACAAAGGAAGCTTTCTACAAAACTTTTGGAGAAACCGCATCCGGCCTCACGTCCTGCAGCTGCCATGTTGTGTTCACGTATGTTCGTCTTATAATCCACGTAGAGGACGGCCTCTTTCAGGTCACTCTTGTCGTCTATGCGGTACATATTGAAATAGTCTTCTTGTGGATGGCCCGTATTATAGATTTCATATCTTCCTGATGTGATAAGCTTGTCACTCTCAGTTGCAGCCATTTGCAACCACTTTTCTGCTTCTGAGGCATATTCCAATTCATCATGGTATTTATAATGGGTACCTTCATTCAGGCAGAACCGTGCCTTTACGTGTCTGGCTATGTCCTTATTCAGACGGTTGGCTTCTTCACTGCCCGCTTCCGGCAGCCATTGGATGGCGAAATCCAGATCTTCGATGATTTTTTGGAACACTTGGTTTCTCTTCATCTTCGGACCGTACAGTTCCTCGCTGTCCACATTCAGGTCAACTTCCAGCCAGGGCACGTCTCCCAAAAGTTGAATCTTGTTGAAATATTCCAGTGCACGGAAGAAACGCATTTCGGCTACATAAATATTGACATCCGCTTCGGCAGCCTGCACACTCTGATAATGTGTCATGAAATAATTGATGTTTCGAATGTTCTGCCAGTTTGATTTTTGCCATACGCCACCTTCTGTAGGTACAACATATTGTCCCCATAGGAAAGAATTGATATTGTTAGGGACCTGGATGTCACTGTCCGTGTCATCCAGAACACTGACTCCTCCCGGTATCAGACCATAAAAGGCATTGGCATAGGCTTTCAGGTCATCGACAGATACCCAAAAACTCTGGTCGTTCAAATTTTGCGGACCTCTTTCCAAAAAAGAGTCATTACAGCCTGTCAGAGACAGGGCAGCCGCCATATAAAGTATATATTTCAGTTTCATAAAAGTTTTGTGTTAAGATTAGAATACAACATTAAGTCCCAAAGCCAGCGATTTCTGCTGTGGATACTTGTATGGATTGTCCAGTTCCGGGTCAAATCCTTCCGGAGTATGCTTGAAAGTCAGCAGGTTCTCTCCGGTGAAATATACGCGGCATTTCTGTATTCCCCATTGTTTGGTCAGGGAAACAGGCAGGGTATATCCGAAAGACAATGATTTGAGACGCAGGTAGGATGCGTCAAGCAGATAGCGTGTCTGGTTTTGACCTAAAGCCTGGCTGCCGTTGAAACGTGCCACCGGAAGCCAGCCCCCTGCATTGTCTTCACGCCAGTAATCGTTACCTACAGCTGTAGGAACCTGCCACATGCTTCCGTATTGCCATTTAAATGTATAGGGGAGCATCAGGTCACGTTTTCCGACACCCTGGAAGAATATTCCTAGATCAAAGCCTTTCCAGTCCGCCGAGATATTGAATCCGTAACGGTAACGAGCCTTGTTGTTACCGATAATCTTCATGTCACCCGGATTATCAACTGTGTTCTCTCCATTATCCACGACACCGTTACCGTCAATATCCATAAATCTGATATCACCTGGAACCTTGCTGATTCCGCCATCCAGCTTGGATTGGTCAGGGGCCGAAGTTATCTCATCCGATGACTGGAACAGGGTGGATTCGTATCCCCAAATATCACCGACTATTTGTCCTTCATAATATGGAGAAGACAATGACTTGGTCGGATTGTCATATTTGGTGATTTCTGCTTGGGTGTCAGAAAGATTGAATCCCACACTGTAATGTAGTCCGTTGTCCAGCTGGTCATTCCAGGTCAATGCCAGTTCCCAACCGCGTGTTACCATATCGGCGGCATTCTCCAAGGGCTCACTCATACCTAGGATATTAGGCAATATTCTACCCGGTCCCAACATATCGGTCGTTTTACGCTGGTAATAGTCGAATGTACCTTTCAAACGGTTCTGCAGGATGACAAAATCAAGTCCCAAGTCCCATTGGGTAACTTTTTCCCAGGTAACGGTATTGCTTACAAGACCACCTGGCAATACGTATTGGGGCTGTTTTCCCCCCATGATATATCCCAAGGTACCAGTTCCGTAATTGGACAGGTAAGCGTACCACCCATTATCCAAAGCCTGGTTTGCCAGACTACCGTAAGAGGCTCTTATCTTCAATTCATCAAAAAATCCGTTAGTGGGTTGTTTGAACCAGCTCTCTTCCGATAATTTCCATCCCAGAGAGAAGGAAGGACTAAATACGGAACGGTCATCTTTCGGGAATTTGGATGACAAGTCATAACGACCGTTCACCTCCAGCAGATAACGGTCTGCAAAACTGTAGTTTACACGGAAGAAACCGCTTCTTGTGGCCCAACTGTCATCCGAGTTCCCCACATATTTCTCTCCGGTAGCGGCGTTCATTGAGGGAAGGTCATTGGAGATAAGCTCATCCCGGCTTGCCGAGAAGCCACGGGTATGCTTGGTTTCCTGATTGTAACCGGCCATTACTTTGAAGTAATGTTTACCCAAAGTTAGTTCATAGTCACCGAACAGGTTGAAAGCGTTGTATGTGTCATTGGCCTGGCTTTCTGATACGCCGCTTGGTCTGGAGTGTTGGAAAACCTGTAAGAATTTGCCATCTATACCATATTCGTTGAATGTTTTTCTGTGTACCTTGTTATGTTCGGCATAATAGTTGAACGTATAGTCCATGTTGATTGTCAGTCCTTTTAATGGGGTAAGCTTCACGGCAAGGGTGTTCCAGAAGTCATTTTTTGTGGTCTTACGTGAACCCATCTCATCCAGAACTGCGGCAAAATTGGTGTAGTTACCTTGACCTGACCAGTTACCATCAGGATGTTTTACAGGCATGAGAGGTTGTGTGTCGTTACCGATCCATGACTCTCCGTGTACGGCATCCTGAGCAAGTCCGTCCAGTTCGGTACGGATGTAACTTGTCTTCATGGAGACGTGCAGCCAGTTATTGATATCATAATTGATATTGTTTACCATATTGAACTTACGGAAGCCCTCATCCCCATAACGCATCAGTGATCCCTGGTCTATATAGCCCACCGAAGTATAATAAGTGGCCTTGTCACTACCGCCGTTGATGTTTACATTGTATTTTTGGACAGGGTAACTTTTTTTGTACATCTCCTTCATCCAGTCCGTGTTTCCACAATAGGCATATTTACCGGCCTGGCAATTTCCATATTGCCAGCTACTTGGGTCTTTTGCCACAAAGACCGGAAGATTGTTGACCGGATCATAGAAATAAGCTTCTATGTGTTCCATCTCCTCCTGGCTGAAAAGATCACGACCGCTGGTTGTATTGTTTGCAGCGTTCATCCAGTGCGCATATTCCATAGAGTTCATGTATTCCGGACGGGTTGTCGGGCTGTTGAATGAAACAGATGCATCGAATGACACTTGTGTAGGCATATTCTTGCGACCACTCTTGGTTGTGATAAGGATAACGCCATAAGCGGCACGGGCTCCATAGATAGAGGCAGAAGCTGCATCCTTCAATACAGATACGCTTGCCACATCTTGCGGATTGATCAGATTCGGGTCCATCTGTACTCCGTCGACCAAAACCAGCGGGCTACCACCATTGATGGATGTTTCACCGCGGACATTGAAGCTTGAGCCTTTTCCCGGCTGTCCGCTGGTGGTGATGTTCAAATTAGGAATTGTTCCTTGCAAACCTTGTCCCAAATTGACGATGGGACGGTCTGCCAGCACTTTGTCATCGACGGCAGAAACCGCACCGGTCAGATTGGCTTTTTTGACAGTCGCATAACCTACAACAACAACCTCATCCAGGGTCTTGCTGTCCTCTTTCAGCGCGATTTTTAAAGGTTTTCCCTCCCATACGATTTCAGAGTCTACATAACCAACATATGAAACGACAATGACATCACCTTTCTTGACATTTGGGATACTGAAATCTCCGTCCAGTCCCGTTATTGTTCCGTTTGTTGTTCCTTTGACAACGACAGATGCGCCGATGACGGTCTCACCGTTCTGATCTACAACCACCCCCGTGCAAGTATTGTCTTGTTGTACAGAATACATTTCTACAGCCGCTGCATGGGGTACGGCCTGCACATATCCGGTAGAAAAGCCGGATAAAAGTAACATAGCACTTACTAGCTTTAGTCGCTCTTTTTTCATAGCTTTAATATTAAAAATGTGTTTTATGACAATTCATCTGTGATTTTTATTTTGGCTTTAAGGGAAGTCCCTAATTATAAAAAATTAAACCAATAAGTTAATGAATTCCCTCTTTTTTAAAGGTTCTTTTGTTTTTGGGTGTAAAAATATCAATATTATTTTAAAATACAATGCAATGTTTATAATATTTTAAAAAAAAATATCGTTTACGCAAACGATTAAGTTAATTCTTGTATTTATACCGGCGAGATGAAATTTATCTGGCAATAGCCTGAATTACTACTATCCAATAAAAGTTGACTAATCGGTCTTTGAATTTATTGAAATACAGTCTTTTAAATAGTATTTTAAAATGAAACGGATTTTATTTTTAATACTCTACTAAACATTATCAATTATTTTCTATATGTGTAAGTTTAACTAATTTATGATTACCATCCTCACTCATTATCGTTGCATAAAAGGTTTCAGATGTTACAGATACACTCAATGTATAAATTCTGCTAGAAGGGCTATAGTTCTTTTGGAAATTTCCTTTTCAATCGAAACATAAAATATATGACTTAAAATCTTTCTGATTATCCAGTGGTACTTCTTTTCCTGTATATAAGAAAAACAAGTAATCAGCAGAACATGTAATCCTCTATGGGCTTCAGGTTGTAGCATCCCCTTATAAACGATCTCACGTTTACCATCTTCTCCAGATATATTTAATCTTGCTTCAGGTAAAGATACCGGCCCTACAACCTTTTTTATTGGTTTTAGATCTGAAGAATAGAACTCAATAGTAGAGTTTTCATTAGAGGCAAAGAAAATACTTCCCAAATGTGTATTTGCTCCAAGATATCCTTGTCCAACATTAAAAGTCATATAATCAAAATCCATGGGCATTTCAGGTTCAATATTCTTGCTAGATGATGCAATTAATCTAGGAGGCTGTTGAACAATGTTTGCCTGACGGTTAACATTATGTACTTGTAAAACGGAGGTATCTAAAGAATGGTATGTAAAATCTGGATTGGCTTCTGTTGTTTCAAGAGTTACATTGGATGTAACTCTTGCTTATTCGGGATCGGGAGTATGTGCGAACTTGTATTTTGGTACAATGGAATCTAACGGAGGAACAACGGATTGGGAAGCTTTGAAACGTTGATTTATATGATAGAGGAAATATAAAGAAGGGAAGTAGAGAAGGTGTATTTCTTTACTTCCCTTCTTTATTATAGGTGGTCTGTAAAAGATAAGGTGGCTGATTGGTATAATATGGAAACCGGGGAAGCGTTGTGCTGTTATAGAGTAACTCGACGGGATGAGTTATTGCAGGATATTTATCTTGAGGATGATTTATCTGGTTAGTTGTGGCATTTGTGTTAAAGAATTGATATTCTTTGTTTTTGTTTATTTTACTTCGTATTTTTCATCTTTGAAGTTTAACCATAAAATTTCTTATTATGAAAAAAGTATTGTTATTAATGTGTGGTTTTGTGATGTTTTCTTGTTCTGAAGAGTTGAGTCAAGGAGAACAACGAGTAGAAACATCGGAGGTTAGTACTGAAGGTACTTCTTTACTTGTGGCTAATGCTTTTTTTGAATCAGTTAAAAAGGTATCTAATACTAGGGCTCTTTTTGGTGCTACTTATCCTGATTATTATGGTGGTTGTTATATGTCGGATGAAGGTAGAACTGTTTTTAAAGTGGTAAAGGGTTGTCTTAATTCCGCTAGAGTAGATTTAGAAAAAAGAGTTGGAACATCGTGTTTTGATGTTGAGGAGTGTGAGTATTCTTATAATTTTATGGACAATATTTTAAAGGAATTAGACAGTAAGTTTTTTTCCAAAGACTTCGATAATAAGAGGCATTCTCTTGGTTGGGTGGGATATGGTATAAACAATAGAGATAATGTAATAGAAATTGAATTAAGAGATTGCACAGATGGGAGTATTGCACGCTTTAAAGCTGAGGTAATGGATTCTCCTATTTTCCGTTTTGAGGTTGGATATGAGTTTACTAGGGGATAATTGTTTATAAACGTATTCCGTTATATTTATTTAGTCCTAGATTTTTTTGTAATTCGTTCCAAAGTTCTTTGAGAAAGTTTTTAAAGTGTGTGTCATTTAGCCAAATGGTAGTAATACCGTTCCGGCTTTTGGCGATATCTATCTTTATGTTTTTGACCGGGTATGATTTTCTTTTATCCCTATCGTATAGGTTGCCTGTATAGTATATTTCTTTTCCCGCAATAGGGAATGAAGCGTTGAATGATTTTCGGGATGAGGATTTGGTTATTGATGTGGAAGGCTTGAATGTGGATGATGGTTGTTATACTTGGTATATGTCTGTAAAAGATAAGGTGGCTGATTGGTATAATATGGAAATAGGAGAAGCGTTGTGCTGTTATAAAGTAACTCGAAAGGATGAGCTATTGCAGGATGTTTACCTTGAGGAAGAGGAAAAAAGTCCTCCCGAATAGTTAAATATTGGATTTTGAGAATAACGAACTGATATTTTATGTGATTTTATGGAGTAACCTTTAAATCGTTAGGCTTATGAAAAATAAATTATTATTAGTAGTTTCATTATGTTTGTTTTGTATAGGATTTTATTCTTGTACAAGTGAAAATGAAGTTTCTTTGTCTGAAAAAGAAATTAGTACAAGGAGTGTGGGGGATGCAGATCTTAGGGTGTTTGATTTTCCCCATGTAGATGATATTTTAAAATCTACTGTTGTTCAACAAAAAATGGAAGAAGCATGGAAATTGATGAAGTCAAGTTATAGCGGTACGACAAGGCGTGAGTATTCTTTCTATATTTATTATAATCAAGAAACGAAAACTTATTGGACCGATGCGCCCAATGCAGGTGATCCTGTTTCCGGTTGTGAGGGAACTAATGCATCTGTACAGATAGGTAGACCTTCTGATAATACACAATGCTGTGCTTTTTTCCATTGCCATACACCTTTAACTAATTGTCCTTCTACGGTTTCTAGAGAAACTATTGCATCTCAAGGTGATTTGGATTGGGCAAATAAGTATGAGATACCTGGTATATTGTTTGACTATGATATGAACCCTTTGCGTGGGGGACATGATATAAATCTTCAACATAAAACTATTGTATTTGGAGATTATAAACAAAGACCGTCATTTGGTTTTAATGTCAAGACTGGTGAGTATGTTGATATTAAATAGGTAAATTAAGTAATTTGAAATTTTAAACATATTAGTTATGAAAAATAGATTCTTATATATTGTGTTGGTTCTTTTGTCTATGACAATAGGAGTAAGTGCTCAGGATAGCTTTCAATCCTTATCTTCTACTCAAAAAACGAAATATTTATTAGATAAAAGCAAAGAGGTAGTAGAAACGTTTGGAAAAGGTTACTATCGTAGTTTTGATACTCCTTCAGTGACTGTTTGTAAATACGATGCAGGTGCGGGAGGTGATAATGTTATGCGTTCCTTTAATGGAAAAGAGTATTATGAGATTGTGTCATATTACGATAAAGAAAAAGAATGTTTTGAAATGCCGTATTTGTATAAGGTGTGGATTTGGAAAGACAATGGGCTTCCTTTTGCTGTTTTTTTTGGTAACGGAGGTGGTTTGAATTTTTTTGATATACCTTATGAAGAACTGGCTAAAATTTCAGATGAGTATCAAATTAAATTTGAGAAATTGAAATAGTAAGTATTAATATTTCAAATAAAAAAAGAAGGGTGAAAAATTCCCTTCTTTTTTATAAATGTAGTCCTTTTCCTATATTAAGTCCTAGCACTTTTTGTAATTGATTCCAAAGTTCTTGAAGGAATGTTTTAAAGTGAGTATTATTTAACCAAATGGTAGTAGTACCATTCCGGCTTTTGGCAATATCTATTTTTACATTTTTGACCGGGTATGATTTTCTTTTATCCCTGTCGTATAGGTTGCCTGTATAGTATATTTCTTTTCCTGTAATAGGGGGATGAAGCGTTGAAGGATTTTCGGGGCGAATATTTGGTTCTTGATGTGGAAGGCTTGAATGTGGATGATGGTTGTTATACTTGGTATATGTCTGTAAAAGATAAGGTGGCTGATTGGTATAATATGGAAACCGGGGAAGCGTTGTGTTGTTATAAAGTAACTCGAAAGGATGAGTTATTGCAGGATGTTTACCTTGAGGAAGTTCCACCTAATTAACAGTGTTATATTTTAGTGTTAAATGTATGTATTTTTGTGGTTGTTTGTAGTATTATTATTACATTTATGATTATTAACTTAAAACTATATTTTATGAAAAGACATCTTATCTATTTAGTCAGTTTTATGACTGTGTTTGGATTGTGGTCTTGTTCTTCAGATGATTTAGGCTTGGAAGTTAATGAGAAACAAGAAGTGAAATCGTTAGTATCTGTTAGTGCAACAGATGCTTATAATGTGTTATTGGAGTCTTTTATTTCTAAATCACGTTCCGTTGAAGATATTTCTTATCCTGATTTTTATGGAGGGGCTTATATTGATAAAGGTGAGTTAGTAATATTGTCTCCTATTCGATTTTTAGGTAAAGACAATTATGAGGCTATTTTAGGACGAGGTAATTATCGTTTGGAGGGTTGTGATTATTCTTATAAGGAACTGGAAGATGTTATGTCTATTATAGATAAATATAAGTTAGAAAACAAAGAATCTTCTGTTTCTAATAATTTTTATTCTTATGAGATATCAGAGAAAGATAATAGAGTGAAAGTTTATTTGCAAGAGTATTCTGATGAAGCGATAGCTTCATTTAAAAATGAAGTTGTAGATTCTCCAATTATAGAATTTTCGAAAGCGTTAGGTGTTCCTGTTTTTTGTAGTTCTATTGTATATCCGGGGGAGTGTATTCAGCCTGTAAATGGTGCTCCAGGAACTGCTGGCTATCGGGCAAAGTATGTAAGTGGAGGAAGTACGGTATATGGATTTGTCACATGTGCTCATGTTGTTCCTTCAGGTGATGATGTAAAGTACAATGGAAAGGTTATGGCTACAGGTGATGCTAGTAGATGGAAACATTCAGGTAGTATTGATGCCACTTTTTGTGTCTTTAAGAATGGATATGAATTATCTAATGATATAGCATTGTCTGGTAGAACGTTAAGTACAACTGTTAAGTTGGCAGGGGTTGGAACTCCTATTCATAAGTATGGTTTTTTAACTTCTGAAACGGATGGTGAGGTTACTAATACAAATGCAACTTATCAAGTTGGAAAAGATTTTGTATTAAAAAATGCCACGAAAGTTAAAATAGATGCTTTAGGTGGAGATAGTGGTTCTGTTGTTTATGGAGATACGAATATAACGTATGGTATTTTAAGTGCTATTGAGGTGGATGATCAAGAGAATCCGACAGGGTATGCTTGGTATATTAAAGCTACATTGATTAATAGTGAGTTTGGAATATCTCGTTATTGATTTTTCGGGTTTAGTGAAGGGAAGTAGAGAAGGTGTATTTCTTTACTTCCCTTCTTTATTATAGGTGGTCTGTAAAAGATAAGGTGGCTGATTGGTATAATATGGAAACCGGGGAAGCGTTGTGTTGTTATAGAGTAATGAATAAGGATGAGTTATTGCAGGATATTTATTCTGATAATTTATTTATAGCCTTAGCAACTTAGTGTCTATCGGATTCTTTTTTAAAATCGATTCCGCTGAAGGTTTATCTCAAAAAATAAGATAATATATTCCTCCTATTGTTAATGTGGATATAGTTACAATATCAATAGTATTGAAGAATATGTTTGAGAATTTTTGGCATAAGGGGAGGTAATATATGCAGTTTTCGTAATTCAATTAAGGATATGTTTGATGTTTTGGGGAATGTAAATATAGCCGTGTCAATCTCTTCCGGGGCTGTTTTGCGATAGCGTACACGCAGTTCCCTAACTCCCACACCCCCTTAAGGTATGCCTGCTTCTTGTTAGCCCTCACTACCGTTCGTTGGCTGCTGAATCAGGCATCCGGTTCGTTCACGCATCATCTTGTAGGATAATGTGTTCTCTCGCCTTGTTGCCTACCCATACGTCCCAGCCTTTTAGGGCTGTAGATAGGAATATGGGAATTCGGATCTTTCGTTTCCAAAGCGGCAGTTCGCTTCAATCGCCTGCTTTTCTCCGAGTGGATCCTTGTT
>OKHM01000354.1_pt1 | contig 19403 bp, 3 predicted proteins | sample 1612121 | NCBI WGS metagenome assembly OKHM01 (sample SAMN04436777, study PRJEB24849) | human gut metagenome | biome: human gut; feature: NICU; material: stool | host: Homo sapiens | place: USA: Saint Louis, MO | collected 2011-03-27
GGTATAGAGCTTGCGGCCGGTGCCACATTGAAAATAAAGCCGGCTGATCCCACGGCCGCCTGTACCTTGAATGTGACAGGAGGAAAGGCCGGGAATGGGGGAGATGGAGGTAATGGTTCAAATAGCAATGCTCCCGCCTATGGTGGCGCGCAAGGAGGGAATGGAGGTAACGGCGGAGGTGGAGGCGGAGGCGGAGGCGCTGCAATTGGAGGCGCAGGAGGCGCAGGAGGTGCTGGGGGCTCCGCAGGAGGCGAGTCTGGCCATGCAGCTCCGGCAGAGACTACGACAAGAAACGGCCCGTCTGGGGGAGTGGGAAGCGTAGGAAAATCCGGAGGTGCTCCGGGAACAATATATTTCATGGGTGAAAGAAATAACATGACCATAAATTTGAACGGTGGCTCTGCCAGTTCAGGTGGTTCAGGTGGTTCAAAGGGAACTGCTGACCGAATTGATAGAGATCCTTACGTTTTTATAGCAGGCGGTGGAGCAGGCGGTGGAGGTGGAGGTGGCGGCTATTCAGCTGCCGCCCTTGGAACTGGTGGCAGTGGTGGTTCGGGCGGTGGAGCAGGTGGATCAGGTGGAGCCGTAGCCTATTTTTACGGTTCTGATAGGCTGGTCTGCACGGAGAGTACTGGAGGTACTGGAGGTACTGGAGGTACCAATGGGAGCAAAGGCACGAATGGAGCTGGTATCAGCGCTGGGAATTCGCCAGTTAATCAAAAAACTGGCAACGGCGGTTCCGGCGGCAGCAGCGCAGCCGCCGATCTCCCGCCAAGCGTAGGCTACACCTCCCACCGCACTGCCAACATGTCCCTCACAACCGCAAACGGAAGCGGAACCATGCGTTCCAACAGTGCAAGTATCTCAACAGACATTTTAGATCTCTACTACAGCACCGTAGAGTTCAAGTCCACCTGCACGTTCGCTGAAAATATCTACCAGACCCCGTCCTTCAAACTATCCAATGCGGGAGATGCCAATAAGGACGCCTACAACGGAACCACAACCGACGGCGGCGGTAAGATAAACTACAGCTACAGCAACAATCAAGAGGCGGGGACGGCAACCCTGACCATCACGTCCGTAGAGCCGAGTAAATTAATCGTTGGCTCCAAGCCGGTTAATTTCACCATCAACAAAGCCGATCTGCCGGATACCGTGAAACTGAACGTAGCCAGTACCGTGGCATACGGAGAATCGCTCTCCGCCACCCTTGAAGGCTTTAATAGTCTCAGCACAAGCCCGGATGACATCACCAGCTGGAAGGCATATGTGGGCAGCGCGGAGAAAGGCAACATAACCCCATCCAATACGGCCGGGCAGACCCAGGTAACGGTCCAGCCCACCGATTATAAGCTGGCTAACAAAACAACGGTGAAGGTAGACATCAAGGAAGGGAAGAACTATAAGGCCAAGACGCTGACCAGCAGTGACATAACAGTCACACCGGTTGCGATGAATTCCACCAACACGACCATCACAATCAAGGACCAGACCTATGCGGCCGGTGACATCAAGCCGTCCGGAACCGATGTGGAGGTAAAAATCAAAGGGATTCCCCAGACAGAGGGGGAGAGCTATACCATATTGAGCAATGGATTCAGCTACAACCGGAATGCAGGAACTGGTGCAAAACTGACCATAAAAGGGGTAGACGGCACCGGGATTTCGTCGGCCTCCACCTATCAGGGGACATTTATCATCACCCCCAAGAACATTGGGGATGAGACGCTGGTTCTGACAAGCCCGCCGGATGCAATCACCTATAACAGCCAGGTGCAGACGCCGGCCATTAAGCCGGTGACCTATTATACGGAGACCCTTGTCGCGGATACGGATTTTACCTACGATTACGATAAGAATAAGGACGCTTCCGCAACCGCCCCGATTGTTACGCTCTACGGAAAGGGGAACTACAGCGGAAGCAGGACGCTGCACTTTGTCATTCAGCCATTTGAACTGACGGCGGATCACCTCACCGCGCCCGCAGATCAGGTTTATAACGGTACGTCGCAGCAACCAAAGCCAACCGTAGCCTATGTAAACGGCGCGGGGGCGGCGGAAACTCTGACGGAGGGAACGGATTACACGCTGGAGTACCCGTCCAACACGACAGACGCGAACACGGCCTGCCAGGTGACGGTCAAGGGAACCGGCAACTTTACCGGAACTCCCCAGACAAGCTATGCCATCGAAAAACGGCCGCTGTATATTAACCCCAACCAGTCTAAATATTACGGGCAGGATGACCCGGCGCTTACCTATACTACAGACAACATTGTCTCCGGCGACAGTCCGTCCATTACCGGCACGGTGGGCCGGGAAAATGGCGAGACAAAGGGGAACTATGCCTACGTTCTTGACAACCTGACCCTGGGAAGCGATACCACCAGCCAAAACTATGAGCTGGCGGTAGGGGAAGGACAGACGTTCTTAATCAAGTCCTATCCGAATGACCAGCTGGATGGCGCCATAGCAGCCACGGCCGGTACCTGGAATACGGCGACCGAGTGGTACTGGAAGGATAAGGTGACGGTGAGCGCGCCGGAGGGCTGGCTCATCAGCGCGGCAGACGGTGTCTCCTCGGATGGATGGTATGAGTCCATCACGTATTCGGACGGCGATTACACCATCAATCCGGTGACCTACTACCTGCGCCGGAAATGGGATGCGGGACATACCACGGATCCCAAGGCCATATCCGAGGCCCAGACCCTAAACGGCAACGGAAACGGCGCCCACCTGCTGCGCCAGGATACCACGGCTCCGTCCGGAAACATCCTCATAGGAGATAACGTGTGGTACCAGGTGTTAAGTGCCGTGACCTTTGGAACTTATTATAAGGAGAGCCAGGACGTCACAATCACCGCAACGGATTATACCAGCGGAATCAAAGAGATGGCGTACTTAATCGACGAGAGCGGGGGCGCCCTGATGACGCCAGACGAGCTGGCCCTGCGGACCGACTGGAACCGGCTGGGGGAAAAGACGACCAGCCATACCTTCCGCCTGGATTCGTCAAAAAGCGTGGTCTATCTCTATCTGCTTGACTACGCGGGCAATGAGACCTATATCGGCACGGATGGGATTGTCATTGACCCGGATAAGCCTACTCTGTCCGCGCGCTATGTGATGGAGGACGGAACCCGCAGCGCGGACGGCGTGTGGACCAACGGCTCCCCCTATATCACGGGAACCGTGGCGGACGGCCTGTCGGGCCTGAAGCCGCGGTACCTCACCTGGAGTAATTCCGTCACCGGACGGCTCCAGATGTTTGAGACAGCAAATGACGGCAGCTTTACCATCAGGGATCTGACCGATGGGGAATATTATGTGAGCCTGTCCGCCACCGATTACGCGGGCAATACCGTGGAAACCATGGCGGAGGGCACGCTTCTCTCCGTGAAGCTGGATCATACGGCGCCGGTGATTGAGAAAATCGAACAAACCGGAGGAAGCGGATGGCAGAAGGAGACGGAGGTGCAGGTGCATCTTACGGTATCCGACAGCCTGTCCGGTCTGAGCCAGTGGCGCTATTCCGTGGACGGAGGCGTTACCTGGACCGCGGATATTCCGGTGGAAGGGAACCCAAAACAGCAGGTGCTGTCCTTCCCGGTGCGTGTGGAAGACGCCTATGAAGACAAGATTCTGGTAACCGTCCAGGATCAGGCGGGCAATACATGCAGTACAGAAAAGGGCGATATCGTGGTCCGCCTGGACCGCACCAGCCCGGATATGCCGGAGTGTATCATCGAACCCTACGGACAGTCCGAGACCAGGGGCGTCCTGTGGTACCGGAATGAGCGTCCGTCTATCCGGCTGACAATACCGGCCTATGGAGCCAATGAGGCTCCGGTGAGCACCTGGTATAACCTTCACAAGAAGGGCGAGGCCGACGCCGATGTAAAAGGGACCATACCGGTCATCACCCAGGAAGGGGAGTGGATTTTAGACTATTACGCGGTGGATGAGGCAGGGAACCGGTCGGAGACCGGCACGAAAACCATCCGTTGGGATAACACGGCTCCGGTTGTCACAGGATTTGACCTGACAGCCTCGGGAAATCCCATTACGAACCTTTACAGTAACATCTTCCATAAGGACCAGGTCAAGGTGACGGCCCATGTGACAGAGGCGGGCAGCGGACTTACGGCCATGAGCTGCCGTGTAAACGGCGGCGAGGCGGTGAACATGGATGTGGACGCCTCGGACAATACAGGAAGCTTCTACCTTCCCGTGGGCACCACCGGCGCGGTCACAGTCACTGCGGTGGATGGAGCGGGCAACGAATCCTCACAGACCCTTGTGACGGACTCCCAGGGCGGAAGCCAGTGGATGCTGGAGGACACGCCGCCGGATATCGGAACCTTCACGGTCACAAGCGGCAGCAAGGCCGGCCCTTCGGGGATTTATCCGGGAACCATTCAGGTAACCATTCCGGTGGCGGACTGGGACAGCGGCCTTAACACCATCACCACAACCATGACGGCCCAGGACCAGGCTCCGGTCGTAAAAACCTATGGAGCATCCGACCTTACAGGAACCGCCGGCGGCGCTCTGAAGAAGAAAGAGCTGGCCTTTACCATTGACAGCCAGGGAAGCAGCCTGCTGCACATCGAGGCAGTGGACCATGCGGGCAACCGGTCCGAACGTTCCTTCACATGGATCCTGGACACCACGCCGCCCCAACTAAAATCGCTTACAGTCACAAGCCCGGAACACTATGTGGCGGGGACCTGGACGGACCAGCCGGTGACCGTGACCTTAAAGGCAGCGGATTCACAGAGCGGTATCCTCAAGGTTTCCTACACCACAGACGGCGGAAAGACCAGCCAGGAAACGCTGTATGAAGGCAGCCCGAAAGAAGTGGAGCTGCCCGTGCAGCTGGAAGATGGAATCTATCCGGCAGAGAGCATCCGGTTCACCGTCTATGACACATCAGGGACCAGCAGTACCGTAAAGCTTGAAACGGAAGTGAAGCAGGACAGGAAGATTCCGCCGATCGCGGATCTGACGGTCCGGGATTATGGAACTTATTCAACCGGCTACGGCTGGTATGGAGGAACAGAGCCCACCGTGGGATTTTATGGTCCGGCGTCCGATCCGGCAGGGGAAGCGCCCCAGACCATCTATTACACCTGTTATCAGGAGGATCAGGCCATGCCGCAGCTGTCGGAGACAGCGAAGTGGAGCCAGGCCGCCCAGACAGGAGACCGGTTCAATACAACCCTGCCGCCCTTAGGCCAGGGCGCCCACAAGGTGAGCTGGTATGCAAAGGATGGCGCGGGCAACCAAAGCGAGGTCAAGACCCGGATCATCCGTTACGATTCCGTGGAACCGGTGTATGAGTCGCCGTCCTTCACATTTGAAGATACGAACGGAGGGGCCATAGCCCAGATTGGAAACTTTATCACAGCCGGAAATTTCTTTAAAGAGGGAGTCCGGATCAACGTGCATGTGGCGGACGCGGCCAGCGGCATAGCGGCGGACGGCGTGGAATACTCCTTAAACCAGATGGAGTGGAAGACCGCCAAATGCGATCAGGAAAATAAGGCTTATTCCTTTGAACTTCCTATAGGCACCGCCGGAGATCTGTATGTCCGGACCGCAGACCGCATGGGCAACCAGGGCGTGGTGCAGGTGCTGGGAAGCGAAAACGGAGAGCAGTGGGTACTGGAAGAAACCCTGCCCTTTATCGGGGAGATTACCCCGGATGTGGGACTGGGAGAAAAGGAGTGGTACAACGAGAACATTACCCTAAGCGCGCCCGTGCGGGATGAAGACAGCGGGCTTTCAAGCCTTGTCTATGCCATCGACGGGGAGACATCCATTTCCTATGACCGGACCCGGCCGGAGGACGGGGATGACCAGAGCTGGGCCAATCAAACGGCCACGGAATATGCCTGGTCGGAGGTCCTTACAAAAGAGGGGCGGGTGACCGTCTCCTTGACAGCCGCAGACCGGGCCGGCAATGAGGCAGACAAGACGGCGGAATTCTGTCTGGACAAGACGAAGCCCCATGATGTGGTTATGACCGCGGTTGACCTGCCGGCGGACCTGGAGGCGGGAGCATTTGTCAGCCAGGATATAACGGTGAAGGTGACGGCTTCCGATTCCGCGGCCGATGAGGCGGCAGAGACAAGCCAAATCGCCGGATACCGGTTCTCACTGGACGGAGGCAGCTCCTGGTCTGAAGATTACAGCTGGGATTTAGAAAGCCCGGATCACAATACATTTGTCATTGACCGGGACGGACTGTATGGAAGCAGTCAGGCCCTGACAGAGGAGAAAACAGCCAATGCCAGTCTCCGCCTGCAGATATGGGATTACGCCGGAAACCTTCATGAGACGGCTGCTTCGGGAAGTGAGCTTTTAGAGATATACCGGGACACCACCGCGCCTGTGAACGTGGGCTGTGAGATCGTGTCGTCCGGCGAGACCCCGGAGACGGAGGAGGGCTGGTATAACGGCGGCACGGGACCCAAGATCTATCTGACCGTGGAGGACGCCGGTATGTATGCGGCTGCAAACCACATTTACTGGAACCTGGCGCCGGAGAGCGCGGCAGTGCCGGAGGAAGCCCTCTGGGCGGACGAATCGGGCTTTGACGCAGACGGCGCGGTGCCGGTTCCCAGAGAGGGAGTCTGGAGACTTCAGTATTATACCCAGGATGAGGCCGGCAACCGGACGGATACCGTGACCCGCGTCATCCGCTACGACAACACGGCGCCGGCCTATGAAGAGACTCCGGTTACCTATGGAGTGATTAACCAGAGCGCCATGGCCCAGGCAGGCAACTTCCTGACCTTCGGAAATTTCTTTAAGGAGGAGGTAGAGGTATACCTGCATATCACAGATACCCTGACCGATGTGGAAACCGGAAAGGAAGCAGCCAGCGGAATCTGTTCACTAAGCTATACCATTGCGGATGAAAACGGGGATGAGACCCGGCCGGTGGAGATCCCGCTGGATCAAAAGAGCTTTACCCTGCCCCTTGGGACAAAAGGCAGAATCTACCTGTACGCGGTGGATGAAGCCGGCAACAAGACCGCCGTCATGGCCCTGGAAGGGACTGGGGACGATAACTTCTGGCGGGTGGAGAATACACCGCCGGAGGTAAACGGTCCGGCCGCGGGCCAAAAGCCCGGGGAGAAGGGATGGTACCGCAGCAACGTGGAGATCCGGGTGGAAACCGAGGACACCGGAAGCGGGCTGAAACAGGCCGTGGGCTGGATTACCACCCAGTCCGGCCAGGATTACTCCCTGGATGGAAGTATATCCGGTGAGGACGCCAAGGGAACCATGGCAAAGCCAAACTATGTCGCGACCCCGTCCCAGGCGGAGCGTGTGGAAACCTACGAGTGGACAGACACCCTGTCCATGGAGGGAGAGGACCTGCGCTTTACCTTCCTGGCGGAGGACAATGCGAAATCCGTTACAACGGTGGAGCAGACCTACAGCCTGGATAAGACAATTCCGGCAATCTCGCAGATTACAGGCGTGCCGGAGCAGTTTGTGAACCAGCCGCAGCCGGTGACCTTTATCATGGAGGACGGCTTAAGCGGAATCGACCCGGACAGCGTCCGGGTGCTGAAGGATGGAACGGAGCGTATGAGCGTCACCACAGAGCTCATTGAGGGAACCCGGAACTATAAGGGAGCCTTTACCATGGAGACCAACGGAACCTACACCCTCCAGGTGTGGGATGCCGCAGGAAATCCCTCTGAAATTACAGCCATCCAGGTGGATCAGATTGATACAAGCAGTGTGGAGGCGGTGAAGGTGGAAATTGAGCCGGCCGCCCCGGATGGGGAAAACGGCTGGTATGTGACCAGGCCGTCCGTCCGGATTACAGCGCCGGAGCATGCAGGCGTGGTGGAGGTAGGGGCCTACTATACCCTCTGGGAGGAAGACTATGTCCAGGGACAGCCCCTGGGGAATCCGCCGGAAGATCTGGAAACCGTCCACTACCAGGCAGACAAAGAAGAGACCTGGCCGCGTATCGACTCGGATGGAATCTGGCATCTCCATGTGTGGACGAAAAACGCACTGGATGTGGTGACGGAGTGCTACGATGGCGTGCTTTATGTTGATACGCACAAGCCGGTGGAGCTGACGATTGACAGCGAACCGGACTGGTGGACCAACGAAAATCCGATGGTAACCGTAAACGCCAGGCCGGTGGGCACAGAGCTTAGAACCTGGTGCTACAGCACGGATAACGGGAAAAACTGGAGCCAGTGGCTTCCCTGGGAAGCAGAGAACTCCTTTGTGCTGGACAGCGACCGGAAACCATCGGAGATGACCAGCTTCAGGGTCAAGGATCTGGCAGGCAATACAGAGACCAGCGAGGCGCTGTCCGTACTGAGAGAGACAGACGAGCTGGAGTTACAACCGGTTCTGCCGGCCCATTGGTCCAAGGAGGCGCCGGTGGACACGGAGCTTGTGCTGAAGGCAGACAAAGGAATGGACATGGAGTTTGCCAGAGGTTCTATCTCTGTGTATGACAGTACAAGCGGACAGCTCTACGACACGGTTCCTTCCTGGAATGAAGACCAGATCTGGCTGTCCGATGAGGACAAGGTCATCCATGTAACGCTCAATAAGGAGCTGCAGCCGGGAACCACCTATTATGTGGAGGTAAGCCGCGGCTTTGCCAACGATTATTCACTGAATACCAGCCGTGAGATCAGCGGTTTGGGAAAATGGGCCTTTACCACACAGGGAGAGGCCAAGAGCAGCCGGACCACCTCCTTTAAGACGGAGGTACTCTCCGGCCGTGGAGAACAGACCACGCGCACCGGGGTAACGCCTGTGCGGGAGTCCGCAATGGACAACCGGTATACACTTGTGACCCTTCCGGCCTGGCAGTCGGAGGAGGGAAGCAGGTACGCGGCATTGAGAATCAGGCCGGCGGAGGAAAGCACAGGAGCCAGTCTCACCACAGCGCAGGGACAGGCCGAAATCACGGAGCAGCCGGACGGCAGCTTCCAGGTACGGATCCCGGCCGGTGAAGAGGCCGTGGAGCTGAACTTAAAGGCCGGACCGGGCCGCGGGGAAGCGGTGCTGACCGTATACCAGGCGCAGGTTGCCGTATCGGCGGCCGGGGAGCTGAATCCGTCGGTACAGGCCGAGGAGGTACTTGGAAGCCTGAACCTGACGAATGAGATCAGCAAGGGAACGGTACAGCCATTTGGAATCCATCTGGAAGTAAGCAGGGGGGAGGAGCCGGAAGGGGAAGCCTGGAAGGCCATAGAACCCTATCTGCCCCAGGATACCGTCAGACATCCGCTGGATCTCTCGCTTGCCAAGATAAAAGATGAGACAGACGGCATGAGGCGTGAGAACCTTCACAGCCTGACCCAGGAAATCCATGTGACCCTGGACCGGGAGGAGGATATGGCGTACTGTGCGGTGCTGCGGATTCATGAAGGCCAGGCAGACCTGATACGGCCGGAAGTGAGCAGAGATAAACAGCGGATCACATTTACCACCGACCGGTTCTCGCAGTTCCTTGTCCTTTACAGCAATGAGGAACTTAAGGGAGTTGAGGAGGTTCTGGAGCAGCAGGCCGGCGTTATCACCGAGACCCTGCCTGTCGAGGCGGAGGATACAAGCCCCGAGGGCGTGGAGACGGCCACGGTTACAGGAGCCGGACAAATCTATAAAATCTCGCTGTGGATCATACTGATCCTGGCAGCGGTTATTTCCGCGTATCTGATTGATAAGAAGAGACGCAGAGAGAAAGAGGCCCGCGAGGGCGGACAGGAGATGGAAGAATGAGAAACCGATGGTTAAGATTCAGCGCCCTGATGCTGGCAGCCATCCTGGTCATACAGGCCCCCATGGAGACAATGGGGGCTGTGGAGGCCAAGAAAATGGAGGGGACAGAAGAAGGTGATTCCAAGTCCTTAAAGGAATTATGGGACGATCTGATGGAATCCATCGACCTGTCTTTTGACGCGCTGCTGTCGGCGGATCAGGAGGAGATAGAAGAACTGGCGCCCATTGCGGTACCAGTGGAAGAAAAGCTGCTTGACCAGGTGTACCGCCTGGCCGAGCAGGAACAGGGGATAGAGCCCCAGGGATTAGGGACGGCGCAAGCAGAGCCGCAGGGTATCGCAAATTCGGACCCAGCGCTCCAGGACACAGAGTCCGGGGAGATGGAAGAAATGGATCTGGCGCAGATACCCTCCCTGCTGAAGCCTCCTATTACTGATAGTGACGAGATATATCTGTCATACACGTACGATGACGAGGGGAGATATTACGAAAAGCCAACGTGGTATTATACCGATTATTCCAACCAGATCCTTCATATGGAAAATGGTGGAGAATATCATCTGAGAGACGCAACGATTGAAGCCATGTACGGTCCGGGTATAGACGTAAACGGAGCCGTTACTCTCTACGTGGATGGCACTGTAAACATCAAGGGATCACGTGGATTTGCCGGAATCCGTGTCCCCGAGGGGTCAACCCTGACCATCAGAGGAAAGGGGACATTGAGTGTACAGGGAGGAAACGCCGAGAATGGTGGAAATGCCAATGGACGGTACGGAGGAGCCGGCGGATGTGGAGCCGGAGCCGGAATCGGCGGAAACGGAGGAGCCGGGGGCGGAACGGCCGCGGCTGGTCAAAATGGTGAGACAGCCGGCAGAATCATTATCCTTGATGAATTGAACAAATTTGATATAAAGGGAGGAGCCGGTGGAAACGGCGGAAACGGAGCCGCCGGTGAGAGCGGAAAAGTTGTAAGCGCCATGCTTTATATCGGACTCTGGTCCGGAGACGCGGGCGGCGGAGGCGGCGGAGGCGGCTATCCGGCGGCCGATATCGGAGGCGGAGGAGCCGGGGGCGGCGGCGGAAGCAACGGCGTCGAAGGAGACGATGATAAAAGTTCCATTGATAACTTCTATACCCATCTGAAAGGGACGAAAGGCGGAGATGGAGGACGGGGATACTGCAATGGCGGAGGCGGAGGCGGCGGCGGAGACGCTTCCAACTCCGGCGTGGCGACCCAGCGTGGAGTGGGAGGCGGAGGAGGTGCCGGCGGCTGGCCCGGTCAGCCCGCGACGGATGGAAAAAATTCCATTGATGATCCCGGAAAACTGGGAGAAGTCAATTCCCATCCGGGAATCGGTGGTAAAGCCGGCGGCGAAAACGGCGGGATCGGCGGTTCTTACGGCGGAGCACGTGGTGAAATCTACTGTATGACCAGTGCCACGCAGGTCGGCGGCCAGGTGGTAGGAAGCGGCTGGGGCAGAATGGGACAGGATGTGGATAGCAGCTACGAGCGGATCTATGACCTGACCGATGGGAATGCAACGGTATCAATGGAAGACGTGTCCTATACCGGAGTCCCCCTGAATCCGCAGCCGGTCGTCAAATGGAAGAATGTGGTTATCAATCCAAATTACTATACAATCCGGTACGAGAATAACCTGAATGTGGGACAGGCAGGATTTACGGTTGTGGGAGGCTATGACAAGAATACGCCGGTTGACACCACAAAGCCTGCCTACGGAAGTATTTCCGGTGCGTTTCACATAGGAAAGGCCCAGATCACCCCATCCATTACAACAACAGCGGCCACCGTATCCTATGGCACCCCATTCATTGCCAGCGTGACCGGCAACAGCGGGAACGCGCAGGTAACCGGCTGGAGATTCACAAAGGGAGAGGGAACCATAGAACCGATGGGAAACGGTTCTGTGAAAGTGACCCCGTCAAAAACAGGGGAGGTGCTTTTAGAAGCCACGGTGGGGGAGAGCAGCAACTATGCCGGAGCCGTGGCGGCAACACCCACGCCGGTTGTGGTAATGGGAAAATCCATCGCCAATGCAACCATCGAGGTGATCCCGCAGCAAACCTATACGGGAAATGAAATAACGCCTGAGGTCAAGGTATACCTGGGCGGCGTGAGGCTGGCTGTGGGCACTGATGTTCAGGTAGATTATACCAATCATACGAATTGTGGTACCGCCACGGTGACCGTGACGGGAATCGGAAACTACCAGTACCAGGAAGGCGGTAAGCCTTTCAGCATTTCCACCCAGTTTACCATCGTTCCCAGACAGATCGGGGACAGCCTTGTGACCATGCAGCCGATAGCGGCGATGGAATACGACGGCCTTGCCAAAACACCGGAGGTTCATCTGCGGTTTAATGGAAAGGAGCTGGTAAAAGGGACGGATTATACCCTGCAGTACAGCAGCAATACCAACGTGGGAACCAATACGGCCAGCGTAATCATCAGCGGCGCCGGGAACTTCAAAGGTATGCGGCAGGAGCGCTTTACCATCACCCAGGCGGACATCCGCAGCAATAAGGTTGAGGTGGCGCCCATTGACGATGTTGTGTTCTCCGGATTAAAACAGGAACCGGCTCTGTCGGTCACCTACACCCGTTCAGACGGGAAGAAGGTTGTGCTGGTGAAGGAAACGGATTATACGGTTACCTTTGCCAACCACATAACAGCCGGCACGGCCCAGGTAACCATAAACGGAAAAGGAAACTTTAAAATGAGCCGGACCGCGTCCTTTACCATCCAGCCAAAACCTCTCACGGTAAGGGCGGATGACCAGTTCCTGGAATACGCGGCAGGCGGCATGGCAAACCCGGCGTTCACCTACACGGTCACCGGGGAGGTCAGCGGCTATAAACCTGTGTTCACGGGTAAACTGACCAGGGAAAACCCCACGGTTTTTAATGCCAATGTTTATAAAATCATTCCGGACAGCGCCGCTCCCCTGCAGCTTAGTACGGCAGGCGCGGACAAGGCGGTGAACCAGAATTATACCTATGACGCGGCGGCCGGTTACACAGCCGGATATATGACCATCGGAAGCTCCGAGGTGATTACAGCCGAGGCAGTTTTAAAGGTGCAAAAAAACGGGACGCTTGTAGAACAGGCCCCGGATGGAGAAGGCGGCTGGTATCAGTCCCAGGTCTATATCTGCGCGCCCAGCGGCTTTACCATCAGCACCAGCAATTCCTTTGCCGATACCAACCAGTGGAGGAATCAGATTTCCTACAGCGACGGAGATTTCACCCAGAACCGGGTGGGATATTACCTGAAGCGGGACGGCGATAACGCCATCAGCCAGGCGAAGCTGGCTCCGGCCTATAAGCAGGATACCGTGGCGCCCACCGGCAGCATTGTGGCTGGGAGCTCTGCCTGGAACGGATACGGGTCAGGAAGCACGTTTACCTACAGCTTTCAGAATGCAGTGTTGGTCACGTTTCATGGCTCGGATGATTTGAGCGGCGTTCCCTTAGAGAATGATGACAACGTGACAGAGACCGGAATCCGTTATCTCGTCACGGATCAGGTGCTGACAGAGGCACAGTTAAAAAGCAGGCCGGATAACCAGTGGAGCAGGGGGACAGAATATAGCTTTGACAGTCCCAAGGGGATCGTGTATGCGGAAATCAAGGACAGAGCCGGCAACCGGACCTATATCCGTTCCGGCGGACTGATGGTGGACGGTGAGGCGCCAAGCCTGACGATCACCGCGCAGCCCCCGGTCAATGCGTGGACGGACGTCAAAACGCCGGTGATAAAGGGAACGGTAAAGGATCCCCTGTCAGCGCTGAAGGACCGGTATGTCACCTATGAGATCGGACCTGTGGTAGACGGTAATCCGGTATATGGCTATCCGTTCGAGATTAAATATGCCGCGGACAACACCTTTACCATTGAGCTGCCGGATCTGGATGACGGCAAATATGGCGTGCGGATTTCGGCCCAGGACAACGCCGGCAATACCAGCACCGTGGAAAATATCCCGGTGTGGATTGACCGCACGGCTCCTGTCTATGACATGGACGCCATGACCATCGCTCCGGGGACCGCCTGGACGAACCAGAACATCACCATCACCCCGTCCGTGACCGACGCGGCCGGCGGCATTGCAAAGACTGAGTATTCTCTGGACGGAGGAACCAACTGGAAGACATACAACGGCAGTTTTATAATCAGCCAGGATGGCCTGTATGATGAAATCCTGCTCCGCGCGGCGGATGTGTTTGGCAACCAGACCGTGACGGCCAAAGGACAGATTGTTGTGCGGCGGGACACCGTCAAGCCGGCAGCGCCGGTGGTAACCGCCAACGGCAGCGCCTACGGAACGGATGTATCAGGAAACCGCTGGTACCGCGGGGACAAGAGCCCCACCATTGTGGTACCTGCCGTGGAGGATACCCGGACAGAAGCGCCTGTAAAGGCATCCTGGAAGCTGTGGAAGAAAGGAACCGGCGAGCCTGGGACCTGGAGCGGGGAAGGTTCCACGACCCTGCCGTCCGAGGGAGAATGGAATTTTAAATATAAAAACGTAGATGAGGCGGGCAACGAAAGCAGTACTAATACCATGGTTGTCCGGTGGGATAAGACATCCCCGGCCTATGACGGCTCCGGCGCATGGGAGATAAAGACAGTCAACAGCTCCGGCGCGGCCGCCGTGGCCAATACGGTCAGCTTCGGCATGTTTTATAAAGAAGCGCTGGAGGTGACGGTTCATGTGGCAGATGCAGGCGGAAGCGGATTAAAAGCCCTGTCCTACTCCTTAAACGGACAGGCGCCGGTATCCATTGACCTGAATACAAAGCGTTTTGAGCTGCCCCTGGATACAAAGGGAACCGTGGCGATTTACGCGGAGGACGGGGCCGGCAACCGTACCAGTACCATGATTCTGAATGCCGATGGGAATGGGAACCTGGTGGTTGAGAACAAACCGCCGGTGATCAAGATCCTGCCCCAGAGCAGTCCCAATGAAACGGGCTGGTACAAAGAGGACGTGACCCTGAGCGTGGAGATTTACGATGAGGACAGCGGCCTGGCTTCCATTTCAGGCAGGGCGGGCGGCACGGATGTCAGCTATGTCCTGAACCGGAGTGACCAGGTGAAGAGCAAAAACTTTGAGGTAAACCTGACGGAAGGGCCTGACGTGCGCTATGAGATGACCGCCATTGACAACGCGGGAACCAGCGCGGTTTTGGCGCTGACGGAAGGGAACGGTTATAAGATTGATAAAACCGCGCCCACTGCGGATATGGTGCTGGATGTGCCTTACGCAGAGCGGAGTGAATTCTATGGGAAGGAGGTTAAGGTCAAACTCACAGCCGAAGATCCATTAAGCGGCTTAAGCGCTTACAGCTATTCCTTCGACGGAGGCGCCACATGGAGTGAGACACAGCCGTGGCCCTCGGGAGAAAAGGAGGTCACCCTGACCCTCAGCGAGGATGGAAGCTACTCTATCGGATTCCGGGTGTGGGATCTGGCGGGCAATGAACAGGCCGCACAGCTGCTCTATGCAGCAGGAGAAGACGGCAGCCTGGAACCGGTACAGAACCGGATTGTCCTGGACCGGGTGGCGCCGGAGGTACCACTTCTCCAGGTAGAGCCGGGAGCGGGCGGCAGCTTAAACGATGACGGCTGGTATAACGGAGAAGAGCCGGTATTCAGCCTGAAAATGCCGGAAGGCGCTGCCTCTACCTCAAAAGAGCGGTACTACTGGTACGCGGTGTCAGAGGGCGGCAGCTCCGCCATGGAGAGCCGTCTGGTATGGAACGTGCCATCCAAAGAGGGGGATGTGGATAGCGGCAATCTGAATGCCGAAGGCCTGATCAGTGTTCCCAGAAACGACTGGGGAGCCATGAAGGACAACAGTGACGGAACCAAGTCCCTGGTATTTGGCGACCCGGTGGAGGGAGCTTATGATTTTTACTACTTCAGCCGGGACGCGGCGGAAAATGAAAGCGCGCTGCAGAAAAAGACAGTCCGCTGGGACGCCACGGCGCCGGTGTTTGGAGAATTCACATTCACTGCGGAGGATGGAAGCCCCATTGACGGATTTTTAAACTATCTGAAATACGGAAATTATTATACGGCGGCCGTGAGAGTCACCGTGCCGGTCATCGACCCGGTAGACAAGGACAGTGATCCGGATAAACAGGTGGCAGTGAAAGCCAGCGGAATCAAAAAAGTCACCTATTCCATCAATGGAAGCGCGTCCCTTGAGGCGGTGGATGGCGGGGATGGAACGTATTCCTTCCTCATACCGAAGGACACGGTGGGTAAGATCACCGTTACCGCGGTTGATACGGCAGACAATGCCACGTCCACCTACGTGCTGGGGACCAACGGCTCCAATGACTGGTCGCTGGAATCCACACTGCCGGATGTTGGGCCGATCACAGCCACTGCGTCGGAGGCAAATGCAGACAGATATGGGGTAATCTGGTACACCAGCCCGGTTACATTTACATCAGAAATAACCGATACGGGAAGCGGAATCAAGGAAGTAAAGGCAACCCATGTATCCCATGACAGAAATCCGGACAATCCGCCGGAAACGGTGTCCGATACCACCTATCCGCTTGGCGGCAGTGTATTTGAGAGCAGCTATACCTGGAGGGAAGGCTCAAAAGAGGAGGCAGACAGCGGAGAAGGAAATCCTTATACTGTGAAGCTGGATGTGGCGGATAACGCCGGCAATACCCAGAGCCGGACCCAGGACTTTTATATTGATCTTACAAAACCGGTGCTGACCATGGTGCTGGGCGAGGACAAGGATTACACCTATCCCGACTGGTGCGGCAATCCGCTCCTGACCCTGACGGCGGTTGACGCGGTCAGCGGGGTGGACAGCCTGTCCTATACCTTTGACGGCGGGGCTTCCTGGAGTGTGAAGGAGGACTATGACGGTACAGAACTACAGATAACGGTCCCAGACGGTTCCTACCCCAAGGGGAAGATTGGAATCCGGGTATGGGATCTGGCAGGAAACTGCTATGACACGCTGGAGGAGGGCGATGACCTGTCATTCAATACAGACACGTCCAATCCGGCCTCCGGAGTCCTGACGGCAGAGCCGTGCCAGGGCGGAGCGTTTATTACAGAACATGGAGAGGAGTGGTATAACGGCATAACTGGGCCGCAGATTGCCATCACTGTGGAGGAGAGCGACGGCTCGACAGCCCCTGTACATTATTATTGGTGCCTGAAGCCGGAGGGGGAGGCCGCGCCGGATGGTTCGGTTCCGGACCAGTGGACGCAGGACAGCCCGGAGAAGCTGGCACTGCCGGATGAAGGCAGATATATTGTGTACTGGTATGTGAAGGATGAGGCAGGCAACCAGACAGACCAGACCGCGCCGAAATCTCAGATTATCCGGTACGACTGCACACGAATCTCCTATCAGGACCCGGAAGTGACCTTCAGTAAGATTAACAGGGGAATTGCCGGGCAGCTGGGGAATTTTATCACAGGCGGAAACTATTTTAAAGAGGCGGTTCGGATTACGGTGTATACGGCAGACTCCATGAGCCATCCGGCCCAGGTATACTACAGCCTGGATCTGGGGCGCACCTGGAAAGTCATGAAAACAGACAGCCAGATGACCGACGAAAACCGCGCCTTTTACTTTGACCTGACAACCGATACAGACGGAACCGTGCAGATCTGGTATTATGCCGTGGACCGCGCCGGGAACCAGGAAGAGGTACGCAAGCTGAAGGGCGAGAATGGAAGCCTGGAGTGGATGGCCGAGGAGAAGGGGCCGGTGATTGACGATTATTCCTATGAGGAACCGGTCAACCAGGCGGGATGGTTTAACCAGACCGTGCATGTGAATATCCCCATCCGCGACAATTTGAGCGGCGTTGCAACCGCGACTGCCTCCTGTGCGGTTAGGGCGGAGGATTCGACCGGCCAGATCCTGGATGAGAATGACTGGAGCGGCGGAGAGCAGGTAGAAAAGGCAGTGGATTTAAACCCGGTCATAGACTTTGACTGTACGGACCTGCTTCTTACGGTAACTGCCACCGACAACAGTGGAAACACATCGGAGCGCACGGAGCTGATATCAAGAGATACCATTTATCCGAAGATAAGCGATATGGAGGGCTGGCCGGAGGAGCCAACCAACGAAAATCAGACCATTACCTTCCAGGTATCAGATGAAAGCAGCGGAATGAGCGCCAGCAGCATCCAGGTGACAAAGGACGATAACATCTCCGTTCCGGTTACATATGAGGTGAAGGACGGCCTGAACGTGGGCTGCAGCTTTGAAACCCAGAACAACGGAATCTACCAGGTGTCCGTGACGGACACCGCAGGAAATACCACTGTGTTTGAACGGGAAGAAACCCTGATTGACACAGCCGGGACCGCGGGAGTGGAGCTTAAGGTACTGTTAAATCCAGCTCTGCCTGACGGTGAGAATGGCTGGTACAGGAATACGCCAACCATAGAAATCATACCGCCCGTCCAGGTCGGCGCAAGCCCGCTTACGACCCGGTACACCCTGTACCCGGAAGGGGAAAATGAGCCGGAAGGGACTGTATTTTTGATAACGGAAGGAGTTGGGACTTCGGGTGCGGAAGGAAAGACCGTACAGCAGCCGCAGATCCCGTCCGACGGAAGATGGAACCTCCATGTGTGGGTCGAGAATGTATTCGGCGACCGGCTGGAGTACGAAACCCTCATCAAAGTAGACACCAAAAATCCGTATGACCTGACCATCGGAAGCCTTCCAAAGGATAAGGTATTTGAGGGCGCATACGAGATCTGGATTAACAGAGACAAAAGCTTGAGCGCCAGAGCGAAGGATGACACCAGCGGTGTCTATGTATGGTGCTACAGCCTGGATAAAGGGGCGACCTGGTCCGGCTGGAGGGACTGGAGCGGTCTGGGAAGCATTAAAATCGACCGCGATGTCGTACAGCAAAACAGCATTTTGTTCCGTGTGAAGGATGAGGCCGGAAACGAGACGGTCAGCGAGGCGGTTACCGTACTTCGGGATACCGATGAACCATGGCTGTATCTGGCCCTGGCAAACGGTTTAGACACCATCATCGGTGTGGAGGAACCTCTTCTGTTTTACATGAATGAGGAGGTATGGCAGCTGCCGGGCAACAACGGCAATGTCCGCGTCTGGGATTACGACAGCCGGTCTCTGTACTGTGTTGTTAAGGCCAGGGACACCGCCATTGACGTAAACCGTCATGACCGAACCGTGGAAGTGAAGCTGCCTGTCAAACTGGAACCGGGGACCCGGTACTATGTGGACATTACACCGGATTTCGTCACAGACCAGGCCGGCAACGTGAACGGCGTCTGCGGCGGATACGGGGTATGGGAATTCATAACGGAAGGGGACCAAAAACCCAATACCGTGATTCAGGGCTTTGATATCGACCTGACAAGCGGGACACCCGAGGAGCATACGGTCCGGGGCATCAAGGCAATCCGGGAAGAGGACGGACAGAATTACCATGTGATCGCGCGGCCGGAATATGTGGCCGGCCCGGATGAAACCGGGCAGGGCGTGAAGTATGCGGTTCTGGATATCCAGGTACTCACAAGAGGAAATGAAGCGGTGAGTCTGTGGACTGCGCAG
>OKHM01000373.1_pt1 | contig 18460 bp, 17 predicted proteins | sample 1612121 | NCBI WGS metagenome assembly OKHM01 (sample SAMN04436777, study PRJEB24849) | human gut metagenome | biome: human gut; feature: NICU; material: stool | host: Homo sapiens | place: USA: Saint Louis, MO | collected 2011-03-27
GATGAGTGGGATGAATTATGGGGAGTACTGGAAACCTATACAAAACTTCTGAAAGACAGCAAAAATTCTATTCCCACAGGCACATTAGAGATATTTATAAATATATTGAATTTATCAGAGCTTTCTTCTTATGGCTCACAAAAAAAGGACGTTTCCAAGAGAAGCATTCCCTTGGACTATGAAATATACGGCGAAAAGAGACATGCTGATTCCGCTATTGAAATGTATCTGTATGTCATGGAAAAAATTCTGACGAAAAATGCCGCCCCTTTAGATAGACAGCAAATACGGGACTTATATACTACTGTAGACTGCTTTTACGATTGCAGCAAATTAATCGCCAATGGTAACTTTGACGGTAATACTGAGGAAATGGTTCAGTTCATCAAAAAAAAGGCAAAAGACGGCAGTCTTCCTCCCAGTTTGGAAGGACAAACCGTCTCAAAATTCCGCCAGGGAAAATTTGTAGAAATCGGAAATATAAGTGCCTTTATAGGTGCTTCACTGAGCCTGCCGCTTATGCGCAACTATATTAAATCACTTTTGGAATACTTTGGCGATAGCGATCTTTTTGAGTGTCGCTACTCATAGGACTCTAATACAAATAAATAGCGCTGATTTATTTAATACTAATTTTAAATAGACCAGCGCTTTCTTATATATTGATTATTCCCGGTTTATATTCTTTATATTTAGCCCTTGCTCTCCAGCCCGTATAACCTGGAGTACTTCTCCTTCAAATACCTGACATAATATTCCGGATTAAAATCCTCCCCGGTCACATCCTTCAGTATCTGACGGCTGTCTTTTAACTTACCATACTGATGAATGTGTTCCCTGAGGTAATCCCGTATCACATCCACCCTGCCATCCTTAAGCAGGCCGTCAAAATCCATGATTTCCTTCATATGATAATATAACTGGGCTCCAAAAGCGCTGCCCAGGGCATAGGACGGAAAATATCCAAAGGATCCCTGGGACCAGTGGATGTCCTGGAGCACTCCCTCCGCCGGATTCTCTGGACGCACGCCCAGATACTCCTCATATTTGTCAGCCCAGAGCTGGGGCAGCTTCTCCACGTCCAAATCTTCCTCTATCAGCATCTTCTCAATCTCATATCGAATCAGCACATGGAGACTGTAGCTCAGTTCATCGGCCTCTGTGCGGATTAGGCCCGGAGTCACTTTGTTGACCGCCTCCACGAACTGGTCCAGGTTCACCTTGCCCAACTGTTCCGGAAACATGGCCTGCACCCTGTCATATATGGGAACCCAGAAGGAACGGCTGCGCCCGATAATATTCTCAAAAAACCGTGACTGGGACTCATGCATCCCCATGCTGGCCCCCTGGCCCACAGGCGTGAGCGTCAGGTCATCCCCTATGCCCAGCTCATAGATGGCATGCCCGGCCTCATGGATCACAGAAAACAGGGAACTGTCCACACAGTCCGTGTAATGGGTGGTGATGCGCACATCCTTGTTGTGAAGGTTGGTGGTAAAAGGATGGGCGCTGACCGCCATAACGCCCCGGTCAAAGTCAAATCCCACATATTCCGCCAGGAACCGCCCCAGCTCCTCCTGCTTTTCCTCCGGGTAATCGCCCTTTAGGAAGGAATCCTCAATCATCTTTCCCTCTTCCATCACCTTTTTGAGAAACGGCACCAGCTCTTTTTTCAGCACACTGAAAAACCGGTCCAGGTTCTCCATGGAAAAACCCTTTTCATAGTCATCTAGCATCACATCGTACAGCTTCTTTCCATCCTTTGCCCTGTAACCCGCAAACTTTTTCTGGAATCCGATGACCTTTTCAAGGGTTGGGGCAAACGCTTCAAAATCCTGGTCCTTTTTGGCCCTGGCCCAAACGCTGGTAGCCCTGGCTGTGAGACGGGCGAATTCCTGGTATTCATCCTGGGGAATGGGGCAGATCTGTTCCCTCTCTTCCAGCAGCTCCCTTACATTGGCAGCCTCTGCCGTGGTCAGGCTTTTGTCACCCCGGCATTTCTCCAGCAGTTTTTTCATCTCATCGCAGGTCACTGCCTGAAAATATTCCCCTGACAGAACCCCGATCACCTTGGAGGTAAGCTCTCCCGCTTCCCTGGGGGCCAGTGTCTCATTATCCCACTCAAACAGTGTCATGGCTGTCTTGATGGCCATGGCCTTATCCATATATGTCTGTAACTCATCGTACGCTTTGCTCATTGTTTCGCTCCTCTCGCATTTTGTATTCTCCGGATGATTCATTTGACTCGTTCGCCCAGTACAGGTGTAAAGCACTCTAAACAAGTTTCTCCTGTATTTTTATTATTACTCACAGCAGAAAAAAATTACCGTTGACCTGTCATGAATCTATTTAATTATAGTGCGGTTCCGGTTGGTATTCAATGGGAAAAGTCATGCGGGACTGCTACAAAGCGATTCCATTCCACAATAATATCTGGTTGACGGACAGGAATACCACCCATAAAACCGCTACCCATCCAATTACTGTGGTCACCTTACTATTTTTATGTTTTCCCAATACACTCTCTTTACTGCTCAAAAGCATCAACATCACGGTTACCAGAGGCGCTCCGATAATGGTAGCTCCCTGAGCCATGATTGTCAGCTGAATGGGATTGGAGCCAAATATCAGTCCCACGCAGGCTCCCAGGGCATGGCAGCAATGTCAATACATTGATTCAAACATATTACGCAACTTCCCCCGCTTCCCATCCCCCACATAAAAATGAGCCGCCCACAATCCCGCGGCAGCTCATCCTTTCTTTTCTTTCTAACAATTCCCTCACTGCGCCTGAGCAGCCTCAGTTCCGCCTTCCACCGGAACCAGGCCCGCAGCCACATATTTCTTCTTATATACAACAGTAGCCACGCCATTGATGACTCCGACCACCATAATCGCGATGATGTAAATAAAAATCCTTGTATATCCGGCGTTGCCGCAGGTGTCCAGCCAATGGCCGTACATGGCTGCCTGGAACAGATCCGGGCAGAATCCGATGGCGCAGACAACGCCGGCAGTGGACGCCGCATAGCGCCTGGGTATTTTCACCTCAGACGGCACCGCAAACATGGCGCCTCTTGCAATATGTACCATAAAACCAATCATCAATGTCATAACAGTCAGAAGGACTGACGGCACCCCTGCGGGCATGAACATGAAGATCAGGGTGATGACGGCGCCGCAGGCCAGAACAGTGGCTATGACCGATGACACGGAATGAATGCGGTCCCCCATATATCCGCCCAGAGGTGCTCCCACAATACGGATTCCATACGTCCTGATGATGGCGATGGCCCCGGATCCCACCACAGTTGCCCCCAGCACATTTGTGAAATACGGGGTAAAGTATGACAGTGTCTGGTATGTGGAATATGTGGCAAATACCGCTATGCCCGCAAACCATGTGCGGGGATCCTTAAACACTCCCGCCCATTCCTTCATGGACAGCTTGGTCTCCTGGCCGCTGTCCCCTCCGTCCTGGCCTTTCCCTGCCTTTTCAGGGTCAGGCAGCAGGAACACCAGGGCAATGGTTGCAATAAGCCCGACTACCCCGTAGCTTATGATGACCGCCTTTAATCCTGCCACGCCTCCCATGGCTCCCACTGCCACCTTGGCATAGAGGCCCAGGGCAATAAAATTGATAATAACGCTTGCCAGGCCGCAGGCTGACTCCGTAAATCCGAATATGGTGCCCTGGCTTTCCTCATCCCCCACCAGACGCACCAGCTTTGTATGTGCCGGAAAATAGAGGATTAATCCCGCAACAGCCAGGCCCGCCCAGATAAAGATGGCAAAGGTGTAGCTCATATTCATGGCCAGGAGAAAATTCAGGGCGCAGGTGATGAACATTCCCAGAAGATAGACCTTTTTTGTGTTAAATTTATCGCTTAACGCGCCTCCAAAAGGCGCCAGCAGATTTCCGATTCCGAAAATGGCAATCAGGAAGCCCAGCTGCGTATTGGTGGCGTGAAGGGCGCCTGCAAGATCATCATAAAATACATACTGTACAAAAGGTGTGGCATACACAACCGCAAATGCCAGACCCATAAAAAATACGATTAAAAGCTGTTTACCGGTGATTGAGACCTTTGAATTAGACATAATAACCCCTCCTGTTTATTTACCTGATTGGGCTGCCAGGCAGGCCAATGCAATGGAATTCAGTTTGATTTCTGCTGTGTCGGAACGCGACCCCAGGATAACGGGGTTGGAAGCTCCCAGCACGATACCGCCCCATGGGCTGCGGCAGAGATGTATCCATGACTTGCCCATGATATTGCCCGCCTCTATGTTGGGGAATATGACCAGATCCACATCCCCTGTAATCCTGCTGTTGATTTTCTTGTGGGCCGCTGCCTTTGGGTCAAATGCAACGTCAAATGCAATGGGACCTTCTATGATGCATGGAAGAAATCCCTCTTCGTTTTTAACCGCCTCTACCAGACCGGCCGCATCCGTGGTGGAAACCACCTTGGGGTCCACCATCTCGTTGGCCGTGAGCACCGCCACCTTGGGATTCTGTATTCCCATATTTCGGACCGCGTACAGAAGGTTCTTAAGTATATCCTTCTTCTGCTCCAGGTTCGGGGCCACATTGATGCCGCTGTCAGAACAGAACAGCAGCTTGTGATAGCCCGGCGCCTCGTAGACAGCCATCATGGACAGCAGCCGTCCGGTACGAAGCCCCCATTCCCTGTTGAGGATTCCCCTCATATAGACGCTGGTATTGACAAGCCCCTTCATCAGTACCTGGGCGCTGCCGTCGTGCACGGCCCTGACCGCCCGCTCCACTGCCTCCTCCTCCGTGCCGGCCTGAAGGATTTCCAGAGGCTTAAGCCCTATGCGGCCGCAGAGTTCCTCTATCCTTTCCCGGTCTCCTGTCAGCACGGGTTTTATAAATCCCTGGTCCGCTGCTGCTTTTACCGATAAAAGCACTTCCTGGTCAGCCGCCTGGGCCACGCTTACCACCAAAGGCTCTGATGACCTGACCCGCTCCTGTAATTCTGCAAAATTCTTTATCATGGTTTATTTCTCCTCAATATATATTATCTTAATTGGCCAGCCCTAATCATCAGCTTAATTTATGGCTGTGAATCAATCTATGGCACAGGCTCTTTTTCTCTTCCGCGCCAACCTTCAGCACATAGATGCCGAACATGGCCAGGACAATGGATAAAACAGGGTTTACATAATTCAATACTGCATATTTCCAGTACTGGGACACGCCCACCCCAAGGGTGGAAAGGATAAATACGCCGCTGGTGGACCAGGGAATAAATACCTGGGTCAATGTGCCGCCCTCTTCCAGCAGCCGCGAGAGCATTTCCGGGCGCAGTCCCCTTTCCCTGAATGCTTCCTTATATAAACTGCCGTTTACCACGATGGAGAGGAATACCTCCCCCATGGTAAGGGTGCCGAAGGTCGTGCTGGCTATGACCACCGGCACCATCATCCTGTCGCTCCTGACCCGTTTAATAATAACCTTCACGATTTGGGGAAGATACCCCACATGCTCCATAACACCCCCGAATGATATGGCGATACAGGACAGGGAAAATGTATACATCATACTCTGTATTCCGCCCCTCAGCAGCAGCTTATCCACCAGCTCCACACCGGTGGATTCCGCATAACCGTAATTGAGTCCGGCCACCACCTCCCTCATGGGACAGCCCTGATAGAACACTGCCACCAATACAGCCAGGACCGTGCCGATGGCCATACTGGGAACTGCGGGATATTTCATCAGGTTCAGAATCAGAAGCACCGCCATAGGCATCAGCACCAGGGGGCTTATGTGAAACCGGCCGCCGATGGTATCCAGAAACAGGTTTACAGTATCCATGCTGAAATTCCCTCCGTGATAGGATAATCCCAATACTGTAAATGCTGCCAGAGTAATGATATAGGAAGGAAAGGTAGTCTTCCACATAGCCCCAATATGGGCATACAGCGTGGTTCCCGCTGCTGCGGGGGCCAGGTTGGTGCTGTCTGATATGGATGACATCTTATCTCCGAAAAATGCCCCTGATATAACCATGCCTGCGGTGAGAGGCGCAGGTATCCCCATACCTGCCCCAATTCCCATCATAGCCAGTCCCATGGTGCCCACGGTTCCCCAGGACGTGCCGATGGATATGGACGTAAGACTGCACAGAAGCAGGCCTATGGGAAGGAAATAATCAGGGATAATATATTGCAGTCCGTAGTAAATAAGGGCCGGCACGGTTCCTGAAAATATCAGCGAACTGATTATGATACCGATAAATATAAATATGATCATGGCTGCCAGGGCCTGGCCCAGGGATTTCTTCATACAGTCCACCAGGTCCATGAAGCTGTAGCCCAAAGGCACCGAAGCAATGCACACCACGGCCAGGGCGCAAAGCAGCACAATATGTATGTCATAATCAAGCAGCACAACCCCCAGCAGTAAAACCGCAATGGCTGCCCCAAACACCAGGAAGGACATGACGGCCCCCGGCTGTCTCTTTTCTTTGTGGTCCTCGCTCAATGAATCCACCCTCTTCCTCTCATATGGCCAAATCACTCATATTCCCTGGGTTCTTCTTCCCCCTTAAGCACCCTCAGCGCCCCAAGGGCCAGGGCTGTCATCTCGAATTCCCCTGCCACCACTTCCACCGGCGCAAGGAATCCCGCCATACGCCTGATTTCATCTGTCACATACCGGGAATGGGCTATGCCTCCTGTCAGTACGATGCAGTCCACCTTTCCTTCAAAGACAGCCGCATACGAACATATCTCCTTTGCCACCATGTACACAAACGCTTCATAGACCAGCTTTGCCGTCTCGTCCCCAAGTCCCATCCGGCGTTCCACCTCACCGGCATCTTTTGTGCCCAGGTAGTCATACATGCCGCCGGTGCTGCTGATTTTGGCCACCATCTCTTCACGGGTGTATTTTCCGGAATAGCACAGCTCCACCAGGGGGTAGGTAGGAAGTCCGCCGCTCCGCTCCGGAGAAAAGGGACCGTTGGTCCTGCCTCCGCTTCCATCTATCATCTGGCCGTTTTTGTGGGCCACCACGGAGTTTCCGGAACCCAAATGGGCTATGATCAGACTGCTCTCCTCATACTTCTTTCCGATACGCTCCGCTGCCCATCTGGCCACAGCTTTATGGTTCAGCGCATGAAACCAGCTGGGACGCTCCAGGTCGGAAATGCCTGATATCCTGGCCTTCGGCATCAGCTCATCCACCGAAACAGGGTCCACCACAAAAGACGGCACCCCAATCTGGTCTCCGATGCTTCTGGCCAGGGCCGCTCCCAGGTTAGAAGGATGCTCTCCGTGGACCGCATGTTCCAAATCCTCCAGCATCCTCTCATTCACCCGGTAGGTGCCGCCCGGTATGGGATTCATAAGCCCTCCCCGCCCAGCCACTCCGGACAGCTCATGTATATCCACGCCTTCTTCCTCAAGCGTTTTAAGGATCAGCCCCTTCCTGTAACCGAACTGGTCAAATACATGGCTGAACCCGCTTAACTCCTCCTGGGTGTGAATAATGTTCTTTTTGAGCACCTGTTCCTCATCCTCAAATACAGCGATTTTTGTGGATGTCCCTCCAGGATTGATGATTAATAGTTTCATTGAAAATTACCCCTCTTTCCGTCTGGTGGTTTAAATGTTGTTCTATTGTACGGAACACCGTTCTGTAAAAGAGGTAAAAAAGAAAGGAAACTCAATCCGTTCCTTTCCCCTTCCTGTATCAAATCACATACAGCAATGGTTATAGACAGCATAATAGCATAGCTTTCATGTGTTGTCAAATATTTTTTGTGCAATTTATCTTTTCCCCTCTGCCGCGCCTGGCAGGCAGACGTAAATATACCTAAAAATTCCCAGATATATCCCTGGCGGTATTGCAGACAGCCTCAATCCTGTCCTCTAAATCCGAGGAGTTCATACGGCTGGTGGGGCCGGAAAGACTGATGGCCGCAACAGCCTTTTTATTGCGGTCAAGGATAGGGGCTCCTATGCAGGTAAGGCCCATCTCCTGCTCCTCATGGTCCATGGCGTAACCCCTGCGCCGCACCTTGTCGATTTCCTCCTTCAAATCCTCATAGGAAAGAATGGTGTTTACCGTATATCGGGTCAGCTCCCGTTCCTCATAGGGTGCCCAGTCTATATTATCGCCAAAGGCCAGAAGGCATTTTCCAACCGCAGAGCAATGGCACTCACTGAGGGAGCCTACCGGCGGGTTCACGGTCAAAAGCTGCTGGTCGCTCATCTCCTTCAGTATAATGACACTGTGGTATACATCGCCGGGATTATGCTCTAATATGGACACGTTCACCACTTCATGGTATTTCTGGTGCAGCCTGCGGGCATAAGGCCGTATAACCTCCTGGATTCCCATTTTATTCTCCACGCTCTTTCCCAGCACAAACAGCTGGCTTCCCAGCCAGTACTTCTCTGTCTCCGGGTTCCTGCTCACAAATCCTCTGGCTTCCAGAGTGGATAAGGTGCGGAACACCGTACTCTTGTAAACCCCCATATCAGAAGCAATCTGGGTTATACCCACTTCCCTGCCCTGCTTATTTAAATAAATTAACAGTTCCAATGCCCGGTCCAATGCCTGGATCGTATCAGCCATCCTTTGTTTCCTCCTATATTCCAGTTACATTCCGTATCCTGTATGTATCCAAACCATCTGATAATAATTAAAAACCATTTTTTTAACGATGTCAAGGATAAACGGTGTTTGTGCACTATTCATATATTTGGGCTTTTATTTTTGTCTAAATAGCAAATAGTCTCCTACTTGACAATTAAAATGCAACAGATGTATAATTCCATTTAACGGAACAACGTTCTATACAGCAGAACACAAAATATTGACAGGAGGATTAATTATGAAGGTCACGGTAAATAAAGACCGCTGCAAGGAATGTGGATTATGCATCCACCACTGTCCGAGAAAGGCTATCAGCAAATGTGATGTCCTGAATGCCAACGGTTACTATCCGGTCCAGGTGGACGACGAGGCGTGTATTGCCTGCGGAATGTGCTACATCACATGTCCGGACGGCGTATTCCACGTATCAGGAAATACAGAAGGGGAGGTTAAATGATTCATGGCAGAGATGATGAAAGGCAATGAAGCCATTGCAGAGGCAGCCGTCAGGGCTGGAGTTAAATTCTATGCAGGTTATCCCATTACACCGTCCAGCGAGATTATGGAATATTTATCCTGGCGTCTCCCGGAAGTGGGCGGCAGTTTCGTGCAGGCGGAAAGCGAGCTGGCAGGCATCAACATGGTAATCGGCGCAGCCGCGTCCGGAGTCAGGGCCCTGACCGCTTCCTCCGGCCCAGGCATATCCCTGAAACAGGAAGGCGTATCCACCCTGTCCGACGAGGGCCTGTCCGCGGTGGTCATAACCCAGGTCAGATACGGCAACGGGCTGGGCACCCTGCTGTCCGCCCAGTGTGATTACAACCGTGAGACAAGAGGCGGCGGCCACGGCGATTACCGCTGTCTGGTATTTGCCCCTGCTTCGGTCCAGGAATTCGTGGACCTGATGCGCCCGGCTTATGAGCTGGCTGAAAAGTACCGCGTGGTATCTGTCATGATGGGCGAAGCCACCCTGGGCCAGATGATGGAGCCGGTAACCCTTCCCGATTTCGTGGAGGCAGAGCGCACCCCATGGGCGTTAAACGGCCATTATACATATAAAAAAATCGGTATCTTTGAGCGGGACTCCATGAAGGAAGCCGTGGAGCTGGTAGACAAATATAACACTATCAGGGAAAATGAGCAGCGGTGGGAAGATGAGGGACTGGAGGATGCGGACTATGTATTCGTGTCATACGGAGTTCCGGGCCGCAGCACCCTTGGCGCTGTCCGCGAGCTGAGGGCCCAGGGAGAAAAAGTGGGAATCATCCGCCCCATCACGGTCTGGCCGTTCCCGGAAAAAGCATTTTACAAAATCAATCCCAACGTAAAGGGAATCATCACCGTGGAGGCCAATGCTACGGGCCAGCTGGTGGATGACGCTGCCCTCTACACGAAAAAGGCGTTAAAGGAGCGCAATGTGCCGGCCTACGCCCTTACCTATGTGTTTGGCACGCCAACCATCCGCAATATCAAAAAAGACTATTTTGAAGTAAAATCAGGCAGCAAAAAGGAGGTATATTAAAATGTCAGCTTCCAATAAAGAAAGAAAAGTCCCTGTTCTGGTGGATAAGCCAATGGACTTCTGCCCGGGATGCGGCCACGGAATCATAAGCCGCCTCATCATGGAGTGTCTGGATGAACTGGAGCAGAGTGATAACATCATCTTCCCCATTGGAGTGGGATGTTCCTCCAATCTGGGTGCAGGCCTGGAATGCGACCGCCTCCACTGTTCCCATGGACGGGCAGGCGCAGTGGCCACCGGCATGAAGCGGGTCAATCCGGATGTCCTCATCGTATCCTACCAGGGCGACGGCGACGCCTACAACATAGGAATCGCGGAAACCTTCAACGCGGCATACCGCAATGAAAACATAACTGTTATCGTTGTGAACAACACCAACTTCGGCATGACCGGCGGTCAGATGAGCCTTACCACCATGGAAGGGCAGAAGACCTCCACCAGCGTGCATGGACGCGACTGCAGCGTCACCGGTTATCCCCTGCGTTTTCCTGAGATGGTGGCCAGGGAATTCCCCGGCGCTGCCTACGCGGCCAGGGGCACAGTGACCAGTCCTTCCAAAATCAACCAGCTGAAGGGTTATATCAAAAACGGCCTCCAGGCGCAGATGAACCATGAGGGATACTCTGTCATCGAAGTGCTCTCCCCCTGTCCGGTAAACTGGGGACTTACCCCGGTAAAGGCCATGGAGCGTATTGAAAGCGAACTGGTCCCCTACTATCCATTAGGTGAATTCAAGAAAAGAGAGGTGCGTTAATCATGAAGGAAATCGTATTTGCAGGTTCCGGCGGACAGGGTGTATTGACAGCCGGGCTAATCATCTCTGATATTGCCGCCACAGAGGGCATCAATGTGACCTGGGTCCCCTCCTACGGCTCCGCCATGCGCGGCGGCACTGCCAACTGCACGGTGAAATACTGTGAGAATACCATTTATAACCCATCCCAGGAACAGCCTGACCTGCTTCTGGCCATGAACAGCCCATCCTTTCACAAATTCCTCCCCCTGGTAGCGCCCGGCGGGGTGGTGGTAATCGGCGACCTGGTGGAGATACCGGAGGATGCCCGGAAGGACGTGACCTATGTGCGTGTGCCGGCCACCAGGATTTCCACTGAACTAAACAATCCCAAAGGCGCCAATATTGTCATGACAGGCGCCATCGTAAAGCTCATGGGCGACTTTGCCAAGGAGGCAGCCATCGCAGCCATGATCCATATGTTTGAGAAAAAGGGAAAATCCCGTTTTAATGAAGCCAATGAAAAGGCATTCAACGCCGGGTATGACGCGGTGGAAACACTGGCTTTGGATTCCTGCGTAAGATAAATGATTTTGAGGCATCCGGGAGGAATACCAACGGTTTCCCTCCCGAATGCCCCTCTATTCATACAAATAGTGATATGTAATACGGCCTTTGCAATCCCTGTTCCATCAGACCGCCATTTCTGATGGGGCAGGGTTTTGCAATTGGCAAACCCTACAAAAAAACACCAGCCGGCCGGATCTGCTTCCGGCCTGGCTGGCTATCTTCTTCTATCTTACTTTATGAACAGCTGTGTCCAATAATCGGTTCCGCTGGCATCCTGATAATGTCCTACCCCAATAGAAGTAAAATCACGATTCAGGATATTTGCCCTGTGGCCTGAGCTGTTCATCCAGCTCTGCATCACTGCCTCAGGCGAGTTCTGTCCGTAAGCAATATTCTCACCCACACTCCGGTAGCTGATTCCCGCCTGTGTCAGGACTGTACTGAAATTGCTGCCATCAGGCCTGGTGTGTGAAAATGTGCCCTTGATTTCCTGCGCTCTCTTGTTGGCTGCCTCTGCCACGCCTTCGTGAACAGACAGCGGACTAAGACCCGCCTTGGCCCTCTCCGCATTTACCAGTTCAACCACTGCGTCCGCAAATGCGTCCTGGCTGCCGCCGTTATCCGGGTCGCCGGGAACCGTATCCCCCGGAGCCTCGGGAGCCGTACCTGGGTTATCCGGCTCACCCGGCAGTGAATTGTCCGGCAGTGAGCTGTCCGGGCTGTCAGGCAGTGAGTTGTCCGGCAGTGAGCTGTCCGGCAGCTCAGGTCCCGGTAGTTCCGGTGTGGGGAAGATGAAGTCGGGCGGTGTAACCTGCGGCAGACTGTTGTCCGGCAGCACAGGTCCTGCTCCCCATCCGTTATTCTGGTTCCCGTTGTTATTCTGGCCCCAGCCGCCATTCTGGCCCCAGTTCCCATTCTGGCCTATATTACCAGGAAGACAATTCTGTCCTCCCACTCCAATCACGTATGCGCTTCCATTAGCAAAAGGAATCTGATATGTAGATACGGCTGCCAGTGATGTCACCGGTATGGCTGCGGATACAAGCATGGCTGCGGCTGCGGACAATGTGTACATGGATATCTTTCTCATGGTTACCTCCTTATGTGTTACATAATTATTACATTTCTGTTACAAAACTATAATAGCACATAATATTTGGAAAACCATTAGGGAAAGAATGGAAATAATGTATGCCGCAGCCCCTCTCCGGCGCCAGCTCTCTGCTATCCCTTTATGCCAGTGGATGCAATACCTTCCACGTAATATTTCTGAAGAAATACGAACATCAGCAGCATGGGGATTGCCGATATGGTCAGGGATGCCATGATAGCGCCATAGTGTATTGGCTTTGATCCAAAAAACGTCTGGATGGCCAGCTGGATTGTCCTCATGTCCTCCCCTGTAACCACCAGCATGGGCCACATGAAATCATTCCAGTGGGCCACGAAGTCCAGGATGAAGATGGTGGCGTACACCGTGCCTGAGATGGGCATTACAATGGTAAAAAATGTCTTGATGGGGCCGCAGCCGTCTATGGCTGCCGCTTCCAGCAGATCATCGGGAATGTCTAAGAAGAACTGGCGGAACATGTAGATGGAGAAGCATTTCCCCACAAAGGGAACAATCAGCCCGGCCCAGGTATTCACCCACCCAAGGCTGGCAACCTCCTTGTAAAGGGGCAGCATGATGGCCTCCATGGGAAGCACCATAAGGCTGATGACCACTGTCAGCAGCAGCTCCTTTCCGGGGAAATTGAATTTTGCCAGGGCATATCCGCAGACGGAATTGACCGCCAGGTCCAGGATTACAATTACAAACACATAGAACAGGCTGTTGAGGATGAATTTCATCATATTTACCCTGGTAAACACCTCAACATAGTTCCCAAGAGTGGCCGCTGTGGGCCAGAACGTCCTGATATTGCTCATGTCGGAGAATATCTGCGCCTCCGGTTTCAGGGACGCGGCAATCATCCACAGGAGCGGCGATACAAAAATCAGGGCGACAATTGCATTTCCGCCATAGAACAAAACGCGTTTCAGGATATCTTTTTCCTTTAATCCCATGATTCTCCCTCCTCCTTAATCTGCCTTGATGACCCGCTTCAGCATCAGCGACATGGTGACCACTATGACAAAGAATACGGTTGCCACGCTGCAGGCGTACCCGAAATTTCTGCTCTGGAAGCCCTGTTCATAGATATAATACACAAGGGTCCTGGTGGAGTTCTGGGGACCGCCCTGGTCATGACATAGGGCTGCGTGAACAGCTTCATGGCCTGGATCATTGTAATCATCACAACGTATTTAATCACATTCTTAAGTCCCGGCAGGGTCACATACAGAAACTTCTGAAAGGCTCCCGCACCGTCAATGGACGCCGCTTCATACTGGTCTCCCGGTATGGCCTGAAGTCCTGCCAGGAAAATCATCATCTGATACCCTGCCGCCTGCCAGGCCGACATAAAGATAATGGAATTCATGGACGTCTTGGGGTCTGTCAGGAAACCGCAGGGGGCAAAACCCAGCTTTGTGAGAAACGCGTTCAGAAGGCCTGTGCTGGGGTTGGGATTGTACAGCACGCTCCAGAGGATGGCAACCACCACCATGGATGTGATGTTGGGGCTGAAATAGGCTGCCCGGAATATGGATACTCCCTTTCTTCTGGATGAAATCAGCATGGCCAAAAGCAGGGCCAGAATGCACTGGAAGGGAACTACCACCACCGTAAAGTAAATGGTATTAACCAGGGATTTCTTAAAGTCCCTGTCCCCAAACAGCTCCACGAAATTATCCAGTCCGCAGAATTTAATCTTATCCGGCCTGAGGATATTGTAATCAGTAAATGCATAGCGGACCGTGGAAACAGCAGGCAGTATGAGGAACGCTGCCAGCAGCACCACTGCCGGAAGGATGAACAGGAACGCCGCCCGTCTTTCATGGACCTTATTCTTTGTACCATACTTCATGATATACCTCCTTTCCCTGTTAAAGGGAAGGGGGACCATTGTCCCCCTCACCATTACTCCGCGTAGTTCTTCTGGTAGTTGGAATCAAAATCAGCTGCCAGCTGGTCTAAGGACTCTTTTACATCCGCGCCTGTGAACATATTCATCATGGCCTCTGAAAATCCGGGCGACAGCACGGTATAGCCGGGTGTTCTTGGTCTTGGATGGCCTGTATTCAGTGACTGCTCCTTAAAGAGGGAGCGGGGATATTCATTGTACTCTGTCAGCGTGTCATAGCTGGATGCCCTGGTGGGAAGTTTTGCTATGGCCTGGGCGTAAGAGGTCACATTTTCCTTATTCATCAGGTAGGAGATAACAACGCCTGCTGCTTCCGCGTCCGCGTTCCTGGTGATGCAGGCAGCCCAGTCCCCTGTGGGAGATGTGTTGATGCCGCCATTGTCAGCCACCGGAAAGTATGTAACGCCCCAGTTCAGATCCGGGAAGGACTGCTCCAGAGTGGCCACTTCCCAGGAACCGCCCAGCATGGTGGCGCATTTTCCATTGTGGAACTCCTGCTTCATGGGGTCAATATTGGCATAACCATCCTGAATCAGACTGTTGAGGAAATTGGCTGCTTCAATGCCCTTTTCACTGTTCACATAGCCGTCGGCCTTGGAACCGTCTTCACTTACAAAGTCAGTGCCGTTGGAAATCCAGAACTGCTCCAGCACATAGGGAAGTCCCTCGCCCTTATCCATGATGATGTTGGTTCCGGCCACATCGCTGGTGGTCAGCTTCCCGGCAATGTCAGCAAACTCAGACCAGGTCAGGGCGTCCTCCATCTTATCCGGCATGGTGATGCCGGCCGCGTCAGTCATATCTTTATTGTAGTACAATGCAACGGAACTCTCTGTTGCTCCCAGGGCGTACAGCTTGCCGTCATAGGTTCCCTGCACTTTGATGGATTCCACGAAATCACTTAAATCCTCCTCTGTAAAATAGGAGTCAATGGGTACGATGATTCCGTCCGCCGCGTAATTGGATATGTTGGGACCGTCCACAAACAGAATGTCAGGCAGATCATTGCTTGTCACGGCCGCATTGATTTTATCCTCGTAAGCATAGGAATCCGCCCGCACGATAGCTTCCCTCTTAAGCTCGATTTCTCCCTTGTGTTCTTCATTGAAGGCATTGATTTTCTCAACCCACCACTCTTCAATAGCCGGTTCATCCGTGGGACTCCAGATAGTCACCAGTTTAGCCCCGTCGCTGCCTGTCTTTCCTCCCCCTGATTTGGAACTGCCGCCGCAGCCGCTCAGTGCACACGCCGCCAATACAGCTGCCAGTGTCATACATGCCAATCTCTTATTCTTCATAATCCTTCTCCCTCTCTTCATGATTTATGGTTCCAGATGGACTCCATGGTCCATACCTCCAAACGCTTCAGACTTCCGGCAGCAAAATCCGCCTCCAGATGCCCCCTGGTGCTTTCCTGGTAGAAAAGCTTGGTGCCTGCGGCCTCGCCGTGGTTTAAGTAAACCTCTGCCACCCTCCGGTCCATAAAAATCTCCACATAGCGGACCGCGCTGACATCAGACGGAAAACGGACCTCACTCACTTCCTTCCTGGTGGATACCAGGCTAGTCACACCATTTTTCCGTTCCAGATACAGGGCGTCATCTCCTTCCCTGGCAAGGGTCACAAGGAAATCCCGGTCGTCTCCAAGCTTGATTTTCACAAAAAATGAGTTGCCCGGAACAATCACAGGCGGGACATCCTGTCCTGACACTGCGAAAATACGCTCCTTCAGCAGTCCGTAACATTCCTTTACCGGCTCCGTGAACAGCCTTCCTTGTTCCATGTGCAGTTCCCTTGGAAGGGAAAAACTGCCGCAGGCGCCTGTGGGCTTAACCCGGTGTTCACCGTAAAAATCAGATATCCACCCTATGGCAATCCTTCTGCCGCCGTGTTCAAAGCTCTGCACCGCATAGAAGTTGCTTCCAAAATCATACCACTGCTGATGTTCTGTCTTAAACCTGCCCCCGTCAAAGGTCCCGGTATAACACCGTGTCATCTGATACCGGCCGGCCTCATCGCGGTGGCACATCCATGCACCTGCGGCCACATATTTCCCATCCAGTTCAAAAAAGTCCGGACACTCAAAGGTCCTGATTCCCGGTTCGTGCTCCTGCAGGAGAGGACCTTTAAAGCTCCACGCTCCATTCTCCCGGACATACAGCAGGATAGACGGCACACCGTCCAGGCTGGATCCCAATACCATATAGTCCATGCCTTCTATCCGCTGTACCTTGGGGTCCCTGAAATCAAAGGACGCTCCCTCCGGTCTTTCAGTAATGCACGGGCGCTCCTTCTCCACATGGATGCCGTCCCAGCAAACAGCCTCTGTCTGCCATTCCCTGGTTTCCTCACCGTCCTCCTGGGGACCGTGGTGACGGGTCAGATACAGATGCATCTGTTCTCCCTCCACCTGGGCGCTTCCCGAAAAGGCTCCTCCTTTGTGTTCTTTATCCCTCCACAAATCCGGCTGCGGTTCCAGAACATAGGGCATATGGGTCCAGTGAATTAAATCCCGGCTCACTGCATGGCCCCAGTACATATCATTCCATTCCTGCCCAAAGGGATTGGACTGGTAAAACAGATGGTAATATCCCTTAAACCAGCAGAGTCCATTCGGATCATTTACCCAGTTCATAAAGGGATTGAAATGATACTGTTCCCTTACAGAAGTATCATACCATTTTCCCAGTTCCATTTCATCACCGCTGTCCGGATCCAGGAATCTTATTCCCCTGTCCATCAAATCCGGTCCCCCGCTCAGATACATCTGGGTGAAAGAGACCCCTTTACGGCTGATGCGGTATATCCCCTTCTCAGGAAGGGCCAGCTGTACCAGACGGTACCAGTCGTCATTCATGTGAACCTGCTGTTCCTTTCCTCCGGGTCCTTCCAGACAAATCCAGCCATCCCTGTCATCTGTTTTTTCAGCAAATATACAGACGGACTCATATTCCCCGTTGTCAAATTCCAACATCCACATCACCTCCTTTTATCCTGTCTGTGTCTATTTTTCCTATATGGAACCCGTTCCATATTCACACTATAGTACTATTAGATTGATATGTCAATATGCTTTTGTAAAAAAGCGTAAAAATAGTGCACATTATACAGCTTTTCGCCTCGTATATTGTGCACCATTTTCATTCTATTTCCAGTTTTTGTATCTATCGTATTCAGCCCTTCTCCGTGTTCCACATGGAACACATTATATCGTTCCACCTTTTTGTATGGAAACAGGCAGAATTTGTTCCATCTTTACCTTCTTACCATCTAACAGGTCCATCATGGTATCCACACAGGCTGTTGCCAGTCCCGGTATATCCTGCGCTATGCTGGTAAGCTTGGGTGTAAACAGCCGGGTCATGTCAACTGCGTCATAGCCAACAATATGGAGTTCCTCCGGAACCTTCACACCTCTTTGGTTTGCTATGTTAAGGCAGTAAAGGGCTCCTATATCCGTAGTGAACACCCCGTCAATATCCCGGTAAATATCCATGTACTGTTCCATGATACGGCAATAGTAATCATATTCCATCATATTCCACGCCATTTCAATGGTTTTGACAGATGCCCCATTTTCCTCCATAACCCGATTAAATTCCTGATGCCTGTCATTGGAGGGCGTATGGACGCGGAAGGAACCGCCAAAGTTCAGCACATTCCTGCAGCCTGCATCCAATAGAAGCCGGGCCGCCATCCTGCCTCCTGCCTTGTGATCTGAATGTATTATGGGAATGTCCGGTCCCAGGTTCCGGTCCATGGCGACCACCGGCTTATTCAGGTTCAGGTACGCGTAATCCTGGAGGGAATGGGCACCGGTGATGATGCCGTCCATTACGTTCTGGCGCAGCATGTCAATAAAGTCCTGCTCACGGTTGCTTATCTCAATGGTATTGCAGATCATGGCCTTATAACCGTTCTTATAGAGCTGGATCTCCATGTGCTTCAGCAGCTTGCTGAAAAATGGATTTTCC
>OKHM01000389.1_pt1 | contig 17703 bp, 20 predicted proteins | sample 1612121 | NCBI WGS metagenome assembly OKHM01 (sample SAMN04436777, study PRJEB24849) | human gut metagenome | biome: human gut; feature: NICU; material: stool | host: Homo sapiens | place: USA: Saint Louis, MO | collected 2011-03-27
CGCATCACAACTTTGCGAAATGTTTATTGTACAAAGTCACCAGATTTGATGAGTCCGAGGAAAAGGAGGTTAAGCCATGTCATACACACTAGATTTACTGAAACAGCTTGCTGATGGCCTTGCGAGACAGTTCGGACCTGACTGTGAAATTGTCATACACGACCTTGAAAAGCACGACCTGGAACATTCCATCGTGCACATCAACAACGGTCATGTGACAAACCGCCAGGAGGGGGACGGACCTTCAAAAGTAGTCCTGGAAACCCTTCACAAGGATCCGGCTTCTTTAAAAGACCATCTTGGATACCTGACCCGTACATCCAACGGCAAGATACTGAAGTCCAGCACCATCTACATCCGTAATGAGGAAGGAGATTCCATTGACTATCTTCTCTCCATTAATTACGACATAACAGGCCTGATGACTGTGGACCGTTCCATTAAAGCTCTCATCGACACCGAACCCCAAGCGGACGTGAAGCAGCAGCCCGAACAGATTGTCCACAACGTCAACGACCTGTTAGATACCCTGATTGAACAGTCGGTAGCCCTTATCGGCAAGCCGGCCGCCTTGATGAACAAGGAGGAGAAAGTCACTGCCATCCAGTTCCTGAACGATGCAGGCGCCTTCCTTATAACAAAATCAGGGGACAAGGTTTCCAAGTACTTCGGAATCTCCAAATTTACTTTGTACAGCTATATTGATGTAAACAGCCGCAAGTCGGAAGATAAAAAAGCGTGATGATAATTAAGGAGGATTATGTAACATGGATCAGAAGATTCTATGGGCGGTCAATCAAATGCCTAAGACAGATGACAAGAACCTGCCGATTATGGGACTGGAGGAGATTGCAAAGGCGAGGACATTCCACGAAAGCTTCCCCCAGTACACCAAAACACCACTCACCAAGCTGGACCACATGGCAGCTTATCTGGGAGTAAAGGAAATCTACTTAAAAGATGAGTCCTACCGTTTTGGCCTCAATGCATTCAAGGTTCTGGGAGGTTCCTTCTCCATGGCCCGCTACATTGCCAAGGAAACCGGCAGGGACGTATCCGAACTTCCCTACTCAGTCCTCACTTCTGACCAGTTAAGAGAAGAATTTGGCCAGGCTACCTTCTTCACCGCCACAGACGGCAACCACGGACGCGGCGTTGCATGGGCCGCCAACCGTCTTGGACAGAAGGCAGTGGTACATATGCCTAAGGGTTCCACCCAGACACGTCTGGAGAACATTGCCAAGGAAGGCGCTGCCGTAGACATCCAGGAGATGAATTACGATGACTGCGTACGTCTGGCAGCCAAGGAAGCCGACGAAACCCCAAGAGGCGTCATGGTACAGGATACCGCCTGGGACGGATACGAGGAGATTCCATCCTGGATTATGCAGGGTTACGGAACCATGGCCATGGAGGCCGGCGAGCAGTTAAAGGAATACGGCTGCGAGCGCCCGACCCACATCTTTGTCCAGGCAGGCGTTGGTTCGCTGGCAGGCGCTGTGGTAGGCTACTTCTCCAATCTGTATGCTGATAATCCTCCTGTTTTCGTAGTTGTGGAAGCTGAGGCAGCCGCCTGCCTGTACAAGGGCGCTGCTGCCGGCGACGGACAAATCCGTATCGTGGACGGCGACATGGAAACCATCATGGCCGGCCTTGCCTGCGGCGAGCCCAACACCATTTCATGGGATATCTTAAAGAACCATGTCAAAGTATTCATCGCTGCCCCTGACTGGGTAGCCGCAACCGGTATGCGTATGCTGGGCGCTCCTATCAAGGGCGACGCGCCTGTTACCTCCGGAGAATCCGGCGCAGCTCCATTCGGCGCACTGGCAGCCGTTATGTCCATGGATGAATACGCTGACCTGAGAAAAGACATTGGCCTGGATGAGAATTCCAGAGTACTGCTCTTCTCCACTGAAGGCGACACTGACCCTGACCGTTACAAGAACATTGTATGGAAAGGTCTGGATAAATAACAATCACCTATATCACACCCAAAACAAATATCAATGTATAATGGAGGAAATGAAGAAATGAATCTGGATTACGCAAAAATCAAAGAAGCAGCAAAGAACTATGAAAAAGACATGACCAAGTTCTTACGCGACATCGTTAAATTCCCGGGCGAGAGCTGTGATGAGAAGGCTCACATCGACCGTATCGCTGAAGAGATGACAAAGCTGGGATTTGACAAGGTAGACATCGACCCCATGGGCAATGTTCTGGGATATATGGGAACCGGCGAGACCCTCATCGGCTTTGACGCACACATCGACACAGTGGGCATCGGCAACAAGAACAACTGGAACTTCGATCCTTATGAAGGCTATGAGAATGACACCGAGATTGGCGGACGCGGCGTGTCCGACCAGTGCGGCGGTATCGTATCTGCTGTATACGGCGCTAAAATCATGAAGGATTTAGGAATGTTAAGCGACAAATATACGGTTCTGGTAACCGGTACGGTTCAGGAAGAGGACTGCGACGGTCTGTGCTGGCAGTACATCATCAACGAAGACAAGGTTCGTCCTGATTTCGTAGTATCCACAGAGCCCACCGACGGCGGCATCTACCGCGGCCAGAGAGGCCGTATGGAAATCCGCGTTGACGTTAAGGGCGTTTCCTGCCATGGTTCCGCTCCTGAGCGCGGCGACAACGCTATCTATAAGATGGCTGACATCCTTCAGGATGTACGTGCTCTGAATGAAAACGACGCTGCTGATGACAAGGAAGTTAAGGGCCTTGTGAAGATGCTGGATGAGAAGTACAATCCTGAGTATAAGGAAGCCAACTTCTTAGGCCGCGGCACTGTTACTGTTTCCGAGATTTTTTTCACATCTCCAAGCCGCTGCGCAGTTGCTGATTCCTGTTCCGTATCCCTTGACCGCCGTATGACGGCAGGCGAGACATGGGAGAGCTGCTTAGACGAGATCCGTGCTCTTCCTGCAGTTAAAAAGTACGGCGATGATGTTACCGTATCCATGTATGAGTATTCCCGTCCTTCCTATAAGGGCCTTACATATCCAATCGAGTGCTACTTCCCAACCTGGGTTATCCCGGAGGACCACAAGGTTACCAAGTCCCTGGAAGAAGCTTATAAGAACCTGTTCGGCGACGAGCGTATCGGAGTGGACGCAACAGCAGAGATGAGAAAAGCACGTCCTCTTACCGATAAGTGGACCTTCTCCACCAACGGCGTATCCATCATGGGACGCAACGGCATTCCTTGTATCGGTTTTGGTCCTGGCGCTGAGGCTCAGGCCCATGCTCCCAATGAGATTACATGGAAGCAGGATCTGGTTACCTGTGCAGCTGTTTACGCTGCTCTGCCCAGTGTTTACTGCAAGTAATTAACTACCTTCGTTTATTGTCCGCAGGGTGTTGTCCCGGCTGCCGTTAAACCGCGGCCTTGGTCCGCTGGCCCCAGAGCCGTTCTTCTGGCCTGAGGGGCAGCCGGGAAGCATAGGGCATACGCCCTTCACACTGCTCATTCGTTTACCGTTTTCCATGAAGTCCTAAGTGACCTGTTTGTTTCGGCGGTCTATGCTGAAGGCCGCCGGAACGGCTCAGGCCCGCTTACATTCATGAAAGAACGGATATCCCTTTTATTTTTGTAACATCCAACAACGATACCCAAATTAAAAATTAATATAATAAAGGAGTCAATCAAATGAAAACATTACAGGATTACATTGATAAGTTAAACAGCCTCAACTTTAAGGAAATGTACGAGAACGATTTCTTCCTGACCTGGGAGAAAACTGACGAGGAACTGGAAGCAGTATGGACCGTTGCTGACGCTCTCCGCTTCATGAGAGAGAACAACATTTCCACAAAGGTATTTGAGAGCGGCCTCGGCATCTCCTTATTCCGCGACAATTCCACCCGTACACGTTTCTCCTTTGCTTCTGCCTGCAACCTGTTAGGTCTGGAAGTTCAGGATTTGGACGAAGGCAAGAGCCAGGTTGCTCACGGCGAGACAGTTCGTGAGACAGCTAACATGATTTCCTTCATGGCTGACGTTATCGGTATCCGCGATGACATGTACATCGGCAAGGGCAACGCTTACATGCACGAAGTTGTTGACGCTGTTACACAGGGCCACAAAGACGGCATCCTGGAGCAGAAGCCAACCCTGGTTAACTTACAGTGTGACATCGACCACCCGACACAGTGTATGGCTGATATGCTGCACATCATCCATGAGTTCGGCGGCGTAGAGAACTTAAAGGGCAAGAAGTTAGCCATGACATGGGCTTACTCTCCTTCCTACGGCAAGCCTCTCTCCGTTCCTCAGGGCGTTGTTGGCCTGATGACACGTATGGGTATGGAAGTTGTTCTGGCTCATCCGGAAGGCTACGAAATCATGCCTGAGGTTGAGGAAGTTGCCAGAAAGAACGCTGAAAAGACCGGCGGTTCCTTCCGTGTATCCCATGACATGGCTGACGCATTCAAGGATGCTGACATCGTATATCCAAAGAGCTGGGCTCCATTTGCAGCTATGGAAAAGAGAACCAACCTGTACGCAGAAGGCGATTCCGAGGGCATCAAGACTCTGGAGAAAGAACTGCTGGCTCAGAACGCAGAGCACAAAGACTGGTGCTGTACTGAGGAACTGATGAAGACCACCAAAGACGGCAAAGCTCTGTACCTGCACTGCTTACCAGCTGACATCAACGATGTAAGCTGCAAGGACGGCGAGGTTGAGGCAACTGTATTTGACCGCTACCGTGATCCTCTGTACAAAGAAGCAAGCTACAAGCCATACGTAATCGCTGCCATGATTATGCTGGCTAAGTTCGCTGACCCGGCTGAGGTTTTAAAGAAGCTGGAAGAAAAAGGAACTCCTAGAGTATTCAAATAAATCATTCATCTTACCAAGCAATACAATGTAAGGGCTGCCGGACTGAGTCCTGCAGCCCTTTTTGTCTCAAATTATGCAAAAACTCGGCGGGATACCCTCATATCCCGCCCTATAAAGGGGAAAATCACTATGGAAAACAAGAAAAAACGTATTGTCATCGCTCTGGGCGGCAATGCACTGGGCAATACCCTTCCTGAGCAGATGAAAGCTGTCAAGATCACAGCCAAAGCCATCGTAGATCTCATCGAGGAAGGCTGCGAGGTTATCGTAGCCCATGGTAACGGCCCTCAGGTAGGTATGATCAACAATGCAATGGCTGCGCTGAGCCGCGAAGACGCAAAACAGCCCAACACCCCTCTCTCCGTCTGTGTGGCCATGAGCCAGGCTTATATCGGCTACGACCTGCAGAACGCCTTAAGAGAGGAACTCTATAACCGTGAAATGTATGATATTCCGGTTGCAACCATGATTACACAGGTCCGTGTAGATGCAGACGACCCTGCCTTTGAAGCTCCTTCCAAGCCAATCGGCCACTTCATGACCGACGAACAGGCTAAGATTGCAGAAGAAAAGTACGGATACATCATGAAGGAGGATTCCGGACGTGGCTACCGCCGCGTGGTGGCATCTCCAAAGCCTGCTGAAATCGTTGAAATCGGCGCCATCCGCTCTCTGGTAGACTCAGGCCAGCTGGTAATCGCCTGCGGCGGCGGCGGTATCCCGGTTACCCGTCAGGGAAACCACTTAAAGGGTGCAAGCGCTGTAATCGACAAGGACTTCGCAAGTGAACTGTTAGCAGAGAATCTGAACGCTGATTTCCTGATTATTCTCACTGCAGTTGAAAAGGTTGCTGTTAACTTCGGAAAGCCGGAAGAAAAGTGGCTGGATGACCTGGACACAGAAGAAGCAAGACAGTTTATCAAAGAGGGACATTTTGCCCCCGGTTCCATGCTTCCCAAAGTTCAGGCTGCTGTTAAATTTGCTGAATCAAAACCAGGACGCACTGCCCTCATTACGCTGTTGGAAAAAGCAAAAGACGGTATCCAGGGAAAAACCGGTACTCATATCCATTTAGCGTAAAGGAGGCAATTAAAAAATGAATACAGACAATACAGCGAAACAGCACGCATCCCTGTTTGATTTGGATGGTGTGCCAAAAATGAGCCAGGCAATTCCCCTGGCCCTTCAGCATGTAGTAGCCATGATTGTAGGCTGTGTGACGCCGGCCATTATTATTTCCGGCGCAGCAGGCATTGACACGGCAGACCGGGTTTTGCTGATTCAGGCTTCCCTGGTTGTATCTGCCCTGGCCACCCTGCTGCAGCTCTTCCCCATAGGCAATAAGAACAGTTTCCATCTGGGTGCCGGCCTTCCTGTTATCCTGGGCGTAAGCTTTGCCTACGTTCCCAGCATGCAGGCCATCGCGGAACAGTCCGGCATTCCCGCCATACTGGGAGCCCAGATTGTAGGCGGCGTGTGCGCCATTATCGTAGGCCTTACCATCAAGAAGATACGAAAGTTCTTCCCGCCTCTGATTGCAGGCACGGTTGTGTTTACCATTGGTCTGTCTCTCTACCCAACTGCCATCAACTACATGGCAGGCGGCGCGGGCCAGCCCACCTACGGTGCATGGCAGAACTGGGTGGTAGCCATCTTCACTCTGGTGGTTGTCACTGTGCTGAACCATTTTGCCAAGGGATTCCTGAAACTGGCATCCATTCTTATGGGTATGATTGCAGGCTATATCTTCTCCATGTTCTTTGGCATGGTAAGCTTTGGAAATGTGGCTGAATCCGGCATGTTCCAGCTTCCTCAGGTCATGCATTTCGGCATCAGCTTTGAGGCATCTGCCTGTGTGGCCCTGGGACTGCTGTTCGTTATCAACTCCGTGCAGGCAATCGGCGACTTCTCTGCCACCACGGCAGGAGGCCTGGACCGCGAGCCCACCACAAACGAGCTTCACGGCGCTATTTTGGGCTACGGCTTTTCAAACATCATAGGAGCCTTCCTGGGATGTCTGCCCACCGCCACCTACAGCCAGAACGTAGGTATCGTGGCTACCACCAAGGTTGTTAACCGTGTGACATTAGGGCTTTCCGCGCTGATTATACTGGTTGCCGGACTGTTTCCCAAATTCTCCGCCCTTCTGACCACCATTCCCTATGCGGTCTTAGGCGGTGCGACTGTATCTGTATTCGCTTCCATTGCCATGACCGGTATGAAACTGGTCATGACGGAAGATATGAACTACCGCAACACCTCTATCGTAGGTCTTGCAGCTGCCCTGGGAATGGGCGTGTCACAGGCATCCGCCTCCCTGTCCGCATTCCCGACATGGGTTACCACAATCTTCGGAAAATCCCCGGTTGTCATCGCAACCCTGGTGGCTATCCTGCTGAATGTCACCCTTCCGAAGGATACCGGAAAAGTTAAAAAGAATTAATCCTATTATTGTAATGGTATAACTGAAAAACGGACTGTCCCTGAGCATATTGCTCCCGGGCAGTCCGTTTTTCAGTTATGCTTTGGTTAAACCATACGGCTTAACAACCTTCAAAAGAACCATCCTGATTATCCGTCAGCAGATGTTCAAAATCCTCCTGGGGCATGGGCTTTGCAAAAACATATCCCTGGATTACATTACAGCCTGCTTTTCTTAAAAATTCCACGGTGTCCATATCCTCCACGCCCTCGGCAATGGTCTTTATATCCAGCTCCTTGGCCATATTAATGACGTTGGACACAACAATGCGCTCGCGCCTGATGTCCCGGCTCTTCTGGAAGAACAGGATATCCAGTTTCAGCACATCAATGGGCAGGTTCTTTAACAGGTTAAGGGAACTGTAACCCGAGCCAAAATCATCCAGGGAACAGATAAACCCACGCGCATTGAGATTGACCACCAGCTCCGCAAATAACTCCGTGTCAGCAGCCAGTATGCTTTCCGTAAACTCCAGCTCCATAACGCGGTCCGGTATGGAATATTTAGCCTTGATATCCGTATAGTAATCTACAAAATCATTCTGGAACAGGCCTGCCTTGGAAACATTGACCGCCAGGCTCACCGGCCTCCCGCCCTGTTCCAGGTGACTCCTGTACCAACGGCATGCATGCTCAAACATATAGCGGTCCAATTTCACAATCAGCTCGCTTTTCTCAAATAATGGGATGAAATTCCCCGGCAGTATCAGCCCCCTTCTTGGACTGAGCCACCGGGCCAGCACCTCTGCCCCGGTAATCTGGTTACCGTTCTGAATATCTATCTTGGGCTGCATATAGAGCTTAAACTCCTCCTCTTCCATGGCTGCCTCTGCCTCAGACTCCAGGACGGTATCCTCCAGCATGCGCCTGCGGAGGCTGTCGTCATAGAACACATAGGAGCTTCCCGGTCTTTCCTTTGCAATCTTATGGGCCATGTTGGCATAATTCACCAGCACATCCAGAGACTGCTTCCCGTCACCGGCCCGGAACCGGTAGACGCCTACAGGAATCTCCATGAATGGCTGTTCATCCATGCCCGAATTCCTCATATACTCCTTAAGCTGGCACAGACCGCTGTCCAGCACCTGTGTGTCCTCACACCGGGTTATACCGGCAAAATTGTCAGCCGCTATGCGGCAGCTGATACAGCCAGGTCCTTCCACTGTCCTCAGAAACTCTGCCACCAGCCTGAGAAGCCTGTCGCCTTCCTCGTACCCCAGAACATCATTAATCAGCTTAAAATTCCTTAAATCACCATACCAGAGCACATAGGAGGTAAGCTCAGAACGGGAGATCTCAGGACGGTTAAGAAATATCTCCACTTCACGTTTAAAGCCCGCAAAATTACGCAGGCCTGTAAGAGAATCACTATAAGCCAGTTCCATCAGCATCTTCTGATTATTCACAGCCATCTTCCGCTGTCTGCTCATCAGCCATATAAACAGGCTGCAGGCAACCACAATGATAATCATGATCCCCCATGCTGTCTGGATGTAGCTGGAACGCAGCACATCCACAGGAACCATACTCGCCTGATACCATTGACCCTCGATGATGGGAAGGATAACCAGCATCTGCCTGACTCCCTGCCTGTCCGTAAGTATGAAATCCCCCCTGCCGGTGTCTCTTATGACCTCTGCAATCTTCTCCTTGTTATCAGGAAGAATGTCACCCTCAAATGTCTTGATGGTCTTAAGCACATAATTGCCGTTTGCATCCAGAATATTGGAGTAACCGGCTCCTTTAAGAACCGGTGCGTCAATGATTTCCCTCAGTACGACAGCCGAGTGAACCGCACAGAGAACGCCCCTGGCATTGCCGCTTTCGTCATTGATTCTGACGCCAAAATAGTTTATATATCCGCTGGCATCCTGTTGGTCTGCAAATGTGTTGGATATGCTTTTTTCACCCTGTAAAGCCCGTTCAAAAAAGTCCATCCCATTCAGATTAACCTCTTCCACATTGCCTTCCATATCCACCATACGGGCATTACCGTTAATATCCGCGTAACCCATACGGATAAAGGCATTTTCCTCATTTATATCATTCAATATGGTCAGGATCTGGTTCTCATCCAGAATAACCAGCTCTCTGAGGCTAACAGCCAGCCCCTCCAGCGTCTGCCAGTCTCCCTCAATCTGTTTCAAAATGGATGTCCTTGTCTGATTCGCAGCATCATACAGGTATGCCACGTTCTCTTTCTGGCTTTTCAAAATCATTTGTACAAGAAAAATAATACTGCTGCCAATAAAACATAAGCATAGTATGATAGGAAGAAGCGTGTCCCTGCGGCTTTTTCCTCTGCCATCTGCAGTTGTCATCTCATAGTACCCCTGTCTTCTTTAGACTCTAAAATAATAATAATATATTTATACTTAAATATCAATGACAAATATCCCCGGAAACAGTACCATATGCTGTTATTTGATACTGTTTCCGGGGTATACACACGGCGTTATTCACTTGTTTTCCATTGGGTAAGTTTCATTTAATCTAATCATTCAGCTCATAGGAAACCGTTACCTGGGCTTCCACACTGACCTGTCCGGGCATAACAGAAGCAGCCGCATCTTCCGCAACCGCAGCTGCCATCTTGGCAGAACCGCCTGCATTATAGGAAGCATATCTGGTCTCCGGCTGATAGCCGAATTCCTCCACATGGACCACACCGGCCAGTGTCTTATTGCTGGCCTCCGCCAGAGCCTGGGCTTTTGCCTGGGCCACGGCCATGGCTCCCTTCAGCGCCTCCTGATAGCTGGCATCATAGCTGCTGGAAAAATAGCTGACGGAATTAATACCGTTGACTCCTGCAGCCACTGACTTTGTGATGATGGTTCCCGCATTGTCAATCGGTATGTCAGAGACCGTCAAACTGGTAGTCATCTCATATCCGGTTATCTCCTGTTTATCTGAATTCCAGTTGCGGATAGGACTCAGGCCATAAGAAGATGTCTGTATGGAAGTTTCCTCCACTCCCAGGCCCTTTAATGTCTCAATTGCAGCGTTCAGGTCATTGGCATTCTTCTCCTGGCAGGCAGCAGCCGTATCCTCTCTGGTATAGACGGCATATTCAATCTGCGCCATATCCGGCACAACCTTTACCTCCTCGCGCCCGGTCACCGTAATTACATTCTCTGCCGCTCCTACATTCTGTACCTTCAGCGTGTCCGGCATCTGTGCCCCGGCCCCGCATCCGCCCAGCCCCAAGGCTGCAGCGGCCACTGCCGCGCTGATGCCTGCTGTGTATACTGTCTTCTTCATAATATGTTTCATAATTGCCTCCCTCTTTTTTGTTTTATCGGAATCTAATCATATGATACCGGGCACACGAATATGCCCTATCCCTATACTACCAGAAAGAGGGAATTCTGGTATTTCTTTTCTCTTAATTATAGAGGTATGTTTCATTACAAAGTTTATACGAATTTATTTCCGGCAATGCCTGGAGCTTCTTCATATCTTCAGTTCCATAACTTGGGCTCCATATCTTTGCTCCATATCTTCGGCTCCATATCTTGCCTGCTGATATTTCACCGCGGCCCTTGACAGCGGCACCGGAAACTGCTAATATAGAGTGAGCGCAGGATTTCGTTAGCATACCAGGTAAGCGCAGCACTGAATATTCAGGGGTTGTACTGGTTTCGACGGGGGTCATGCAGCTGGTGAAGCTATCCCCATGCGATGGGTTAAATGGCAAAAATAAATATAAACGCTAACGACGAATTAGCAATCGCTGCCTAATGGCAGCTGTCAGACTTAGAGCACCCGCACTTTAAGACCCTGGCATCGACTATGTGGGAAACGACGTATGCAAAGCTTTGAGCATATGGGCGTATGATGAAGCTACTGAAACCATCCGGGTGTCCTTTCTCTGATGGCAGAGGGAATGTCAAATAAAGGACTATGATAGTAGAAGAACAGGGAATTGATTTTCGGACAGGGGTTCGATTCCCCTCAGCTCCATTTTTTGAGAAGTACGTATTTGCGGAAAACAACGTAAATACGTACTTTTTTCATTTATACAATCACATGTAATTTGTGGTAAATCTAATGTAAAATGTGCATTTTTAGGTCATGACACAACACGAACCACAACACGAAATTTTGCTAAAAAGGTAATAAATAAGGGGCCTCTAAGGGTCCCTCGTTTTTTCAATGAACTCAATTGCATTCAGAATCATTCTTTTCTCCCGCTCTGAGTATTTTCCGCTAAGCAGGATACCTTTAAATATCGCGTACTCCTCCTTTCGCATTAAAATTGCTTTACTACACCACATACAAATTTTATCATCCGTATCCATACCTCGCCCTCCTTTAATGGTTGAACGGGCCAGTTCGTTTATTCCCCTGTCTTGTCCCTATATCGGGACACTTATTATGTTTTACTGCCGATTCGTACAAATCATCAATCCCAATATGTAATCCTTCAGCAATCATCTCAGCGACATCTAAATCCAATGCCACCTCGCCTTTCTCAATTCGGCTTAGTGCAGATTTTGATACCCCAGTTATTATTTCCATCTGCCGAAGGGTTAATTTTCTCTTTTCCCTTATTTCTCTCAGCAGTATCTTCATAAATACGAATATACCACTTTAGACAAAAAATGCTACTGGAAATATATACCAGTTGAGGAAATTACATACAATGATATAATGAAATAAAAGGAGCTGATACATATGAAAGTAATACCAGAAATGCATTTTGGATGTCTTACCACTAGGTGGAGCTGGAAAAACCATTCCTGCCGAAAAGTATGGAAGTGTACCTGTAAATGCGGGGGATATTGTTATGTAAAGGAGGATGCACTTATTGATGGGTTTGTAAAACATTGTGGTGGGCCGGCGCATCAGGAGGTGAAGCATAAATGATTGACTTTGCTCCATTCTGGGAAACATTAAAGAAATCCAAGGAAAGTCGATATAGCCTTGTTACAAAGCACCATATATCCAGCAGCACTTTATACCGATTAAAGCATAATCAGGCCATATCAACTAAAACCTTGGATTGTTTATGCGATATTCTGGATTGTGATATCTCAGATATAATGATACGTCGTTCTGGGTAATCGAAATAAAAGCTCAAAATATTTAAGGCGGGCCCGGTTATCAGAGCTCGCCTATCATTCACTTTCACTTTCCACGTTTTAGGAATCTGAAAATACGGCGCAATAGTCCAGGCCGCGTTTCGCATACATTTTCTTTTTCTACTCTCATATCGCTCTCTTTCTGAATCTGTTTCCAAATTCTCTCGAATTCAATTGGTTCCGGGCCCGGGATGGGTAAGGGAACGGTCGTGCGTTTGACAATTTCAAACTCCCTTAACAGTTCCTCGTCCGATATATCATCTGTTCCCCAAATCGGACAGTCCATAGATTTGTCTTGTTCTGAATCTTTCATGGCCGCACCTCCTTATAATACTATTATAAAGTGAGGGGCATTATTTCTGAGCTGGAATTATTTTCCATTAGCTATGATTCTGCCTCCATAGCCTGTTTCATTATCGCAATATCCAGATTGGCAGCTGCGGTTTCCTCATCTACATAATTAAGGTCTGTAAATGTCATCCGGTTATTGACTAATAGCATGGCTTGGAACATTTCTTCGGCAGCTTTGTGAGAACTATAGATAACATGAGAATTTTCTACCATAGACGGTACCTCCAGAATTAGATAGACATATTATACCCCACAACATCCGAATTGGTAAGGTCGATAAAATGGTATGGTTTGACCCTTTACAAAAAGAACATGCGTTCGTATAATATCATTAAAGGAGTGATATCATGACCAAACGTGTCTATGTAATTGCATCTTTTAATACTGACGGAGATACACAGCCCCTATGGCTTAAGCTCTCACTCGATAAGGATGCACCATGCTATAAAATAGAAAACTATATCTGCACGAAAAAACCAGACAAATACCGCGAATATGCCCAATACCGTTGTACTGTATCATGTAAAAATCAGCGCCATGAGATTGGTCTAAATTATTATGCGCTACTGGGATTTTGGACTATGACTGTCAGTAACTCTTCCTCGATGGCTATTGATATATCTTAACTCAACTGGACATACTACACCTAAAAAGAGAGAGGTGATTATATGCCAGCAGCGCATAAAGGTGCAATCAGTTTTGGCCTTGTACACATCCCGGTGGCGCTACACACAGCCACGCAGGATAATGACATCCACTTCAACCAGTTATGCAAGGAGGATGGGTCCAGGGTAAAATATAAAAAAGTCTGCGCCAATTGTGGAAAAGAAGTAGGCACTCAAGATATTATTAAGGGATTTGAATTTGCACCAGGACAATATGTAACTATGACCGATGCGGACTTTGAAAAGGCAAAAACAGAAAAAGATAAGACCATTCAGATTTTACATTTTACGGATATCAAAAATATACGTCCCATCTATTTTGATAAAACGTATCATGCAGTGGTTGAGGCTGGTGGTGATAAAGCTTATGAGCTGCTCCGCAAGGCCATGCTTGACGAAGGGAAGATTGCTATCGCCAAGACTGTTATGGGACAGTCAGAAAAACTTCTATGCCTTATCCCCACGACCAAAGGTATGCTGGTGGAAACTTTATTTTTTGCGGATGAGGTAAAGGAAATCCCCAAAGAACCAGCACATCCAGAACTACAGCAGCAGGAACTGGATATGGCTAAGATGCTTATCAACTCAATGGACAAAGAATTTGAGCCAGAGTTATATCACGATGAATACCAGATAAGACTGAGACAGATAATAGAGGCAAAGATAAATGGACAGGAAATCGTTAATGCCCCGGCAGAACATCAGGACAATGTTATTGATATCATGGAGGCATTGCAGCGTAGCCTTGCACAGGTATCAGACAGCAAACCGCCAACCAAGCGTAAACCACGTAAAAAGGCAGCTACAGCATGATGGACCTCTTTGACAGTAAAAATATCAAGCCTATGCTTATCGGCAAAGAAGTGGCCCCTTTTGATGACCCAAACTATATCTATGAGTTAAAATGGGACGGGGAGCGTTGCGTAGCTTATTTGGAGCCGGGGAAGCCACCAGAGTTGCGAAACAAAAGAAATGTACGCATGCTGGGAAAAGTACCCGAACTGGAACAAATCTGTAGACAGGTAAAAAAACGCTGTATTCTGGATGGAGAGCTTTTTATTTTAAAAGATGGTCGCCCCGATTTCTCCCTCATACAGCGGCGCAGCCTTATGTCTGACCGATTTAAAATTGATTTGGATTCCAAACATAATCCTGCTACTTTTTCAGCTTTTGATGTCTTATACTATGACTGCCAGGAAACCATGCTACTACCATTGATGGAGCGCAAAGCTTTGCTTGCCAAATCTATTACAGATGGTCCCCGCATGGCTATCTCGCGCTATGTGGATGGACAGGGTACGCCACTATTTGATTTTGCTGTGGAAAGGGAACTGGAAGGGATAGTTGCAAAGGTCAAAGACAGTATTTATATCCAGGGCAAAAGAACGGCCGATTGGATTAAAATGAAGGTCATGATGGAGGAAGATTATGTGGTTTGTGGATACATCCTCAAAAGTAACCACATGACCAGCATTGTCCTTGGACAATACCGAGGTAACAACTTAATATACAAAGGCCATGTTACCATGGGTGTCAGCGGACAGGCGTTTGATATCATCTCCAGACATTCCACGCTTACCACTGCCCCATTTATCGCATATCCGGCAGGCCACGGCAATGACCGGGCCATATGGCTCTCTCCAGAACTTGTATGCATTGTAAAGTTTATGCACCATACAAAATCTGGAGGGATGCGGCAGCCGGTATTTAAAGGATTAAGGTTTGACAAAACAGCAGCAGAATGCGTTGAAAAATAGAGCGGGCCCAGTCATCCTGTACCCGCCTTCCATCATATCATTATTCATAATTTATTCATATTTACCTGTTATATTTTAATTGTGAAACCTGTGCTTGATTCTGTAATATTCCAACTGTCAGTGGCGCATGTTTCTCACAAACGAGGCTGGCAGGAAACTGTCGGCCTCTCCTCTTTTTCAGAACATGCTCACCCAAACATTTGGTGCCTGCCTCCCTTACTCCTCGCCTACCGCCTCCACTATCCTAATTGCTAAATCCAAAACAACAGCGGCTGTCTCATCACTGATGAAATGAATAGTATTCATCATAATATCATTTATGAGTAATCTCATTTCACAAAACATGTCCTCTGCCGCCTTGGTAGACTGATATTGTACATAAGCTCCTTCAATCATAACTTTATGCCTCCCCACCGTTTATATATATAAACGCTTTTTTCGGTATTTTTCTCCATACATTTTTTCTTATGACAAATTCAGTGCGTATATGTCTGCGGACACCAGTTCAATTTTCAATTAACATTGAGGCATTTTTTGTTACTAAGTAGCAAAAGGCGCCATTATGACGCCTTCTCTATATACTGTCCTTTCTTCTTTGACTAGTCCAAAATATTTCCAGTTCACAATTAAACCTGCTACTTTTTTGTCACAGAAATCACAGTTCCAGTGAATGCTTCTGTTTCTTCCAATTTTCCTGTGTAAACAACAGAAACTGTATCTCCTTCTTTGACAGAAGATAATCCTTCTGGTTTTTCTCCTTCAAAGCTAAGAACGTAATCCACTCCATCCCCATCAGTGATAATAAACATAAAATCCTTAATGTCACTGATGGTACCTGTAAGAGTGGATTCTTCTTCATCCATTCTATTTTCAGCGTTTTTAGTAGAAGACACATCAAGCGTACTTTCCGCTATCGAAGTGCTAACTATCTGCGTAGGCACTGCGGAAGATACTTCACCTTTCTGCGCGGAACACCCCGTAACCAACATCAAAGTTACACAAGTAGCTACAAATACATTTCTTTTCTTCATTATCAAATCCTCCTTTTTTTAAATTTCATAATATTAGACGTATTGTATTTCAAAAAAGTTGCAGATTTTAAAAATTTTTTAAGTTATCCTTTTATTTTCCTTATTCATATTTGGTTCACATTTAGTCGATACAATGTTTTTGTAGATGTACATCATCTACATCCCCCAAATTTTTTACGCGTGGATGGGTCTGATCCTATGGATTAGGCCCATCTCCTCTGTTATCCCCTTCCTTATCTGGCATCAGTGTCACCACTCAAACACGTACCGTCTATTCACCATATCATACTCCTCCGCAATCCACAGCGCTCCCCTGGCATCCGTAATCATGCACTTGCCCTCGTCAGAGCCCTTGACCGGACACAACAAAAATGCGTCCCCGGCTGCATCCACCTGGTATCCGGTCAGCATGTAGCCCTCGCTGTCAACCAAGGACCATCCCCATGTCCTCCGCTCCATCTCCTGGAGCCAGTACCAGCCGTTAGCCGCATAGCTGCCGTCTGTAAACTGACACCACCACCGCTGCCCATCTGTGGCCGGCTGGAAACCCCTGGGTGTATGTCACCGGGACCGGCGTGTAGTCGATATCGCAGAGCTTCAATGCCTTCTGCCAGGGCGTGGCAGACACACGGCTTTTGATGGTCCCATAGTTGATTCCCTTAGCTTCGATACACCAGCCATCGCCTATGTACACCCCGATGTATCCCGGCTTCCAGAGCGCCCAGCCGACCATGGACTCGTCCAGGTGGTCAATTCCTACCCACTCCACGGCCGTGTCATGATAGTTGTAGCTGCCACGCAGGACACCTGTGTACCAGCTGATAAGACCACTGCAGTCCGTGCAGCGTTGGCCTATGTACTTAGCCTCTTGGCCAGAAAGAAATCAGAGGTCAAGCAGGTATACACACTCTCACCATCCGGCTGCAGCTTGTATTCACCCTTACGGTTACACTTCACCGGCATATCAAAGCTGGATGTACGGGTTACAATACTTCTATCCTTACCAAACTCAGCATCTCTCCGATAGACATAGCAATTTGCGCAGCCTGGGCTGTTTTTTACATGCATGGATTCCAGGTTACCATACCACCACCTCCGGTTTTCTTAATCAATCAGAACAGGAGCATCCCCCCTCGTAGAGCAGGTTCTTATTGTCCATCCACATAAACCATCAGGCATTCACTCTCGCCAGTTTCTTTTTCTGTCATTCTCTCTTGAACCTTAAACCCCTCTGACAGGTAAAAAGCCATCGCTCCAGTATTCTTTTCAAACACATGCAGAGACAGCCGCTTCTTCTTTTTTACCGTTTCAATCAGCTGATGACCAATTCCCTGTCCCTTATGTCCTGCCGCTACAAAAATCCCAGCAATATATTCCGCATCCATTCCGATGAATCCTAGAATTTCTCCACCCTCCTCGTACACATATACCTCCGCATTGGGCAGCACCGATTTTACGGAATCGAAATTC
>OKHM01000397.1_pt1 | contig 16573 bp, 15 predicted proteins | sample 1612121 | NCBI WGS metagenome assembly OKHM01 (sample SAMN04436777, study PRJEB24849) | human gut metagenome | biome: human gut; feature: NICU; material: stool | host: Homo sapiens | place: USA: Saint Louis, MO | collected 2011-03-27
TTTATCTTAATTTTAAATCTACAAGCATACTTATAAGAATAAATCAATCTCCAGTAATAATAAAACTCACATTGACCATCCGAAAAACAATATAAAATTGCATGACTAAAAATTACTATAAGTATAAGATACCTCTTCAGGTCATCTACCTATATTAATTATTTAGTTTTTCTATTTCAACTTAAATATAAATCTATGACCTTACGAGATATCCTTGAAAAATCCAGATAGTCCTGCAACGATAAACGAGTATTATCCGAATATTGGTTGATAATTACATTACAAATTTGTTTTGCCGCCTCTTGTGGATTTCGGCTTATTATACATGAGTTATGCAACCCTTCAAGCTGTTTTGCCGCATCGCCTACTTCCACACTAAAAAAAGATTTATTCAATGAAAGAACCTCACGAATAATGTTTGGAGAACCCTCTTCATCAGATGTCAACAATGCAAACTCACAAGCATTAATATAATAAGGCACTTCATCAGGTTTTACACCACACATTATCAATAAATTATAATCAGGGCCTAATTCTCTTATGATATTCTCTGCGATGTCACGTCTTTTAATGCTAGTATTACTAACATCAGAAAACAGCACATATTTCTTATGTTCCAATCCTAGATACTCCTGAGCTATTTCTTTGTCTACTATCATAAAAGTAGAATAATCAACGCCTAATAACTGAACAAAAGCCTTCCTAGCCATTTGCTTTGCTAAATAGGAGGGCACATAAGTCATCAGCTCCCTGGCTACAAATCCACACTTATCAAACAGTTTTATACTTAAAAAAGAAGCTTTTTGATTCAAACGAATCTTCAAACGTTCCTTCCAGCCCTTTGCTGTTTTTAGTGCCTTTGCATGTATATCAGTACCGTGGAAGGTGATAAACTTCTTGCAATGAACCCCAATCAAAAGTAACCATATTATCAAAGCATACAATCCTCCAAAATGTATATGAACAAGATCATACTGCTTAGACACCTTTCTTATTATTCTCAAAGAACTCAATGAATTATAAAACGGTAAAAACTCAACCTTCTCTATTCGAGAATCTTCTGAAAGAGCATTCTTCATCCTACACATGACAGGATTACCAATACCTTGTTTATTAGGATGCTGATTGGAAATTAACAAAATTCTCATTTCTCAAGAATTTTTTGAATTGATTTCTTTATAAATGCAAGTCCTTTGCAAATTGGATTCTTTTGCTGTCGTTCCCAACATTTGGCATACTCATCAAAAATTGGTTCTCCAGTAAGTTCATACATAGCTTGCATCTGAGCGATATGAAGGTTATGATAGAATGGACTCGCAATCAAACCATCCATACTATACATACTCCAATATGTACATTTGAACATGGGAAGCACCTTGATTAACGTTTGGAGAGTTCTTTCCATTATCTTTTTATATATACCTTCATCCTTACTGACAAGCACGTAATCATATAATCCCCACCAAGAGAAAATACTTCCATTCATTACCATACCTTTAAAGGTATACTCCATTAGATATATATCATCACCTTCGTATTTAGAAGTCCCCCTGTCCGTAAGTGGTAAAAGCATAAATGCTAATGCTTTTTTTGCTGCATTTAGATAATCAGTCTTCCCTGTGTATTTATAAGCTCGAATAAGAAGAGAAGCACCTTCCCCCTGAGCCATTGCACTATACGGAGTTTCTGGACAGTAATGTGAGAAGTTATTCCAACGTCCTTTTTCGTCTTCATGTTCAATAGCCCAATCTACGCACTGCATAAACTTACGTACATAACGCTCGTCATGCGTCTGCAAGTATAAATCATATGCGCCCAAACCATACTGAAATATTGCGACAGGGAAGAATGTAAACTTGCCTCCTTCAAGATTAAGTTTCGGTAATTCATCACTATTCAACAGTTCTGGCACCTTTGTTACCTTCTCTGTCATATTATTATAGTACCCCTTAATCTCATCTTTTAGAAAGCACTTACCTATATCTTGATTCACATGCCATACACTTTTACCTGAAAGCATAAGGTACCACCGTTTTATTTGATGCATTGCAACTACCATTATAATAGTTTCATGTATGTGAGACCTTCCCCACCTCTCTTTCTGTAGAGTTCAAACCCATTACGTTCATAATACCTTCGTGCTCTAAGATTATTGGTCTCGACCGAGAGCAAGCACAGTCGGCGTCCACGCTCCTTCATAGCTGCCAAAAACTTTTCCATCATATCTTGTGCATACCCTTTACCTCTACAATCAGGTAACACGCAGACAGAGAGTAAATCGCCCCGCTGGCTATTTAATATTTGTTCATATTTATCATTCACTATTACCCAGTCACTGACCGATGGTCTGTGTTTGAAACGAGCAAGTACTTTATTCCATGTTGGCTTATTTCCCGCTAGCATTAATAGCATTGTTTTCCATATCACCTTAATGCGATTGTTATGAAGGAAGTTTTGCATCTGATCATCTTTATCCATATAGTATCCCATACAGAAACCCACGATGCCTTTCTCCTCATCATCTGCCACCACAAACAGTTCTGGATTATCTTTCATATACTCTAAATAAAAGGAAATCAGCAAATCACCTCCTCCTATAACCGACTGATAATATGATAATTGAGAGGAGTAGCTATTTGCAAAGCATACACGATGAACATGTACAATTGCAGGTAGATCTTGCGTTGTTGCTTGTCTAATCATATTCAAGACTATTTGTATCCATATAATCTACGAATGCTTCATTTATACAAATTTAACATTCTTAATTTGTTCTGCAATGTGTTTGATATGCTCTTCTGTATTATAGAATTTCTCGAAAAGACTATCAAACTCAGTATAGACCTCTTCTGCTTTTGTATCCTTCTTTGATACAGCGAGTATCTTATCAAGATCGTTCTGACCATTGAGAACCACTGCATTCTTAGCATTACACAAAATCTCCTCGAAGAAACCAACTGTGTTTGACACGATAGGAATGAGGCCGGCAGCTATATAATTAGACAACTTAGTAGGCGTCGCCACATAGTTTACAGGAGACTCAGCTCTAACTATGAAACCATATTTGCAAGATGCCAACTCGCCAACCAGCTTATCTGGTGTCACATACTTGACCTCGAAGTTCTTGACGCCCTTTTCTGTAAGTATCTGCTTTGCTTTATCCTGATCGCCTGTAAATACTTTGAAGCAAGCATTAGGATTTTTCTCCTCTATCTTCTTATACAATTCTACTGTCTCAGGGAAACACTGCCAAACAGACAACCCCCCAACATAACAATATACCTCATTCTCGTACTTAGCTGGCGTAAAGAACAGCTCTTTGGAGAGTTCGCTATTATAGCAAGGCATGATATATGTCTTATAAGAAAAGTCCTTATTGTATTTTCTCTTATAATGCTCATGCATAGAGCCAGATACCATAAAGACATACTTAGCTTTTGCCAAAGCTATGCGCTCAATTGTCGAAATAATGAATTTTCGCCAATGAGAATTGTTACGCATAAAGCTTTCATCTGGTGAAGAGCCTTGCACCCAATAAATGATGTTCTTGAACCCCTTCGACCACAGCTTTACCGTAAGGTAATGTGAAATGCTGATAATAATAGATTTCTTATCAATATTATCAATCTCCTTTATTGAGATAGCTTCATACTTAAAATAACCTGCTTTTTCAAGTCCTTTACCAATAACATCTGCATAAAAGTCCTGCACAGCAGCCTGATCTTCTATTACATAATACACTTGTTTCATCTTATTATCTTTTTAATTGAAGCTATGGCATTTTGAACTAAGCTCGACCCTATAGTAATACTCTGGAAATATCTCCAATAATAATTTTTTACACGAAAATCCGTGTTTGCTAACTTATTATAGCCTATATTATCAATTTTCTCATATATACCAAGCCTTATTTCGGGTGCGTTAGATGAATGCATTATATTCCCATTGTATCTATATGCATCGGCTAATGTTGATATTTTACTAATAGAAACATCTTCTAACATATTCCATAACTTTACTCTCTTTTCAGTATTGATGATACATAATGACACACCTGAGCTTGCATCAAGTTCGGGGAAATATTTCTTCACACCCCAATAGTCGGCTAATGTAATATCGCCTTGTCTTGGAATCGTAGCAAACTTACAATCGTAGCACGAATAACGATAAGTCATTGCATACATAAACGATTGCAGATATGGTGATAGATCAAAAGTTGGGAATCTCTTCTGTTTCCTATGTTCAAAGTCAAGAATTTCACAAACGCCCCAGGAAGCATTATCTCTAAACTGGATTTTTGTAATCTTGTCCTTGTACTTTTGCTCTTGGTACTGGATATGCAAGTCTAAGAGTTTCTGACTTGGAACTCCATGACATACGAGATCAGAAGTATAGAGATTGTCGTAACCCTTCCTAAGGAACTTTTTGAGACCAGCGACCTGACATGGAGTACCAACGAAATAAACTTGCCTACCTGCTCGAAGATTTGATCTAACGTCAATAAAGGTAGCCCCCATATCGCTCTGTACATATTTGGATCCCCTTAGAGCTTCGAGTTCTTCCAATGTTTCAGCACCTTTATGGTATACCTTGCAGTTTTCGTCCATGATGGCACCATACACAATGCCATCTTTTTCGATTACTTTGCTTGCAATAGCATAAAAGAGACCGCCACTCGAACTACGCTTACGTTGTTCTTTATCTTTTAGATACGATGCATATACCAAAGGATTCTCGCTGTTTGTATAATCAGGCTCTGCCACTGGACACGAATTCCTACAGAGTCTACAATCCACACAAAGCATATGGTTGGCAACTGGGTATTTGAACCCCTCATTATCAACCTCCATGGTTATCGCTTTATGAGCGCATACACTTGCACAAGCGGTACAACCAGTACACTCTTTCTTATCTAAACTGTCTAAATACATACTATTTCTTCAATACGTTAGATAGGAATGATTTTGCCTTTTCTCTTTCCTTATCGAGAATCGCGTTTACCGAAGTATAATCAATAGACTGTTGCAAATCCTCTACAGAAAGAGTAGAGGATTTAATTCTATCATTTAATCCACATAATTCAATTATACTGCGAATGCGAGTTCCAAAACCTGAAGGTAGGAACGTCCAAAATTGTTTGTTTAGATTGATAGAGAATGCTGTGCCATGGAATGAGTTGGTAATTACATAATCTGCATAATGCATCAATGAAAGGAATTCTCCAGGATTTGCATACTTAATAGTTTTATCTACATGCGGTTCTCCTCTAAAGTCAAACGAAAAAGTAACAACTTTTAAACCCTTTGCTTGAGCTATGACCCGAGCTGCTTCATAAAGTTGCTTCTTATCCTTTATGTTGTATGGCGCATACATGAGCAAATAGTTCTCTTTAATTATTCTTTTACTCATATATTCTTGCCATTGAAACCTATCTAACATCAGGGTCGGATCCAACAATTGTGTAGAGTTTAAGCCCATACTGGCAACCAATTGTTGAGCACTCTTCTCTCTTACTGATATCGCTTCAAATTGTGCCAATAGGTCTTTCACTTTCACAAACTCGTCTTCTGGTAACGACTCAACACCAAAAGATGAAGAAAGTGATATTTTCCTTGTGCTATCAGGAAAGCCTGCAAAAAAGTATCTATCATTAAAACCTCGATTATGGTGTGAATTCCATATCTGGTCGCTTCCTGCAACATACACATCAGCCTTTGGACATTTCTGCACAAAGTTGTTCTCGTCATATAATGGGGAAGAAACAATACAATGCTTATTTAGAAATGACTCATATATTCGAATGTTACTATAGAAATTAGGAGCCGCAATACACCTTCTGACAAATCTTATAGGAGACTCCATCGCCTCCTTCCAATATGTTTTTGGGGATACTCTACTGGGTATGTAATTAATTACAAAAGGATCACCTCCTAACTCTTTTAGAATTCTACATGAGGCTATTGTCTGTAGGTTTGAACCAAAATTATGACCTACATGAATCGTTAATAGTCCTATCTTCATACGTTATCTATCTATTATTTCATTTTTATAATCATCGGCTAAACTTACTGCATACAACCAGAATATTAAATATATAACCATACCTAATGTCATTGGCTCAATTGTGAAGCAATTAACACATAGGAAGAGAATGCTAGCATTAGCCATTTTGCATTTAAAACCCACTGATTTCAAGGGTGAAATCATAACAGAAAGGAACAAACATAGGCCTACTATGCCGTAGTCGCACAAATGAGCAAGATAGTCATTATGAAAACCTCTACCGACACCACCATTATAATTCATATATCCAAGAGCATAACCTCCTTCATACCCATTACCAAATATCCATCTCAAAGGGTTTATTTCATTATTAAATGCGTTAAGCTTGTTCTCCCAAATCGTCAAGCGGCCAGAACCTCCACCCGATTCATTTTCCATTCGCATCTCAATTATCTCAAAATAATCATTATTATAGAGAAAGACGAGAAATGCTGCCAAAACCATGGCTAATAATACTTTATATATTATTTTTTGATCAGATACACAAAATAAATATAAAATTGAAATCGCCACTGACAATAATGCTCCTCTTGAACCATTATACAATAACACGATAAACGATATAGCGACAACCCCTGCAAAGACTAATCTAAGAAAGAATTTTGAGAAATTTTGCATCAGTGAATTAAAAGCGACTAAACATCCCATACCTATAACGCACCCCAAATAATTAGGGTCAACCCACATAACACGTTCTTCTGATGTATCCAGCATTATTATATATGACCGATCTGTGAACAAAAATTCAAATGAAATAACTACTGATACAATAATAAATAGATACGAAAAAAAGAGTGAGAAATTAGGTATTTCACTTTTTTGTATATATCTAGCAAAGACTAAAACGGTAAGTAAAGAAAATCCATACATTGATATTTTCATGGATGTAACAAAGTCTACAATTAAGACTAATGCTGATAACCATATAATACTACGAGGAAGAGGTATAGCAGGCTTTTTAGATTTTGATATACAATAGACGATAAAAAATACAAAAGTATAATAATATAGTTCTGTTGGTATAAAAGGTGTACCAATGCCAAATTTAGCTATTGTAAATAATACCATTATTACAATAGGAAATAAATTAACATTATAGAAAGTTATAGGAATAATGGCAGCAACACAATATACCAATCTAAATGCCATAGGAGGGTCACCTACACCAAATAACGGGGTAAGTAAGCACAATAAAACTATGTAATATATAGTTAACAATTTATTTTTTAAGATTATCCCCATTGTTTATGTATTATTATCATTTGAATGGAAGTCAAATAATGGCTTTCGTAAACCTTTTGAACAAATTATGCAAGAATACTTTCATATAGAGTTATGTGCTGATCTGCAATATCTAACCAACTATCAATCTTTTTAGTGATTGGTATTTCGACCTTATCATAGACCTCTGTAATCTTTTTCTCAAGTATTTTGTACTCTGGAGAGGTATAAAATAATCCATCCATTGTCTTTGGGTATAATCCGCACCTGTCTGTACATAGAACAGCTGTGTTTTGCGACAAACTTTCTAATGCGACTAAAGGATACATTTCAGAGAAACTTGGTATAACTGTCATTTTTGCTTTTTGGTAGATAGCCTTCATTACTTCACGATCTTTTTCTGCTCCCCAGAAAAAGATCGTTTCTGATCCCTCTGCTATTTTTTTACAGTTTTGAGTATATGATTCGCTACCTCTTCCTGTTTCTCCGACAATTAACAGATTATATTTTTCTTTTTTTGCAATCTTAATAATAGATTCTTGATTTTTATTGTGCTCAATACGACCGACCATTAAGATATAATTTTCTAATGGAATCTCAACATTTGAACAAGGTTGTGAGAAAAAAGATTCATCAATACCATTCCCAATTATTGAAATATTGTTTGAAGCAAAATTAAAAAATCTTGCAAATCGATCTTTTTCAAATTGCGTCAATGTAACAAGATGCGTTGCAGAGCTTATTAATTCACGCATAGATTTATAATCAACAAACATGTAAGGAAGATTTGAAAGAAGATTTATCATCTTCAATTTGTTATCAGACAATTTTCTGCTTCCAAACATAGGTGTAATGACAACTGAGATTCCTAATGATTTAGCTGTATGGCAAATAGGAATAAAAGCAGGAGATATTGAATGAAAATGTACAATATCATAATCTCTAATATTTGTTAAAACAAGATTATACCAATCAACTTCAATTCCTCGCGACTTTAGGCCATCAAATATTTGTCTTACTTGATATTGGAAACCACCGATTTGCAATGGGAACGCCATTGGCGGCACAAACAACACTTTCATGAATCTATGTAAATTTAATACAACGCTGCTAATCTGAATAATTATGGAAGAAATACAAGACATTCTGCTTGTCTCATTATAGAACTATTCATTTTTTGCGTATTTGTTTATTTAAGAATTTTGAAACTAAAATCTTTATTTCACTGAAATAGCTACCAGAAACATCGTAAACTTTATGATGCCAATTTGGCATGATCTTTAACATCCAAGAGCTTACTTTCATTCTCTTGTATTGTCTATACTTCTTTGATGTGATATTAAGCTTCTGGGACAGGATAACCTCATCTTGTGAGATTTCGCCTACCTCAATATGCCCACCAGTTTTTATCTGCGCAAGGATCGCTTCGGCTTTTTCGTTTCGGACAATAATTGTTGACCATACTTGGTTTGTTGTCTTTACTCTATCCAACCAAGCATCACCACACGAAAAATCTGCCAACTCGCCAGTTGCATCAATACAATAAACGCAACGGTTGTTTTTCTGGATAGGGCTCAGCTTTGCATATTTTGGATAAGGATAGGACCATTCCTTGCCTTCTTCATTAACAATACGCATCTGTCCAGGAACGCCATCGCCTCTATGCTGGAAATGTGTAACAGTATTAAATCCTGCAACTTCTTTGACAAAATAGTCCATTTCACGGTAATCGCGATAACCACCACAGAAATTGGCAATTGTAAGAACAATCTCGAAGGTTATGCTATAATATTTTGCGTATTTACGCCAACCAGCAATTTGACATGGAGTTCCAATTAGTACATAGCGCTCGCCTTCCTTTAACTCTGCCAGAATAGACAAGGTGCTTGTTGGGCAATATTTCGAACCTTGTGCTTCAAGAAGTTCGGCTTTCGTTCTTGCGACATAAGTCGTTTGTCTTGGCTTTCCGTTAGGGTAAGTATACTTTGTGCAGATAATTCCATCTGCCTTTCCGCTCTCGAGCATATATAATGCAATCGCAGTCATAGCACCGCCTGACGATGCGCGTTTGAGAATTTCATCATCTGTAGAATGTACTAACTGCAGAGAAGAATAATAACCGAGTTCATAAATGAAATGAGGAGCTTGATGTATAGACTTTCCCATTTCCTCTATATCATAACCGGCACCTGGGCATACTTTTATATGATCTTCTTTTGATTCAGTATTTTTGAAAGATGATTTCAAATTACCATCTTTCTCTATAATATCTGTGTCTTTGTTTATCACATGACACAAACCACAACCTAAACATAGATCGCTCTTTATTACTTCTTTTATTGTATTAGGATGCATATCAAATAATAGATAATAAAGTTTCTCTGCTTTTTGCAACTATGCTCTTATATGACTCCAAATGTTGCTTTATGGATTTTCGATTACTTATGCCTTTAATAACCGTTGCTGTAACATCATCAATGCGTGGGGAATCAAGGTCAATTATTTGATTCGGAAGACCAATTCCTTTTCCAATAATATCATGACTTCTAAAATCCATTTTACAGGTCAACATAAAGTAAGGAGTACACATGCTTGTAGAATTGATAATAGAATGTGTCCTCTCACCTAACACAAAGTCTAGATTATGCAAAATAGGTCGCAAAACATTTACAGGCAAGTCCTCTCGTATGATAACAACCCTATCTTTATTCTTCATACGATTAATAATATCTTCTGCGATTACTAAATCATCACCTGCGCCTTTTTCAATACAATGAGGTATGAAATAGAACTTGCAATTGATGTTATTAGAAACATTGTCTAACAACTGTGCTATGAAGTTTCTATGGACATCGCTCTTGTTTGGCATATTGAGGAAACTACCATGGAAAGAAATGGAATTTTCACACATAGTCAGACCAATGGAAATCTCGTTCTGATCTTTACCGATATTATATTTATCAAGGATGGCTTTGCTTCTCTCTACATCTCTGTCGCTCGTCTTACAGTAAAACGCCATATCAGGTAACAGGTAAGGAACCCTCTTTAAGTTCATGCCATTAACGTAGTCGAAACAAGTCTGCTCACGAAATACGTTATAATCGGAGTTATTGTAGAACTTATAATCTAGCCCCTTTGTGAAGAAACCATACTTTGTCTGAGGCATAAATCCTGTACCTGGAACAGAATAGTTATAACCTTTCTTCTTTAGGAACAAACCAAGTGCTGCACAAAATGTGTTATAGAAGCCATCGTGGGCCAAGAGTATTTTGTCTGCTTTTGCAAAAGCAGACATCACCTCGGAATGCTTCTCTACTTCACTAACATAAGGTGACAAACCAATCTGATATGTCAATGAACAAAGTAAACGCTTAATAAAACCAACTCTGCCTGCAAATTTCTTTGGATACTTGTAGGTTGGATAACACCATTTTACGGGGAATGACGTTATATTGCCATCGTGCTCAATCTCATCTGACTGGCCAAAAACAAAGAAGTTAATATCTTCTTTATATTTTTCTTTGTACAAAGACTCTATTCCACGCAACAGGGCTTCTTCACCCTTGTTTTTTATAGGGAGATAGTCTGCAATAAATATATTCACGACTTTCTTTTAGTATTTTTTGTAATTATTTCTTTAGTAAGTAATCGCTCAGAATACGTCAGCCCCACAAAATAAATGAAAGCAAAAGACGCGATTGTATTTGTTATCAAGACCAAAATAAGTCGAGTTACACCAGCTTCAAGAAATGAGTGAAGGAAGAATGGGATTGGTAGAACCGTAACACTTACTATGGTACAAGGAATAATCACTTTTCGAATATATGCTCGTATGCTGTAATTGAAGATTCCTCTTAATACTATTAAACATATGCCTTGATTAACGATTGCCACAAAAAGGCTAATCCAAAACACGCTTACCGCAGATGTGCCAAAATGTAATGCCACCCATGATATTGGCAATATGGTGGTGAGAATTACACTTGTTATTACTTGATATTTCCGCATATTGCCTGTTGCATGAACGACCTGAGATACTGGAGGATTAAAGTTGGTCACAAGCATATTCAGGATTACCAATATTGTAAATATTGCAGTACCATCCGGAACGTTCTCACCAAGCCATAAATGAAGGATATAGTCGATCTCTATCATAACGGGAAATGATATCATCACCATAAGGTAATATGTAAATTTCGACATGGAAAACATAAGGGATGTTGTCCTTTGATAATCCTGTGATGAGAAAGATTGCATCAATTGTGGGCGGAATGCAGTAAAGATATTCGTAGAGAAGCCATTTAATGCACTGGATACCTGATAAGAAACGCCTCTTGCAGCATTTACGATAGGACCAAAATAACCGTTTAGAAGCATATTCAGCCCTTGGTCTTTTATCATGTATGCAAAAGATCCAAATATATTCCATCCAGAAAAAGATATCATTCGCTTGAGCAATGGTTTATCAATGTCTTTTGAAAAGCGAATTGATGCAAACTCCTTTTTCGAATAAATAAAGTATAAGAAAAAGTTTGTCGCTGAGATTAGCATCATTACGAATCCATATACTATCAAGGTATCAAAGCTATTGATAAACTTAAAATTTATGACAGCAAACAGTTTCAGGAACACATCTATAATACTAACGATAGCATAATAATTCATTCGCTCGTAGGCCATTATAGCAGCTGCATAAGGAACTTGGACTATGACAGACAAGAATGATATGATTGAGAATTGGAATACCCAGTTGGCGGCAACAATTCTATCGGCTGGTATAACCATCACATTGTTGATGTACCATATACCAAGTGCCTCTGCTAGTACAAATATAATGATTGCGAGGATAATCTGAATGTATAATGCTGTTGTATATATTTGGGAGATGTTCTTACCACCAGATTCGCCAATATCATAATTGTAGAATCGTTGGACTCCATTTGACATTGAGGTATTCAAGAAGGCAAACATCGCAACGAAGCCGCCTACGACATTGTACACCCCATAGTCGACTACACCAAGAACCTCGAGTACTACTCTTGAGATATACAAGGTCAAGATTAGCACTATGAACATTCGAAGATACAAAAATATTGTATTCTTCGCTATGCGTTTGTTGTTTGCTGTTGTATTTTGAGACATGCTCACAAATTTTATGATTTGGCACCAGCCGTTTGAGTTCTTTGTAATAATCAAAGGAATCGAACCTTTGGCTGCTTATATTGCTTTGTTCGTTTACTGCACCTCGTAGCGGTCGGTCTCCTTGCCAGCAAGGACATCTCCAATGCGGCGGCATGCCTGACCATCGCCATAAGGATTGATTGCCTTCGACATGCGCTCGTAAGCTACTGGATCGTCGAGCAGAGCTGAGACTTCAGTGACGATCTTATCGTAATCGGTGCCAACGAGATGAACAGTGCCGCTTTTAAGGGCTTCTGGACGCTCGGTGGTGTCGCGCATCACAAGGACAGGTTTACCAAGGCTTGGGGCTTCTTCCTGAATGCCGCCTGAGTCGGTGAGGACGATGTTGGCCTTAGACATGAGGTGGACGAACTCGAGGTATTGGAGTGGCTCGATAAAGAAGAAGTTTGAACGAGTGAGGTCTTCGCCAAACACCTCGTGGATAGGCTTGCGCACGTTTGGATTAAGGTGCATTGGGTAAACGAAATCAACATCGTTATACTTTTCGGAGAGATCCTTCATGGCTGTAACCATGCAGATGAAGCCATCGCCGAAGTTCTCGCGACGGTGACCAGTAATGAGGACGAGTTTGCGACCATCGGTAAGACGTGTGACATCGTAGCCAACATTGAGTAGCACCTTGTTCTGCTCCTCGGCAAGGATGGCATCGGTAGAGAGCTTATCGACCACCATGCGGAGGGCATCGATGACGGTGTTGCCTGTGACATGGATCTCGCCCATTACCTTCTCTGCCTGGAGGTTAGACTCTGAGAGTGGTGTTGGCGAGAAGTTGTAGGTAGCGATGCGACCAGTGATCTGACGGTTCATCTCCTCCGGCCATGGCGAGTAAATGTTGTGGGTGCGGAGACCTGCCTCAACGTGACCGACAGGGATCTGTGCGTAGAAGCCGGCGAGGGCGCCTGCGGTAGAGGTAGTGGTGTCGCCATGAACGAGGACTACGTCTGGGCGACACTCCATGAAGACGTCACGCAGACCGGTGAGGACGCGTGCTGTGACATCGGTGAGGTCCTGACCTTGCTTCATGATGTTGAGGTCGTAGTCAGGCTTGACATCGAAGATGGTGAGCACTTGGTCGAGCATTTCGCGATGCTGACCGGTGACGCACACGATGGTTTCGAACTCAGTATTTCGCTTCTGAAGCTCCTTCACAAGCGGACACATCTTAATGGCCTCGGGACGAGTGCCAAAAACGAGCATTACTTTCTTCATATTGGAATTTTCTATATTATTGTAAGCACTCAATAGCTTTTTCCCTATTAAATATCAGCAACTTATCATCGCTGATATTTTTAGATTTAACATTTTAAATTGCTTTTTATGCTAGAAACGCTTCAGGAGCGTATGTTGCGCAGTCTTTATTTCCATTCATTATTTCACGGAATATATGTATCAGATAGTCCCTGACTTCAAGACCATGCATCTTGGCTGTTTCTGGTTACGGTAAAGGATCTGATGACACGCTCAGCGATCATATTGTCGATAGTATAACGACCGTACGGTAGTTCTGCAATTCAGACCAACCATTAAGAATATAATGAAGAACTTTGTTCATTAAGTCACCGTAATGTAAACGTTTCCTATTCTTTAGCATCTTTTCTGCTTTAGCATAAAGAGAGGGAAGTATTACCGTCACATCAGCTTTTGACCGACGTAGCTTTATCTCGTCAGCACTCCAGCGGAGCTTGATATACTCAGCTTCAATCATATACAAAAGGCCAATATGTGCAACAAACATCATTTCATTGAGCAGACATAAGGATAACCATAGTCTTGAAAAGCTTCCATCAAAGTTATCTCTGCCATACCTTCCTTTAATTGTACGTAATAATCATCGTTCATCTGACCCTCATTATAGGCTTTAATGAATTTCTCACAAGTATATTGCAACGTGTAGTCCAAACTATACATGTCATCAAAGTAGTCATAATGACAATCATCGACAAAATGGATAGAGACAGACTTCAATATCTGAAGATAGTATTGTATTGCTGATTCGAAAATGCCAGCAGCAATACCCTCATCAACATAATCTGTCAGAGCTGAAATTACTTCGTTGAAAGAATCACAGTCTGCATCAAGAGGTGCAGCCTTAATACCTTTTTCTATTTCTTGGTTTATTGTAATCATCGTGCCTTATATATTTAATGAAAATATGCGAGCCTTTTTAGAATACTTTATCAACAATAGTTTTATCGGCAATAGAGACATGGACAAATATCCAATCACGATTTAGAATTTCTATTTCCTTCAAACGATCATACTTAAGATTAATATCATAGGAATCAGTAATAGAGTCAATTCCTACTATCTTAATATCTTTTATATCGTGAAAAATCGGCTTTACAAAATTGCGACCTATAAATCCAGCTGTACCTGTTACAAGAACAGTTTTTACCTTCCAAATCTATATTATAGTTTACCATAATCAATCTCTCTGAAAAATATCACGAGTGTAGACTTTTTCCATCACATCGTCTAAGCAACTATCATAACGATTAGCAATGATAGCATGACTCATTTCTTTGAACTTTGCCAAACTATTCACCACTTGACTACCAAAGAACGTCTCACCGTCTTGTATAGCAGGTTCGTAAATAACAATAGATGCTCCTTTCGCTTTGATGCGTTTCATAATTCCTTGAATGGCACTTTGGCGGAAATTGTCAGAATTGGATTTCATCGTCAAACGATAGACTCCAATGACGCATACTTTCTCTTTTTCCTTATTATAGTCATTTTGTTCGCTATAACCATAATATCCGGCTTTAGACAAAACTTGATCAGCTATAAAGTCTTTTCGAGTATGGTTACTCTCTACGATAGCTGTCATCATATTCTGCGGCACATCCTGATAATTGGCTAATAGTTGTTTCGTGTCTTTAGGCAAACAATAACCGCCATAACCAAAGGATGGATTATTATAATGTGTACCAATACGAGGATCAAGACCAACACCCTGTATTATCGACTGAGAATCCAGACCTTTCATCTCTGCATAAGTATCCAATTCATTAAAATAACTGACACGCAATGCAAGATAGGTATTAGCAAACAGCTTAACAGCCTCTGCCTCCTTGATACCCATAAAAAGTGTAGGAATATCTTTCTTGATTGCACCTTCCTGAAGCAATGCGGCAAAAGAATGTGCAGCCTTCTCTAGGGCAGGAATATCCGCAATGGCCTTAATAGCTGCGTTTTCCTCGTCAAACTGCTCGCTATCAATCAACTTTGGATAACCAACAATGATACGACTTGGATACAAGTTATCATAAAGGGCCATACTCTCACGAAGAAACTCAGGAGAAAAAAGCAAGTTAAGCTTCTTAACTCCCTTGCGGGCATACTTCAAATAAAGTCCACGGCAATATCCCACAGGAATAGTAGACTTGATTACCATTACAGCATCAGGATTGACACTTAAAACCAGGTCTATGACATCCTCTATATGATGGGTATCGAAATAGTTCTTCACCGGATCATAGTTAGTAGGAGCTGCTATAACCACAAAATCAGCATCACTGTAGGCCTTGGCACCGTCAAGCGTAGCGGTTAGGTTCAATGCTTTTTCGGACAAATATTTCTCTATATACTCATCCTGAATAGGCGATTGTTTACGATTAAGCATATCTACTTTCTCAGGAATCACATCGACTGCCGTCACCTGATGATGTTGCGACAAAAGCGTTGCTATGCTAAGACCAACATAGCCGGTACCTGCAACAGCAATCTTAAAATCTTTTGTATCCATTGTTGATTTATGTTAGTGTTCAGAATTATTCTAGTTATTTATCCAAGACCTCAAATCTCGGTGAGTTCTTGGATTTAAACTCAGGTACCACTTTCTTCATCAGCTTCACTGTATCCATGATCTTTACTGTACGAGATAACTTCTCGAACTCTCCATAGGTATCAAGGATATCAGTGTATTCATAATGACGTACCTTCGCTATCATTATCTTCTTATTCTCAGTAGGAATCGTATTCTCCTTATCACTCAAGACTTCTTCATAAAGCTTCTCACCCGGACGCAATCCCGTAAACTCTATCTCAATATCTTCTCCTGGACGATAACCGGCAAGTTCGATCA
>OKHM01000406.1_pt1 | contig 16218 bp, 8 predicted proteins | sample 1612121 | NCBI WGS metagenome assembly OKHM01 (sample SAMN04436777, study PRJEB24849) | human gut metagenome | biome: human gut; feature: NICU; material: stool | host: Homo sapiens | place: USA: Saint Louis, MO | collected 2011-03-27
CAATCCGAACAGCAGGTTCAGGGCGATGGCACCGCCGATCACCTCGGCCAGATCGGTGGCGATGGCGATGACCTCGGCCTGCATAAAGAACATGAAGCGGCCGGCATCGCTCATACGTTCACCCAGCAGTTCCGGCAGGGATTTGTTGGTTACGATGCCGAGTTTGGCGGACTGATACTGGATGAGCACGCTCATGGCGTTGGCGAGCACCAGCACCCACACCAACAGGTAGCCATATCGCGCGCCGGAGGTGATGTTGGCTGCCACGTTGCCAGGATCGACGTAGGCCACGGCCGCCACGAACGCGGGGCCGAGGATGCTGGCCAGCGCATGGTCATGCGGCTTTTTCTTGCCGTTTGCCACGGTTCCAGCTCCGGCTCCGACTCCGGCAAGCTGGCGTTCCTTCTCGATTTCCGGTGTTTCCTGTTCGATGTCTGCCACGGCGTTCGTCATAGTGGTTGCCGCAATGGCATCTGCTGCGGTGTGTGTTACTGCCATATCGTCTGTTCCTATTCCCTTCTCCCTTCATACCGGGCTCAGTTATAGCGCGGGCATGTTTCCCGCGTCAACAGACGGACAATCTGCGGACGATTGATGGATGACTGGCGGACTGGCAGCTGGCATTCCCCGCCATCTCGCTCATGAAATGTGACAAACCGCCGAAAACTCGCTCATGAAATGCGGAAATTACTAGAAAACTCGCTCATGAAATGTGCCAGACGGCAGAAAACTCTCTCATGAAAGTGTAAAATCATTGCTATAGCAGTAATTCGGAAAGGGGCTCCTCATGTATCTCAAACGCAAAGCCGACGCCTATCTCAATGCATGGAAATCCGACCCGAATCGCTCCCCGCTAATCATCAAGGGCCCTCGTCAAGTAGGCAAGACAGAGACTATCGATTACTTTGCCGCACACAACTACCGTTCGGTAGTGGAAATCAACTTCGTTGAGGAACCGAAATATCGCGCAATCACTGCGGACGGTTATGGCGCGGATACCATCGTCCGCAATATTTCCCTGATCGACCCAGCTAAAAAGTTCATTCCGGGCGATACGCTCATCTTTTTCGACGAAATCCAGGCCCATCCTGATATCGCCACTGCACTGAAGTTCTTTAAAATCGACGGCAAATATGATGTGATTTGCAGCGGTTCAATGTTGGGCATCAGCTATAAGCAAATCGAAAGCAATAGCGTGGGATATAAGACCGACTACGAAATGCGATCGTTGGACTTCGAAGAATTTCTGTGGGCTCGCGGATACGATGAGGCCGTCATCGAAAGCATGTTCACCCACCTGTGTGATGCTACGCCATTCTCTGAAGTGGAAATGAACGTCTTCTCCACGGCATTTATGGATTACTGCGTGCTTGGCGGCATGCCTGCGGTTGTCGCCTCCCATATACGCACTGGCACGTTCGAGGGAACACTGCAATTGCAGCGCCAGCTTATTTTGGACTACCAGGAGGATATCCGCAAATACGCGCAAGGACCCGATCAGGCACGAATTCTCAACATGTTCAACCATATTCCCGTGCAACTCGCCAAGGAAAACAAGAAGTTCCAAATCAGCAAGGTTGCCAGCGGAGCGCGTTTCAAAGACTATCGAAGATGCGTGGAATGGCTTGAAACCTCGGGAATGGTGAATATCTGCCGATGTATGTCCTATCCTGAACTGCCGTTGAAAGGCAATTATGACGAAAACAAGTTCAAGATATATTTCGGCGATACCGGTCTGTTCGTAGCGATGCTTGACGACGAGGCCAGTGATGATCTGCGGGCCAATCGTAATCTTGGTGTCTATAAGGGTGCTATGTACGAGAGCATCGTCTCTGAAGCGCTACGGAAATCCGGCTATGACCTGTACTACTACAAAAAAGAGGATTCCACACTGGAACAGGATTTCTTCGTCCGCACGCGCGAATGGCTGGTGCCGGTGGAGGTGAAATCGAAAAAAGGCACCGCCAAATCCATGCGGACGCTAATCGCTTCGGATTCTTATCCGGAAATTCAGTTCGGCGTGAAACTATCCGCCGGCAATATCGGTAGCAGCGAACACGTGTTCACCGCACCATACTTCACCACATTTTTGCTCCGACGGCTCCTGCGCGCTTATGACGAGGGGCAGGCACCTATGCTCAACAATCCTGAGCGGTAGCCCCTATTCGTCTGCGGGCACGGCCTGGCCCGGGCAGGTATGGAGGACGGCGAGCATGGCGTCCTTTTCTTGGGAGGTGACAGTGAGCTGGTACTTGTCTTTGACGCCAATCTGGCGGGCCACGTAGTCGCAACGGTAGTCGGCGTTGGTGGGTAGCCAGTAGGCGGCGGAAGCCGACCCCTTCTCCTGATTGGCCGGGCCGTCGACGGCCAGCAGGTTGTAGGGGTCATTGCCGAATTCATGGCGTTTGGCAGTGGACCAGTCGCGCGCACCGGATTGCCAAGCGTTTTCAAGGGCCACCACATGGTCGATCTGCACTTTGGCGCTGGTGGCGCGGCCACGTACAAAATGGATGGTCTGAGCGGTGTACGGATCGGCCAGTGTGCCGGACTCGACCACACAGGAACCGGCGTATTTGTAGGTGATGTCCGTGAGATCACGGGCGAGCACGTCGTCGCGTACGTCGCAGCCATTGCCGTCGACGTCGGTGGTGCGGAAACCGAAGGAATCGCGGTCGTAGCCGGAGGAGCTTTGGTTGTCGTCTACGGCGAGCGCGTTCAAAGTGTCGGCGGCTGAACCGGTGGCAGTGTAGCCACCGGTGATTTTGGCCGCGTCGGAGCTGACCTGCGGCAGTAACAGGCCGATGGTCACGCCGATTGCTACGGCGAGAACGATGAGAATCAACACGCGCTCCAGCGGACCAGAAGCGTTGAAACGACGGCGGAAGTGGGCGTTACGACGTGCCATCAATCACGCATAGGTGAAGGTGAGGGGGTCGTGGCCGGCGCGGGTGGGGCCGTCGAGGGCGTCGATGGCAGCGTGTTCATCGGCGGTCAGGGCGAAGCCGAACAGGTCGAGATTCTCCTTCTGGCGGTCAGCATGCACGGACTTGGGGATGATGATCGTGCCGTTTTCGATGTGCCAACGCAGAATCACCTGGGCCGGGCTGACCTCATGGGCGGCGGCGATCTTCTCGATGGTGCCGTCGCCGGCGTTGAGGTCGGCGCCACGCGCCATCGGCGAGTATGCCTCCACGGCGATGCCGTGCTCCTTGCAGAACGCCACCACTTCGCGCTGCTGCCACGTGGGGTGCAGCTCAATCTGATTGACGACCGGCCATGCGCCGGTCTCCCCGTGCAGACGCTTCAGATCGGCGGGCATGAAGTTGCATACGCCGAGCGTGCGTGCCATGCCTTCGTCGCGCAGCTTGACGAACGCCTTCCAGGTGTCGGTGCTGCGCCAGTCGAACGGCGTGGGCCAATGGATCATGTACATGTCCACGTAATCGAGCTGGAGGAGTTTCAGGGAGTTGTCGAATGCCTTGAGCGCGGAGTCGTAGCCCTGCTCGGAGTCGCGCAGCTTGGTGGTGACCCACAGGGTCTCGCGCTTGGTGCCCTTGTTGTATCCGGAAGCGGCGAGCGCACGACCCACGCCGGCCTCGTTGTTGTATCCGGCGGCGCCATCGATGTGGCGGTATCCGGCTTCCAGCGCAGATTCGACGACAGGGGCCACGCCCTCGTCATCGATACGTAGCATGCCAAGGCCGACCTGCGGAATGGAATGGCCGTCTTTCAAGGCGATGTCCGGCACGTTGGCGGGATTGATGTGTCCGTTGGTCATGGCTTGTGATGCTCCTTCATGTACTGCAACTACACGCCACTGTACACGGTTATGCAGGCGATGTGCGGGTGCTGCAACCAAACGGCATGATTGCGCCCGGCCTTCCGTGTGGGAGAGCCGGGCGCAATCATGACAACATCACGCTCTACTCCTGCGACCGGCCCTATTGTTCCCGGGCGCGAATTTGCCCCGGTACAGGCGTCAATCGATTGACGTTTGCACCGGGGCAGAAATCGTTGTCCCGGTACGCAATTTCGGGCCATTTTCGAGAACCAGGACAAGACAATCCCCAAAGTCCACATACCCCGACAAACAGAATCGGCGGAATACAGCCAATCCCGAAATCAACATACTGTCCCGGTTCTCACGTAGAACGATTGACGTGCAAACCGGGGCAACGGGAATTGTCCCGGTACGCGAAAAACACCCGTTTTCGCAAACCAGGACAGTGATTTCTGCCCTGGTACCCACATCAAACGATTGATGCACGAACCGGGACAGAATCGCATCGCTGCGCCGAGACAGACGCATCTGACAGCCGACAACCGATAAACGACAGCCGACAGATGGCATCTGGCAGCCGGCTGCCGGCAACCGCATCATAATGCCGCATCAGTCTCTATCAGGAGCGCTTACGACGCAAAGCAAGCGAGACCCCGCCGGCCACGCCGAGAACGACAACCGCAAGACCCACGGCAGTCACCGCGCTACCGGTATTGCTCAGCACACCAGTGATCTTGTCGCCATTCGCACCGTTGGTCTTATCGCCCTCGCCCGTATCGGGATTGATAGTAGCCCCGCCATTACCCGCACCGTCCGAGCCGTTGCCGGAACCACCTTCGGCCCGAGCGGTAACCGCAACCGTATAGGTTTCGGTGACATTCGGATTCGACTTGAGCGTTACGGTAACCTTCGCCGCATCAGCGGGAGCGGAGAAATCGTAATCGAGCGTGAACTGGTCGGCGGAAAGCGTCACGTTGCCCATGCCTGCGGAATAGTTGCCCACGACCTTGAGATCATGGTCGGCATCGATGGCATCGCCCACCTGATAGGTGGTTTTGCTTGGCGTGACGGTCAGGCTGGAGACCTCCTTTTGGGCGAGGCCGGCAATGGCATCGGCAACAAGCTTGATCACATCGTTCACGTCCTGCTCGGTGTAGGTGCTGCCGGCAAGCAGCACGTCAGCGGCGGCAAGCGCCTGATCGAGTTTGGCGAGCGACTCGTTGGTGCACTCATCGCGATTGATTTTCCCGGCTTCGGCCACGGCCTTGTCCAGGTTCTCCGTGGATGGCTTCACCGGAGTTTCGGTCTTTTTGACGAGTGAGACCTTGTCCACATTGCCCCATGCGTCGGCAGGCAGGTTGCCCGTGATGGTGATGGTCGCTGTGCCATCAGCACCCACGGTGACAGGCACGGTGGCGGTATCGAACTTAACCCAACCGTTGAGTTCCAGCGCATCGGACGTGGTCTTGCCACCCGTTGTGGCGGAGAGGGCCACACCATCGGTAATAGCGGCGTTGTCCGCTGCCGCGCCTTGGCTCATGGCGGTCAGCACGTATTCGCCAGGCTCGAGTCCGGTGATGGTCTGCGTGGCGGAGAAACTGTAGGCATCGGATGCCCAAAACTTCAGCGCGCGCTTGCCGTCGGCGGCGTTGCCACTGTCTTCGGTGATGGACGCACCGGTGCCGGCAATGGTCCAGTTCTTATCGTTCTCAGCGTTCTCGAAGCTGCCGTCCGTTACGTAATCCTTGGCGGGAGTGGCGGTGACGGTGACGGTGACGGTCACGTCGTGGCCAGCGTTGGTGGTGCCGGTGATGGTGTATGTGCCTGCGCCACGAATCCAGTCAAGCGCAGCGGATTGCCAGGTCACGGTTTCGGTCTCGTCCACCCCATCCTGATAGTGTGCGGCCACCTCACTCGGCAATTGCGCTTTGATCGCGTCGATGGAATCCGAGTCAGTCGCGGTAATCTCCACTGGATCTATCTTGGTGAACACATGATCGGTGACGGCACCGGTGTGAATGTACTTGAACGTCGGCAGAGAGGCGAGCGCCTTGCCATCGAAATCGAACAAAGCTTGGTTATCGACACCTGAGCCGCCCCAGTACAGGCCGGCGTCATTGGGATCGTATTCGCCGGCCGCTTCAGTGGCCCAGCCGCCGCCGTACTTGTTCCACGTATCCACCAGTTCGGCGTTATCCTTGCCGCCGGTGCCCACGGGCACCCATGCGGGCTCCCAGTAGAACACACCCAGGCCGTCGTTTTCGCCATCGCCATCATTGTCGCCGATATTGTTCACGGCCTCGGCGACCGCGCGAATCTCATCGGCCTGGCCTTGCGGGCTGATGTCGTATTTCTTGAGGTTATCGGCGGTTACTTTACTGGGCACTGTGTTGGAATCGTCGTCGCCATCATCCAAGGTGTATGCCCACGACGTTTCCGCCACCATCACATCTTTCTTATAAGTGGAGGCCACGTTCTTGAGCACGCTGGTGAGGTTTTCGGTGGTGCCATGCCAGAACGGGTAGTAGGAGCTGGCGAACACATCGTAATCCACATTGTGGTTGCTCAACTGTTTGGCGTAAGTGGCGTAGGTGCCGGCTTTCTCCGGGTTGGTGAAATGAATGACGACCTTGGCTTCGGGGAGCACTTCGCGTATGGCTTTGGAACCTGCGGAGAACACTTTGGACATGCCGTCCCAGCCGGAGATGCCGGCGATTTTCGCAGTGGTTTCGTTGCCGACCTGCACCATGCCGACGTCCACGCCGGCTTGTTTGAACGTGGTCAGAGTCTGCTTGGTGTAGTCGTATACGGTGTCGGCGGTTTTGTCCGCGTCGCCTTCAAAGGATTTCCACGCCTTGGGCACCTGCTGCTTGCTGGGGTCGGCCCAGAAATCGGAGTAATGGAAGTCGACCAGCACTTTCAGCCCTGCTGCCGTGGCTCGCTTGGCCATGGTCAGTGCGCGATCGGCGTTGACGTTGCCGCCGCCATATCCTTGGCCGTCTGCGGTGAACGGATCGTTCCACACACGCAGACGCACATAGTTCACGCCGGATTCCTTGAGCAACGTGAACAAATCCTCGACCTCGCCATTGGCGTTCTTGAACGTGACGCCGCTTTCTTCCAGCGAGAGCATGGATGAGACGTCCATACCGCCGATGAAATCATCGCTTAAGCCTTGGATGGCCTTGACCGAGACGTCGGCTTTAACTGGTTCTTCTTCAGCGGCGTTTACAGTGAACGTGCCTCCTGCGCAGAGCATTATGGCGGCCACGCCGGATGCCATAATGCGAGTAAGCGCGGTATTTCGGCGCATGCTTTTTCTCCTTTGAATGGTGAACGCTCAGAACGAACGCCCAGTGATGCTTGGCGCTTCCTTTCCTTATGCGCCACGCGGTACAGCTGTGTACCACGCAATCGTCACCTTAGCACTTTATGCCGTGTTGGTCAACCGGTGTATCAACGCCTCGTACGGCCCAGTACAGCAACACCAGCATTACAGCAATGTCGTTCAGCGTGTGGAGGCGCGGGCGATGACCTGGGATTCGGTGGTGAGCAGTTCGGACTTGGTGATGCTGCCGTCGATGCGTCCGAGGATGCGATTCACTGCCGTGGGAGCCGTCCAGTCAAGGCGGGAATCCATGGTGGTCAGCGGAATCTGCAGGTAGGGGGCTTCCTCGTTGTTGTCGAAGCCGATGACCTGCACCTGCGCGGGCACCTCATAACCAGCGGTGCGCAGAGCGGTCAATGCGCCGATGGCCAACTGATCGTTCAGTGCGATCACACCGTCGAATGGCACGCCGGAATCAATCAGTCGCTGAGTCACGCGAGCGCCAGCGCCGATGGTCCAATCCTGATCGGTGTTGCCAATCAGATGAGGATCCAGCTCAAGCCCACGGCGGCGCGTTTCTTCAATGACACCACGCAAACGCAGTTGTGCGTTGCCTTCCACAGCCTGCAACAAAGCGGCCGCGTTATAGTCGTCTCGTGCGCCCACTACAGCGAGGCGAGAAGAACCTCGATCGTATAGGTAGCCTGCCGCTGTTGCTGCGGCGGCAACATCGTCCGGAGTCACGTGGTCGGCAACACCCCATGTGGTTCGGGCACCGACAATAACCAGCGGGAAATCGACCTTCAGGTCTTCGGGCGAAATATCCTCCACCTCGCTCATGGAGAGAATCATGCCGTCTGACACGGTGGAGTTGAAGTTCTTGAGCAGGTCACGCGCTCCTTTGGCCGAGCCCTCTGCATACGTGGTGACGTATACGGAGTAGTCGCGCTGACGGGCGGCCTCGATGGTGCGGTTGGCCAACTCGGCCAGATATGGCGGAATCAGCGAAGGCACGGCAAGGGTGATGAAACCGGTGTGATCGCGGTTGAGGTTACGGGCGGCCACGTTGACTCGGTAGCCGAGGTCCTTAATGACTGTTTCAACCTTTGCACGGGTTTCATCGGTCATACGCCCGGAGCCATTGATCACGTTCGACGCAGTTTTGAGCGATACACCGGCGGCCTGAGCGACATCGCGTAGCGTCACTCGACGCTTGGCTGTTTTCTCGTCGCTCATGCCACACTCCTCTATCCGGACAACATTGCCATTCTAGCGCGGTTTAGCAGGACGTTTTAGCGATAAGAATGGCGTTGCGGTTCAGCGTATATCCAACGGCGTCAGTCTCGCAACGGTGGGCGATGATGGGATCACCTTCCACACCGTTGACGGCAACGGGCTGCTTCGAACGGTTCAGATAGAAATCGAAGCGGATGGTACCGTCTGAGGATTGGCGGATGGTGTGCAGGATGCGGGGGTCATGAGTCGTGGCTGCTGCGGTCGTAGTTGCGGCGTTGATCTCTCCCCCACCCGGCCTTTGGTCGGGAGCCCTTTCGTCGGAGGGGGCTGTTGTGTTGAGTTCCTTGAGCAAGTGGGTGATGTCGTGGCGGCCAAGATCGCAGCCCACGTAGATGGCGGCGCCTTGGCCGTGGGGGTGACTGGTGATGGCGGGGACGCCGTCGAGCTCCCAGTCAGCAGCGGCTGTACCCACGTACGTGGCAAGCACGCGAGTGTCTGGAGCGACCGAGGTCACGTCATTCTGCCACAGACGTGTCGTGAGTCCATTCGACAAACCGATTTCGGCCGGTTCGTCTTCGGCTTCTTCTCCGAGGATGTTGAATTCTTCGGAGCGGATGCCGAGCATGTCGCGCAGAAGTCCGTTGCCGGCGCCGGGGTATCCGCCGAGACCGATGTGGAAGTGTTCGTCGATCAGGCCGGTGGCATAGCCGACGATGACCGTACCGCCGTTTTCGGCAAAGTCCGCGATGCGACGGGTATCCTCGTCGGACAGGGCGATCACGGTGGGCAGCACGATAGTCTGGTAGCCGCTCCAATCGTAGGCGAGCGGGACCACGTCCGCGCGCGCTCCGGCATCGAGATATCCGCGATACCAGTCGCGTACGTCATGCCAGTGATTGAGTTTCATGCTGGGCAGGGTCTCGGAGCGAGTGGCCCATTCGGATTCCGCACTAAACAGAATCGCCGTGTCCGCGCGCTTCAGTTCCGTGTCTTGCACACCCGCGTCGGACAGCGTCTTCAGCGCGGCGCCGAGTTCGCACACTCCTCGAAACAGTTTCGTATCGGAGCCCGCGTGGGGCACCATCGCGGAGTGGAACGCCTCGGCACCCGATGCGGATTGTCTCCATTGGAAGAAGTTGATGGCGTCGGCACCCATGGCCACGTGGGCCAAGGAGTCGCGCATGAGCTCGCCGGCGCGCTTGCGCATGTTAAGCGGCTTCCATTGGACGGCGGAGGTGGAGTGCTCCATCACGTACCACGGCTTGCCGAGCGCGAGCGAGTCCATGAGCGCGTCCGAGCAGGCGAGTTCGTCCAGATGGGATTCGCCCTCATGGAAGTAGTGATCGTTGGACACGAAGTCCACTTCGTTTGCCCATTGCGCGTAGTCCATGGTGCATTGGTCGGTGGAGACCATGAAGTTCGTGGTGAACGGCTTGCCGGGGCAGATTTCTTCGATGGCGTCGCGTTCGGCCTTGTAGAAGTCGAGCAGCATGTCGTTGCCGAACCGCTCGTAATCCAACTGCTGGGGCGGGTTGACCATGCTGTCGCCGCCCATGTGGCGAGGCAGCAACACCTCGTCGAAGCTGTTCACGTGCTGGGACCAGAAGGCCGTGCCCCACGCTTCGTTCAACGCGTCGACGGTCCCGTATTTGGCCTCGCACCACGTGCGGAACGCGGCCAAGGCGTTGTCGGAGTAGTCGTAGCGGTTGTTCCAGCCGTATTCGTTGCCCATGTGCCAGGCCGTCACGTATGGATTGTCCTTGTAGTGTTCGGCAAGTTTGCGGCACAGGCGCAGCGCGTATTCCTTGAGCACCGGGCTTGTGGGCTGCCACGACTGGCGTGAGCCCGCATTGACCACATGGCCGTACCGATCGATTGGCAGCACCTCAGGATGACGCTCGTACAGCCACAACGGGGCCGTGGCAGTGGCCGATGCCAGGTCCACGGCGATGCCCGCCGCGCCGAGCTTGTCGATCACGTGGTCAAGCCACTCGAACGTGAACTCGCCCTCGCGCGGTTCGATCTTGTCCCAGCTGAAGATGGCGAGGGCCACGGTGTTGACGCCGGCTTGGACCATCAGGCGGATGTCCTCGTCCAGTGTCTCCTCGGACCACTGGTCCGGATTGTAGTCGCCGCCGAACGCGATGCCACGACCGGATTCAGTCAGCAGGGACGGCCACCTGAACGTTCTACGAGTAGTCATATCAATCAAGTCCTTTATTGTACCGGCTCATGGCCGATGCTATGTTGCTGGCGGCGGCCGTTGCTGCGATGACCTTCTTGGTGTTGCGCATGTTATCTCCTCCTGAGCCGTTGGGATTGGTCGTGGCTTCGGGACTTTGGACTTACCTTGGGCCTGGGTTCCTCGCCTGCGATATGCTCCGCTGACGGTCTTTTTTGGGGTGTTTTCTTTGGTACACCCGTGTACCAATATCTATGATGATACACCCGTGTACCAATTTGTCAAAATCAAGCGACACGCCTGATTTCCCGCCAAAACTCGCCACCTCGGGCACACAGAAGAATCTTCAGCCTCCGACATCCACAATTCCGAGAGCGTTCACATTCGTGGATGTCCAGCGCCAGACGGAGCCAGTTCGGCTAGTATGAATAGGCACCACCATAGCTGTATTGAGAGGAAGAGCACATGGCGGGACTGTTTCGGACTGCTTCCAAGCAGCCCAATCCTTTAGGAACAGCCATACGCACCCACGGATCAGGAAAATATACATTCGGACTGGCTTTGAGTGCGGGTCTTGCCGGATTACTGTACGGCTACGACACCGTCTCCATCTCCGGTGCCATCGAATTCCTGCGCGCCAGATACGGGCTCAGTACTCTCATGGAGGGCCTCGTCGTTTCCTCCATCATGCTCGGTGCCGTCATCGGAGCGGCCACCGCCGGATTCCTTTCCGACCGATTCGGCAGGAAACGTATCCTTATTATCGGCGGCGCGTTCTTCCTCGTTGCGGCTGTATGGAGTGCGCTGACGATAGGTCCCATAGCGCTTATCGTGGCGCGCGTGGCCGGCGGCTACGGCATCGGCCTGACCGCCGCGCTGGCCGTCACATACATCACCGAATCGGCTCCGGCCAACATCCGTGGTCTGCTCGCCTTCTCTTATCAGCTGCTTGCGGTTTGCGGTATCTTCCTGACCAACGTCATCAACTACATCATCGCCTCCCACGGATCAAACGACTGGGATATCGCCACTGGATGGCGCTGGATGCTGGGATTAGGCGCGATTCCGGCCGCCACCTTCCTGCTGGCTATGCGGAGGGCACCGGAAAGCCCACGATTCCTCATTCAGATAGGCAGAACCGATGAAGGTTTCGCGGTGCTCGAGCACATCCTCGGCACCGAACGCGCACGCCTGCGCACCGATGACATCCAAGCCTCGGTCAAACTGGAAACCGAGATGTCGCACGAATTCCATGATTTGTTCCGTCCAGGCCTGCGACGGGCACTCGTCATCGGCATCTTTCTCGCCGTGTTCAACCAGTTCATCGGCATGAACGCCATTTCCTACTATGGGCCGGTGATGTTCTCGGATCTCGGGTTCGCCGGGGACACTCAGTTCCTCGCGGCCGCCAGCGTAGGCGGCATGGAGCTGGTGGCCACCGTGGTAGGCATGTACCTGATCGACACGTTCGGCCGTAAACGTCTTATGGAAATAGGCACCGGCATGATGTGCGTGTTCGCGCTATGCATTTCGGGCTCGTATTTCATGGGCAATTCGCTGCTGACGCTTATATTCGTCATGGCGTTCACCATATCGTTCGCCTTTTCGATGGGACCGATTCCCTGGATTGTGATTCCCGAGCTCTTCCCCACGTATCTGCGCGGTCGCGCCACCGGATTGTGTGTGATGTGTCTGCTGTTCGCCAACTGGATCATCGCACAATTCACGCCGATGATGATCGATGGATTGGGCGGCGGCATATCGTTCGCGATTTTCGCGGTTCTGGATCTGATTTGCCTGTTCGGCATCGTGGCGTTGGTGCCGGAGACAATGGGACGCACGCTGGAGGAAATCGAGCATCTATGGCAGCCGAAAACCGATTTGGCCTACGCAAAATACGCGCTGAGCACGGCTGATGCGAATATCCGCCACGCGGAAGCCACGCTGCGTCGTATTGAAAACGAACGTCAGCAGGCATTGGGCATTATGGATGCGGCTGAGCGGGCTCGCGCTGCGGCACAGCAGAAGATTTTCGCCATAGAGACCGCCAAAAGGGTCGAGGCAGAACGGCTGGAGGCGCAGCGCGCTGCCGAGGAAGCCGCCAAGGCAGCGGCGAATATGGCTGCAGAAGAAGACACGGCAGCGACCGTCTCGGAAGTTACGACGGATGAGAACGTGCCGTCGCTTATGCGGCGTACGAGGGGCGCTGTTCTGGTTGGTAAGTCATCCAGTAGACGGCACGACGGTGAGTATACGGACGGCTCTGCGAACGGCCCTGCGGATGGCTCTATGGATGGCTCCGTGACTGACTCTGCGGATGGTGCGATGCTGGACGGCGCGGCGGCCGAGGCAGCGGCCAGCGCAGCAGTCGCGGCCTTGGCCGATTCACTGCCCGACGATCCATTCACGCTGGCGAATCGGCCGACTACGCGCAGTGGTGCGGATGATACAGATAGCGTTGATGCCGCAGATGCCGTTGATTCCGCGAATGACGCGAATCGAAACCGCAAGCAGACAAATGCCGTGCAGCCGGCACATATGGCCTCTATTGAGCACGCGCACAGTGCCGATACGCCTCGCGGAGTGTTGTTGCCCAGTGCCGACGAGGATTCCTACAGCGAGCATTCCTTCGCCGAGACGGATGACGACCGCGAGGCTCAGGCCATCGACGCGGCCCTCGACTCTCTGGATGCCCTTATCAGAGGCTGATATATAAGGAAATCCTGTATTGCAGAGTATTGCGGCCTGTGACTGTGCGACTTTACAGATTCAGCACCGCATCGGCAACGCGCATGGCGGATTCACGGTGAGAGACCAGCACCACAGCCACGTCTTGCCCCTTATCCGCATTCTGCTCGCTCTTGGACAGCTCATGAATGGAACGCAGAATGATGGCTTCATTCAAGGCATCCAGACGACTGGTCGGCTCGTCGAAGAGCACCAAGTCGGCATTGCGCAGGAATACACGGGCCAAGCCGATGCGCTGGCGTTCGCCTTCAGACAGTCGGTCGCCCAGCTCGCCCACCTGGGTGTCGAGCCCATCCGGCAGGGAATCGATCAGGTCGAGCACGGATGCCTTGGCGAGGGCTTCGCGGAGTCGGGCGTCAAGAACACCGGCCGCTCCCCCATTGCGAATCTCCGATTCAGGCAAGGCGATAAGCAGATTCTCTCGAATCGTGCCGTCGAACAGGTGGGTCTCCTGACTCATCATGGCCTGAATACGGCGGCGGGCATGCACATCGATTTGCGGTAGCGGCGTGCCGGACAGCGTCACTTGGCCGCGCTGCGGATCCCAATAGCGCATCAGCAGCTTCAGCATAGTGGACTTGCCCCGGCCGGACGGGCCTTGGATACCGAGGATGCCGTGCTGCGGCACATCGAGCGAGAAGTCGGCGAGAATCGCCTCGCTCCCCTCCCCCGGGTACGCGAAGGTGACGCGGTCAAGGCGCATGCCCTCATAATCCGAGTTCGCAGTGCCAGTTTCCACCACGGCCGGCGCTTCGTCCATCAGGCCGAACAGACGACGGGCGGAGGCGAAGGTCTGGGTGAGGTTCGCGGGCAGGGCGGCGAGCGCCAGCGTCGGCCCGAACGAGCTGGCGAGCAGCGCGAAGGCGGCGACCAGCGCCGGGATATCGTAGAGGTTCACGCCGGCAAGATTGATGGCGATGCCGGCAGCCGCCGAGGTAAGCAATGCAACCAGCAATCCGCCGACACCGGCGAACCGGCCGTTGACACGGCTGAGTTTGGCATGGTCACGCCATAGCGCGCGCGTGCGGTCTTCGATGGCCTGCGCACGATCTTCACCCCGACCGAATCGGATGATCTCGTCGAGACCGCGCATGTCGTCGAGCATCACGTTGTCGAGTTCGCCGGCCGCGCCACGGATGGCGGGGCCCAGATTGCGCACGCCGGTGGCGAAGAAGCGCGGCACAATGATGCCGATGATCAGATGGGAGACGATCAGCGCCAACGCCATCCAGGGGCTCAGCGTGGCCGCCACGATGGCGTAGACGATGGTGGTGGTCACGGCTATGGCCACGGGGCTGATGGTATGCGCGAAGAAGATTTCGAGCAGTTCCACGTCGGTGGTGAGCATGGCGATGAGGTCGCCCTTGCCCTTGCCGGCGAGCTTGGCCGGAGCGAGGCGGCGAAGGGCGGCGAAAGCCTTGGAGCGGAAGAGCGCGAGCAGGTGGAAGGCCACGTTGTGGTTCAGATATTGCTCAACGTAGCGCGTCAGGCCGCGCAACACCGCGCAAACAATCATGGCGGTGATTGCACCGGCCGCACTCATGCCCCACACGGGGTTGCCGGCGAGCGCGAATCCGGCGATGATGCCGAACACCGGTAGGAAGGTTGCGGCAAGGTGACCGATGGTGCCGGCCGTGGAAGCCGCGACCATAAGCCCGGCCAGTGGCTTGGCCTCCCCGAGTAGTCGCTTGATGACCTGGAACGTGCTCATCTCGGCCGGAGCTGCAGCCGGAGCTGCGCCCACAGCCGCCCCGCTCCCGCTGGCGGAAGCTGTCAGCGAAGCTGGCTGAGGGTGGTCAGCCCCAAAGTTCTCGATATCCGCCTGAGTAGTGAACAACTTGGCGTACACGCCGCCGGCCGCCATGAGTTCGGCATGCGTGCCGGTTTCCACCGACTTGCCGTGTTCGAGCACCACCACTTGGTCGGCGTGCTCGGCGTTGGCCATGCGATGGGTGATCATGATCACCGTCTTGCTGCGGGATTGCACCAGTTCGCGGATGGTCGCGAGAATCAGTTCCTCGGATTCCACATCCACACTGCTGGTGGCCTCGTCGAATACGAATACCGGCGAATCATGCAGAAGCGCACGGGCGATGGCGATACGCTGGCGCTGGCCACCGGACAGGTTGGCGGCGTCGGGCTCAATCGTCATGTCAAGGCCGTCCGGCTGCGAACGCACGAAGTCGGCGATACGGGCCTGTTCGAGCGCGTCCCAGAGACGGGAATCCACGGCGTCGGACGCGGCTTCACCGTTCTGGCCGTCATCGGGCAAAGCCATCAGAAGGTTCTCACGCAGAGTACCGGCAAACAGATGGCTACTGGCACCGATCAGGGTGATGGTTCGGGCGAGCGTCTCTCCGGACAGGTCGGATACCTTGACGCCGTTCAGCGTAAGCGAGCCTTGGTATCCGGTCAGCGTACCGGCAAGCAGCGCGGCAGCCGTGGATTTGCCGGAACCGGAGATGCCGACGATGGCGGTGAGTTGACCGGGGTAGGCAGTGAAGGTGAGGTCGGTGAGCGCAGGTGCCGGCGCGGAATTCGTTTGTTGAACGGCGGCACCGGAATCGGCGCTGTCATAGGAATAGCCGACGTGGTCGAAGCTGACGGTGATTCCGCCATCGGCCTTGGTACCGGCCTTGGTACCGGCATCAGTCCCGGCATCGGTACCAGCGGTGGCCGGCAGCGTGGCAGTGCCGTGGGCGGGCTCGGGGGTGTCCAGCAGGGCGAAGATGCGCTTGGTGGAGGTCATGCCGTTCATCGCCACGTGGAAGTAGGAGCCGAGCTGGCGCATGGGGATGAAGAATTCAGCGGACAGCAGCACGATCAGCAACAGTCCGGCGAGGGTGAGCGGGAAGCCCGCACCGAACGGCATCAGGTATTGCAGGCCGTAGGCCAGGTAGGCGAACGCACCGGGCAGGTGGGCGGCGAGCATAATCGGAGACC
>OKHM01000412.1_pt1 | contig 16021 bp, 10 predicted proteins | sample 1612121 | NCBI WGS metagenome assembly OKHM01 (sample SAMN04436777, study PRJEB24849) | human gut metagenome | biome: human gut; feature: NICU; material: stool | host: Homo sapiens | place: USA: Saint Louis, MO | collected 2011-03-27
CTCTCTGAGGCTGAGCTGTGAAGCAAACAGTCCGGTGGACTGTTTGTAGGCGAAGGCGAGCCGGGAGGCGAGCAGGCAGACTGCGGGCGGTAGCCCGTCTGTAATTGCGGCCGAGCTGGCGGCGTAGGCGACTGAGGGGAGCCGAGTCACGGCCGCCCACAGTCACCCATCTCACATGACTCCTACGTCACAATGTCCACAATGTGAACCCTTGCTGGATTGGCAAGACATACAAACCTATGTTTACATTCCAGTTCAGGTCGAACGGCCTGAGGAAATACCGAAAGGAGGCCACGCGATGACTGGATTCAATGCTTCTGCGTTTGTATCCGCACGAATTATTAGCCCGTCTTCGCTGGCGGACTAATTCGGCACTGATGCTTGAAGCCCCGTCAACGAAGGCAGGGCCAATCAAGCTGACACAATCGGCACGGCCCTGCATGATGCGGGGCTTTTTTTGTTGCGCTCACAAGGCTTACAGCAGAATCCCGCAGACGGAAACGGTAGCGGACAGTACACGGCAACAACACAGCGACAGAACAACAACCTCCCTGTGGGGCGAAATAATCGCCCGCCGATGAGAGTGAACGAGAGCAAAACAGGAGTAACAATGACTGCAGCAGTCGAAGAGACTGGCTTAGGGCAGGCGGCAGGTAAAGCCGCTACCTTGGTACGCGATTCGGTCAAGACCGTGATCGCCGCGTCGATGGTCGGTACCGCCATCGAATTCTATGACTTCTACGCCTACGGCACCGCCGCGGCAAACTACTTCCCGCACATCTTCTTCTCCGCGAAGGACAACCCCACCGTCGCACTGCTGATGAGCTTGCTGACCTTCGCCGTCGCCTTCATCGCCCGCCCGCTGGGCTCGCTGATCTTCGGCCACTTCGGCGATCGCATGGGCCGCAAGACCACGCTGGTCGTCAGCCTGATGACCATGGGTGTCGGCACCTTCCTGATTGGCTGCCTGCCCACCTACGATCAGGTCGGCGTTGGTGCAGTCGCCGTCCTCTGCCTGCTGCGTTTCATCCAGGGCATCGGCCTGGGCGGCGAATGGTCCGGCGCGGCACTGGTCGCCACCGAGAACGCGCCTGAAGACAAGCGCGCACTGTACGGCTCCTTCCCGGAGCTCGGCGCCCCGATCGGCTTCTTCCTGTCCAACGGCACCTACTTCGTGCTCGAATCCTTCAACAATCAGGACGCGATGCTGGCTTGGGGCTGGCGTGTGCCGTTCCTGCTGTCCGCCATCCTGGTGATCGTCGGCCTCGTGGTCCGCGTTCACATGGAGGAGACCCCGATCTTCCGTATGGCTCAGGAGCAGAAGAAGGTTGTCAAGTCCCCGCTGACCGAGGTCTTCCGCAAGTCTTGGCGTCAGGTGCTGCAGGCCACCTTCCTTGTGGCTGTGACCTACACGCTGTTCTACACGCTCGCCACCTGGTCCCTCGCTTGGGGCACCAAGGAGCAGGGCGAAGGCGGCGGCAACCTTGGCTTCACCAACCAGGAATACCTGCTCATGCTCATGATCTCCATCTGCGTGTTCGCCCTGTTCATCGTGCTGTCCTGCCTGTACGCGGACAAGATCGGCCGCCGTCGCGTGCTGACCTTCTCCTCCTGCGCACTTGTGGTGTTCGCCGTACTCTTCCCGTTCCTGCTGGACGGTGGTCTGGTCGGCCAGAAGAACTTCTTCGCCAACATGGTGTTCCTGTGCGTCGGCTTTGCCCTGATGGGCATCGCCTTCGGCCCGATCGGCGCCTTCCTGCCTGAGCTGTTCGACGCCAACGTGCGTTACTCCGGCTCCGGCATCGGCTACAACCTGGCCGCCATCGTCGGCGCGGCTTTCGTGCCGACCATCGCCACTTGGCTGAGCTCCCACTGGGGCGTCCACTCCGTGGGCCTCTACCTTGCCGTGATGGCCGTGTGCTGCCTCGTCTCCGTGCTCACCTGCAAGGAGACTAAGGACGTTGACTTTACCAAGTGACGATGTTCACAACGTGAAAACCCCTAATTCCACTAAGTGAACCCCTACAGGGCTTTTCCGATGCGACGGGACTAAACCTGCATATCGGAAAAGCCCACAAGGAAAGCCACAACAGAATATCGCTCAGCGAAACCCCGCAGAACGCAAGAAAAATTCAACCCCATAAATAAACAAATAAATAAAAGGAGCGCCAAAAATGGCAGCAACTATCTGGTACGAGAAGGACGCCGATCTGTCCGTGTTCGATGGCAAGAAGGTGGCTATCCTGGGCTACGGTTCTCAGGGTCACGCCCACGCGCTGAACCTGCGTGACTCCGGTGTCGACGTGGTCGTCGGCCTGCGTCCTACCTCCAAGTCCGTGGAGTTCGCCAAGGAGCAGGGCCTTGAGGTCAAACCGGTTGGTGAGGCCGTTGCCGAGGCTGACGTTGTGATGATTCTTCTGCCTGACCAGTACCAGGCAGCCGTCTACAAGAAGGACATTGAGCCGAACCTGAAGCCGGGCGCTGCCCTGGCCTTCGCCCACGGCTTCAACATCCACTACGGTTACATCAAGCCGTCTGAGGATCACCCGGTGTTCATGGTTGCCCCGAAGGGCCCGGGCCACATCGTTCGTCGTGAGTACGCCGCTGGCCGTGGTGTCCCGGTCGTCGTTGCTGTTGAGCAGGACCCGGACGGCAAGACCTGGCCGCTGTGCCTGGCTTACGCCAAGGCTCTGGGCGCTCTGCGTGCAGGCGCCATCAAGACCACCTTCACCGAGGAGACCGAGACCGATCTGTTCGGTGAGCAGGACGTCCTCATGGGCGGCATCAACCACCTGTGCGACCTCGGCTTCGACGTGCTGACCGAGGCTGGCTACCAGCCGGAAATCGCCTACTTCGAGGTGTTCCACGAGCTGAAGATGCTGGTCGACCTCGCTAACGAGGGTGGTCTGAACAAGGCTCGTTGGTCCTGCTCTGACACCGCTCAGTACGGCGACTACACCTCCACCGTCATCACCGAGGAGACCAAGAAGCGCATGCAGTATCAGCTCAAGCGCATTCAGGATGGCTCCTTCGCCAAGGAGTTCATGGATGACCAGGCTGCTGGCGCCCCGAAGTTCAAGAAGCTGCAGGAAGAGTACTCTCACCCGCACCTCGAGACCGTTGGCCCGAAGCTGCGCGCCATGTTCTCCTGGAATAACACCGAGGCCAAGGACAAGGATGAGACCGAGTCCTTCAACGGCAAGATTGCTCGTACCCAGGTTCAGTGATTGTCGCCCCTGAAGGGGATTTAAGCTAGCAAACCGCCGTTCCCGCCCATACGGGAGCGGCGGTTTTGTGTTGTTGCGCGCAGCGAATCATTCTCAATAACAACTATGCGCTGATTTCTTGCAGGCAAACGAACACCGAATATGCAAGATCGTTGATATCTCAGCCTTTCCCCATATGTGGGATTGTGCGATTCTGTTCAAAAGGGTGCAGAGTTGTTATCGAGAATCGTTCTCTGCACACGGCTGTCCATACTCCAATAGTGACCTAGCTCACGTTGTGGACTCCAGCGGGGCTGCGACGGCGTTCTGGGTAGGATTGATTTCGGTTTGAAGGACACAATCCTCGCAACACAGGACTTATCTGCACACCGTAGATACCCCCGGCGCCCAGCGGCGTCACACCCCACTACTGAAAAGGAGTGCCAATAATGGCAGCACAAATCTGGTATGAGAACGACGGCGATCTTTCCGTCCTCGAAGGCAAGAAAGTCGCAATCATCGGCTACGGCTCCCAGGGCCACGCCCACGCGCTGAACCTGCGCGATTCCGGTGTTGACGTGGTCGTCGGCCTGCGTCCGACCTCCAAGTCGGTCGACTTCGCCAAGGAGCAGGGCCTCGAGGTCAAGTCCGTGGCCGAGGCTTCCGCCGAGGCCGACGTGATCATGATCCTGGCCCCCGACCAGTACCAGCGCACCATCTGGGCCAACGACATCGAGCCCAACATCAAGCCGGGTGCTGCTGTTGCGTTCGCTCATGGCTTCAACATTCACTACGGCTACATCAAGCCGTCTGAGGATCACCCGGTGTTCATGGTTGCCCCGAAGGGCCCGGGCCACATCGTTCGTCGTGAGTACGCCGCTGGCCGTGGTGTCCCGGTCGTCGTTGCTGTTGAGCAGGACCCGGACGGCAAGACCTGGCCGCTGTGCCTGGCTTACGCCAAGGCTCTGGGCGCTCTGCGTGCAGGCGCCATCAAGACCACCTTCACCGAGGAGACCGAGACCGATCTGTTCGGTGAGCAGGACGTCCTCATGGGCGGCATCAACCACCTGTGCGACCTCGGCTTCGACGTGCTGACCGAGGCTGGCTACCAGCCGGAAATCGCCTACTTCGAGGTGTTCCACGAGCTGAAGATGCTGGTCGACCTCGCTAACGAGGGTGGTCTGAACAAGGCTCGTTGGTCCTGCTCTGACACCGCTCAGTACGGCGACTACGTCAACACCGTCATCAACGAGGACTGCCGCAAGCGCATGGAATACCACCTGCAGCGCATCCAGGACGGCTCCTTCGCCAAGGAGTTCATTGACGACCAGGATGCCGGCGCCCCGCACTTCAAGGAGCTGCAGGAGAAGTACTCCAACGAGCGCATCGAGACCGTCGGCCCGAAGCTGCGCGCCATGTTCTCCTGGAACAAGGATGGCGTCAAGGATGCCGACGAGGCCAATTCCTTCACCGGTAAGATCGCCCGCGCTCAGGTTCAGTGAGCCCCTGTAGCTCCCGCTGGCGCATAAGCGCCTGAGGGGAGTACCCAGCACGTACCAAAAGGCCGCCGCTCCGATTCATTCGGAACGGCGGCCTTCTAGTATGGTCCCACCACGTAGCCAAACTTCCACCACGCAGTGAACCACAGAGTTACTTGATTACCCACGCAGAGGTGTCGGTGGGAAGTTGACCGTCGGGAGTCAGCGGGCCGGAAGTGAGCACCACAGAGCCTTCGGGCAGTGAGACCGGGGCAGTGCCAAAGTTAGTAACCGAGGTGAACGTGCGTCCCTCAACCGCCGCACGGCGGTACGCCACCACGTCCGCTCCCATATCCACCTGCTCGGCGGTGGTGTCGCGCGTGGCGGTCAGCGACTCCTGACGAATCGCCAACGCCGCATGATACAACGTGTACATCGAATCCGGGTCGGCCTGCTCCACGTCCACCGCGTAATCCTTGAACCACAGCGGCTGCGGCAGGTGCGGGTCGGCGGCCGGCGTCACGCCATCGGCGCGAACCGCAGGGGAGAAGCCGAAGGAAGCGCCCGTGCCGAACTGGCCGGCGGCGCACAGCGGCACATGGTTCTCGCCGGTGCCATCGTCGGCCGGAGCCGGACGGCTGAAATCGGCCAGAGCGGGCTCGTCGGAAGCGATCCAAGGCAGAGGCACGCGGCAACCGTCACGGCCCTTATCCATCGTGGCCTGAGCGGTGTGGAAAGCGGTCGGATCCTCCAGTCGATCCCACGGAATATCGGCCACCTCAAACAGACCCAGCTCCTCGCCCTGATAAATATAGGCGGCGCCGGGCAGACCAAGCTCCATCAGCGCGGCGGCACGGGCACGGCGGGTGCCGAGCTCGCGGTCTTCGGGATATGTGGTGCCGTTGCGCAGCAGCCAGTCGTGCGGCAGCTGGTGGTAGGGCGCGCCCTTGACCTGCGGCAGACCGTAGCGGGAGGGGCTGCGCGGCACGTCGTGATTGTTCATGACCCACGTGGTGGTGGAGCCGCCGGTTTCGGCCGCCGCCTTAAGACCCGCGGCGATGGCCTTGCGGAACTCGTCGGCATACCAGTTGGCCTGCGCGAAGTCGAAGTTGAAGGACTGGCCCAGCTCGTCCATCGAAGCGTACAGGTGCTGGTGCTCAGGCACCACCCACGCCTCGGCCACGGCAAAGCGCGGCGGGTTGTATTCGTTGAACACCTTGCGCCACTCGCGGTAGATGTCGTGCACCTCACGACGGTCGAACAGCGGGTGGCTGAAGTCATGATTCAGCACGCCGACCACGCTGTATTCGCGGCCGGGCTCTTCCAACGGCTTGGATTCGAGATCCTTGGCCAGGCCGTGCGCCACGTCGATGCGGAAGCCGTCGGTGCCGTGGTCGGACCAGAAACGTAGGGTCTTCTTGAACTCCTCGTGGATGTCCGGATTCTTCCAGTTGACGTCCGGCTGCGCCTTATCGAACAGGTGCAGATACCACTGGCCGTCGGCCACGCGCGCCCAGGCCGGGCCGCCGAAGAAGGATTGCCAGTCGTTGGGCGGCAGTTCGCCGTGCTCGCCGCGGCCGTCGCGGAAGATGTAGCGGTCGCGCGCCGGGGAGCCGGGCTCGGCGGCGAGGGCCTCTTGGAAGAACACGTGCTTGTCGGCGGTGTGGTTGGGCACGATGTCCACGATCACTTTGATGCCGGCCTCGTGCGCGGCCTCGGCCATCGCGTCGAAGTCGTCCATGGTGCCTAGGCGCGGGTCGACGTTGCGGTAGTCGATCACGTCGTAGCCGCCGTCCGCCAGATCCGAGGGGTAGAACGGGGAGAGCCAGATCGCGTCGACGCCGAGGTTCTTCAGGTAATCCATCTTCTCGGTGACACCGGCGATGTCGCCGAGTCCGTCGCCGTTGACGTCCTTGAAGCTGCGCGGGTAGATCTGGTAGACGACGGCCTGCTTCCACCAGTCGTCATTGAGGTTGTTGGCGGTCATGCCGATTCCTTCCTGTTCCGGGTGCGTTGTGGTTGGGTTGTTCCGGTTGTGCTCGAACTGCTGTGTGAAGGCCCAACCGTTGTATTGATGATGACAACGATATCATGTGAATTACGCATGCAAAAGTCGATTTATCGGCGTTTTGCGGTGGTAACGTAGTCACGCCTGCGCGGACGCTGCTGTTGCGGCAGGCGGCGCGGTGGTTTCGCGCAGTATTAGCGGAGTGTCCGGCCGTACGAATGCCGGTTCGATTGACTTGCCCGCAATGGCATCCAATACCATGTGCCCGGCGGCCACGCCCATTGCGAACGGGTCCTGATGCAGTGTGGTCAGTCCCACGGCGGCGGACAGGGTGGAATCGTCGAAGCCGATGATGGAGATGTCCTGAGGTACCCGCCGCCCGTATTGACGCAGGCGATACAGCACGGGTGCGGCCATTTCATCATCCTCAAAACAGAAGGCGGTGATGCTGGGGGAGGCGTTCAGTACGGCGTTCAATGCCGCGTTGCTTTCGCCAAGACCGCGTTGAATGCTCAGGGGCGTTAGCTCGATCCCCGGATGGGCGGCAGCGGCATCAATGACGCCCTGCAAACGAGCCTCGGCACTGTAGCGCATGTTGGTTTCGGTCGGGGCGCTGCCGACGAACGCGATATGCCGGTGGCCGAGTGCAATCAGGTGCTCGATGGCCGAACGTGTGGCGGCGTAATCGTCAATGCTCACGCCTGCGTCGAACCCATCGGTGGAGGGAATGTTGATGCCGACAATCGGCACGTGCATATGCTTCAGTCGCTCCACTTCAGCCGGCTCAATGTCGAAGGAGCTGACAATCACCGCATCCGCATTGCGTCGCACGGGCAAATCCGCAAAGAAGTCATGGCGCTCGGCGGCGTTGCGCATGGGGTAGGGCACAGTGTCGTAGCCGGAGGGGCGCAGCGCCGAGTCAAGGCCGGCGAAGATGTTTGCATTGAACCAGGTGGTGATGGTCTCGCTGGCCAGCAGCGCAATGCGGAACGACTGGCCGGACTTCAGTGCGGCGGCCGAGCGAGAGACGGAGTAGTCGAGCTTTTCGGCCGCGGTCATCACTCGGTCTCGAGTCTCTGGAAGCACTAGATCCGGCTTGGCGAAGGTTCGGGACACCGTGGATACGGAAACGCCGGCCTCGCGGGCCACCGCTTGAATGCTTGCCTTGGTCATAGCCGTCGCTCCTTCGCCGTCGCGAACAATCATTGTCATGACAACGATAACATGCCCATAACAAGTCATCGTCTTCGGCTATCTCGATTACGAGGGGCTGATTTAGACCAATTTCCCATTGCCGGAATCGATCACCGCTTCTCTCGGCGCATCACGGCGGACAGGGACTGCACGCGCGGCAGGTCGAAGACCTCGTCGGTGTGCACTACGTGCCCTTCGCCATCTGCCAGCGGCACGCGCCAGTTCGAATACTCTCTGGAAGTGCCCGGCTGATTCTGGGAGCGGCATTCGCCCACGCCGTCCACCAGCGCTGCCTGCAGCAGCAGCGACGGCGTATCGGTGAGCATGGCGTGCATCGCTTCCACGATTTCCTGCACATGGCCTTCCACATCATCCGCCACGGTCTGCGAGATATAGCCGTTCTCCACCAGACGGTTCATCATGGCCGTGCGCTCGGCCATCGCCGAGGCGGCGAATGCCTCCACCGGCTCGCTCAGGAGATGCAGCTCCTCGCGCAGCTTGACGTGTGCGAAGTTCAGGTAGCCGGCGGTGGGTGGCAGATCGTGCGTGGTCACCGAGGCCAATGCCTGTTTGCGATAGTCCTTGGGTGCGCGGTACGGGTCGCCGGCGTTCGGCGAATCGTCCACGCGGTTGAACCATTCCACGTCAGTGCCGAGCACGCCGTGATCGGCCAGAATGCGGCGCACGTAATCCGGTACGGTGCCCAGATCCTCGCCAACCACCATGCCTCCGGCGCGCGTGGCCTCGATGGCCAGTACTCCCAACATCGCCTCGTGGTTGTACGTCACGTATGCGCCGTTGCGGGCACCGAGCCCCTGCGGAATCCACCACAGGCGGAACAAGCCCAGCACATGGTCGATGCGCACCGCGCCCGCGTGCTCGTACATCGAATGCACCATCTCGCGGTACACCTGGTAGCCGGTGGCCTCCAGGTAGCGCGGGTTGAACGGTGGCTGGCCCCAATCCTGGCCCTGCTGGTTATAGAAGTCCGGCGGGCAGCCGACCGTGACGCCACCTGAGGCGAAGCGTTCCGGATTGGCCCAGGCATCCGCGCCGAGCCCGTGCACGCCCACGGCCATGTCCTGCATCAGCCCCAGCGTCATGCCGTGGTCCAGCGCCTCCTGCTGCGCGGCGTTCACCTGCTCGGCAGCGATCCACTGCAGCCAGCGGTTGAACTCGAACAGGTCGTGGTGCTCCTCGACGAGCTGGCGCACGGCCGGGTCGTCGATGGTCTTCTCGAAGAACCAACGGTTCTCGCCCCACGGCGCGCCCCATACCTCGAAGCACAGGCACCATGTGGCGAAGGAATCGAGGTCCGGGCCGGCGGTGGTCTTGAAATGCTCGAATTCGAGCTCGCGCTTGTTGTTGCGGCCCGCTTCGAAGATCAGGCGCAGCGCCGGGCGCTTGGCCTCCCACGCCGCGTTGATGTCCATCGGGGTCGATTCGTCGTTGCGCGCGGCCACCGAATCATGCAGCGCATCCACCTGCGCGCGCACGTCGGCCGGCAGTGTGGCATATTCGGGGATATCCTGCGGCCGGATGTACGTCACGTTGAGGAATCGGCGCGATTCCGGTAGATACGGCGATGGCTCAAGCGGCGGAATCGGCGCGCCGGCGTGAATCGGATTGATGAGCATGAAGTCGGCCTTGGACTTCTCGGCGGCATCTGCCAAAAGACGCTTCAGATCGCCGTAATCGCCGATGCCCCACGATTCGCGGGACCGCACGGAATACATCTGCGTCATCCAGCCCCACCGCTGGTGCTCGGCGACCGCCTCCGGCACGGGAATGCGCGCGGGGGCGGCGATGATGGCCGCCTTGCCCTCGCGCCCGTCAACCGTGACGGTCAGCGTGTGGTAACCCATCGGCAGGTCGGGTGCGATGGTCAAGTCCGGCTTGCCGGAATTGAGGTTCGGCAGCAGGGCAAAGTGGCCAAACGCGGTGCCGTCCTCCAGTTCGATGGAGGCGGTGATGTCCGCGTCCGACGAGCAGTTCAGGGTGATGCCGGTCGGTTTGCCGGTGGTGGCGACGATGGTGGAGGGGAGCAAACGTTTGCTGTTTTCCACCTCAAGTTGGGTCATGGAGCGTACGATGGCCTCGTCGCTGGATGCGTCCACGTCGAGGGCCTTGAGTACGGCGACCAAGGCCGCGTCGCTGATTTCGGTGTAGGTGCCGAGCTGGTCGATGAATGAGGTGGCAAGTCCGCAGGCTTTGGCGAGCTTGATGAGCGGGCGGGCGAGTCGTTCCGTGCTTTCCGCGCGCTGCGGGGCACCGGAAGCGGCGTTGTTGGTGGTGTCTGCGATGGTGCCGGTGCTGGTTGCTGCGTCGTTGCCGTATGCGTCGGTCATGATGACTCCTTGCTTGCAAATCGGGTACTGCTAGTCGTTTGCATTGCTGTTCGAGGGCCGCTCTGCGTTGAGGTTCCGGCAACCTGACAGACCAATGTTCGAGCTGTTCTGCCTCTACCGTAACTCATATTGACAACGATTGCAATACATTCGGTGAGTTGGACGAGGCTAGAGGTGTTGGTGTTTGTCGTGATGGCCCGTTGACTATCCCCAGTCGACTTTGCCGACAGCCTCGCCGGCGGAGGTGAGGTCGAACGGGTTTAACCAAACACGACGAACGATTGCGGGGAGAGCGTCAGCTGCCCGCCGCTCACGGCCGGTTCACCAAGACTGAGCAGCACGTCGGCGTCGGAAGAGAGCTCGTCCGGCAGGTATTCCGTGAGGAATGAGGCGATTGAGGCACCTGAATCGGCGTTGAAATAACTGGAATCGCCTTCGTGCTCCATAGGCGTGTCGGTATTGCGCAGCAACAGGTTGTAGCCGTTCGGGTGGCCGTCCCGGCGCCAGTCGAGGTAGAGGTCCATGTCGAAGCCGGCCTGCATCGATTCGTTCGGATGGCCTGGACGCCATCGGCGGACCGACCTGGGTGGATTCCGATAAGGCGGCCGTATGGGTGACCAACTGGGACACCGAGCGCAACGGCTCCTCGCTCACCACCCGTGACGGCACCAGCTACCTGCTCGCCAACGCCTTCATGCTCGCCTACGATTACGGCCAGCCGCACATCTTCTCCGGCTACTACTACGCCGGCGTCGACGACGGCGCTCCCGGCGCCACCCGCACCTCCGTGCCGGACATGACCTGTCCGACCGACGGCATCGAAACCGCCGGCACCTGGCACTGCGCGCAACGCTGGACCGCCATCCGCGGCATGATCGGCTTCCGCAACGCCGTGGCCGGCACCTTCACCGCCACCGTGGCCAAGGGCTCGGCCGTCGCCCTATACGCCGGCGCGACGCCCGCAAACTGGGCCGGCACCCGGAAATACGATCCGTCCGATCCCGCCTGGTTCACCGGCGAAACACCGCATAAGGGCGATGACACCGCCGCCAAGTCCGCCGATTCCGCAGCGTCCGCCAAGTCAGGCGACGCCAAGTCCGGAAAGGCAACGTCCGATGCCATCCGCCGCGCCGCAACGCTCGCCGCCATCCTCCTGCCCGTCATCGTCGGCGTCACGTTCATGGCGATAGCTCGCAGGAACGGCAAAGCCCAGTCCGACAACAGCGGCCCGAATAACGACTGATTCGGCCCCGCTCAGCCGCGCACCCGCGGCGCGGCGGTGGAGTCGCGTACCAGCAGTTGCACGGGGAAGATCTCGTGCGGCTGGTCCAGGGTGCGCCCCTCGATAAGGTCCAGGGCCTTGCGCGCGGCGGCGACGGCCATGTCGTACGGCTTCTGGCGCACGGTGGTCAGCCCCACCTCGCCCGAGAACGTGCTGTTGTCGAATCCGGTGACGGACAGGTCGGTCGGAATCGCCATGCCGCATTGGCGCAGGCGGAAGAACAGCGGAATCGCCAGCGAATCCTGATGGAAGCACAGGGCAGTCGGGGCGTCGTCGCGCGCGAGCAGCGCGGTGAGGGCGGCGTCGACCGGATCGTCGCCGGCCTGCATGTCCATCGTCTGGCCGGTCACGCCGTCCAGTTCGCTGCACGCCTCCAGGAATCCGGTGACGCGGTTGTGCGAGCTGAAGCCCATCGTGGCATCGAACGTCTCGTACAAATACAACAGGTTGCGGTGGCCGAGCGTGGTCAGATGGCGCACGATCAGCCGGATGCCGGCCTTGTCGTCGATGCCCACGGAGGCGGTGAACCCCTGCGAGGCCGTGTTGATGCCGATGAGCGGGATCCGCGTGGTGTTGAGTCGCCTGATTTCGGCCGGGGTGATGGCGAACGACGAGACGATGACCGCGTCCGCGTTGCCGCGCACCGGCAGTTCGTCGAAGAACTCCTCGCGCGCGCCCGCATCGCCGATCGGTTGGATGACCAGATCGTAGCCGGCCGATCGCAGCACTTCGTTGAGGCCTTCGATGATGCGCGAGGTGAACCAGTCGAGCTTGCTGCTGCCCACCAGCAGCGCCACGCGGTGGGAGCGGCCCGATTTGAGGATGCCGGCCATGCGGGATACCGAGAAGTCGAGTTGTTGGGCGGCCTCCATCACCTTGGCGCGCGTTTTGGCGGAGACCATGTCAGGGCGGGAGAACGCGCGGGAGACCGTGGCGGTGGAGACGCCTGCTTGCCTGGCGACGTCCTCGATGCTGGCTTTCATGGCCCCTCCCGGTTTTTCAAAGTTGACGGTGTGACAAACTTCTCTTCATTGTAAATCATTGCAGTACGTTTTACGACAGTCATAGTGCAATGGGTTGCGATATTGCGACACGCCGAAAATATAGACCAATATGGTCTCAATAGCTTTGGAATGTAACAGGTTGCAAATGTAACGGTTTGCATGGCTGAGAAAGCCGGGTTGCCGAACTAGTTCGACACCCGTATACTGAACCGTTTTCACTTAGAGCTTGCGAGGAAGTAAGGGAGATAATGAAGATCAAGAAATCTCTCGCCGCGCTGACTGCAACCGTGAGCATTATGGCACTTGCAACCGGTTGCAGTTCGAGCGGTTCGTCAGGCGTCGTCGACACCCAGGCCGACAAGGGCCTGGCCGTCATGGGCGACACCATCACCTACGACCCCAACCACTTGGTCAACGACGGCCAGCCCATCGAACTGGGCTACTGGTCCTGGGGCGACGAAAGCACTGACCCGGTGATCTCCATGCTCCACGAGTACGAGAAGATCCACCCGAACGTCACCTTCAAGATCTCGCAGGTGGCTTGGAGCGACTACTGGGTCAAGACCCCGCTCTCGCTCAAGGGCAACAAGAACGCCCCCGTGCTGTTCAACGTCCACAACTCCGAGGATGCCCTGCTCCGCCCGCACGCCGTCCGCCTCGACGGCGCCAGCGACTGGCGCATCTTCCACCAGGTGGTGCTGCCGATGAGCCGCAATTCCATCGCCGCGCTCGCCATCTTCACCTTCCTGTGGAACTGGGAGGACTACCTCTGGCCGTTCCTCATGATCACCGATGACGACAAGCAGCTGTTGTCGGTGGGCCTCAAGATGTTCTCCGGCCAGTACGGCACCGATTACGGCGGACTGTTCGCCGCCACCTCCGTGACCATCATCCCGGTGGTCATCGTCTACCTGGTGTTCCAGAAGCAGTTCATCGCCGGCATCGCCACCGGCTCTGGCAAGTAAACCCGGCCGGTTTCGGCCGAATCCGAACCGCGCCGCAGTCTCCCACCAGTCCCGGGGAGCCGCGGCCGCATCACTCGTATCATCGTGGATAACCGTACAGAAGGGGTAACCATGGCACAGTCACCACAACTCAAGCAGTCGTCTCCGACCTCGCCCGATCCGCAGGACTTCCGCCTCGACGCCACGCCGGCCATGCGCGCCGACAATGTGGTGTCCGGCGAGCACTGGCGCATCGGACTCATCACCGATTCGCTCGTGCGATTCGAATGGTCCGATTCCGGCGTATTCGAGAACCGCCCGACCCAGACCGTCCTGAACCGCGATTTCGGTAGCCCAGTCGAACGCCGCGTCACCGAGCGTGACGGCCGCGTCATCATCGACACCGCGGCCCTGACCATCGTCTACGACCAGCAGCCGTTCAGCAAGGAAGGCCTGAGCGTGGTCGTCAAAGGCGTGGCCGACACCCAGTTCAACACCTGGCATTACGGCGACGCCCAGCGCGGCAACCTCAAAGGCACCGCCCGCACGCTGGACGAGGCGGACGGCGCCATCGAGCTTGACAACGGCGTGATCTCGCGCGACGGCTGGGCCGTCATCGACGATTCCGCCGCCAACATCATCATCGAAGCCGACACGGTGAACGGCAAGGCGAACCCGTTCGGCACCTGGGTATCCCCGCGCGCCACCGCCGAAACGGACTTGTACTTCTTCGGCTATGGCCACCGCTACATCGAGGCCGTACGCGACTTCTATCGCCTGACCGGCCCCACGCCGCTCCTGCCGCGCTTCGCCATGGGCAACTGGTGGAGCCGCTACTACCGGTACACGCAGGACGGCTATCTGGCCCTGATGGACCGCTTCAAGCGCGAGGGCATCCCGTTCACCACCTCCGTGATCGACATGGACTGGCATCGCGTGGACGACGTGGACCCGAAGTACGGTTCCGGCTGGACCGGCTACTCGTGGAATCGCGAACTGTTCCCCGACCCGCCGGCCTTCCTCGCCGACCTGCACCGGCGCGGCCTGCGCACCACACTGAACGTCCACCCGCGCGACGGCGTGCGCGCGTTCGAGGACGCCTACCCCGAAGTCGCCAAGCGCGTCGGCATCGACCCGGCCACCGAGGAGAACGTGGAATTCGACCTCACCAACCCGGACTTCGTGGACGCCTATTTCGACATGCACCACCGCATGGAGGCCGAAGGTGTCGACTTCTGGTGGCTGGACTGGCAGCAGGGCGGCGTGACCCGCCAGAAGGGTCTCGACCCGCTGTGGATGCTCAACCACATGCACTACCTCGACTCAGGGCGCGGTGGCAACTGGCCGCTCACCTTCTCCCGGTACGCCGGCCCCGGCTCCCACCGCTACCCGGTCGGCTTCTCCGGAGACACGATCGTGACCTGGGAATCGCTCGCCTTCCAGCCGCAGTTCACCGCCACCGCTTCCAACATCGGGTATGGCTGGTGGAGCCACGACATCGGCGGCCACATGTTCGGCTACCGCAACGAAGAGCTGGAGGCCCGCTGGTACCAGCTCGGCGCGTTCAGCCCGATCAACCGACTGCATTCGTCCAACTCGCCGTTCTCCGGCAAGGAGCCGTGGAACTTCAACCGTGACGTGAGCGCCGCGATGGTGGACGCGCTGCGTCTGCGCCACGCGATGATGCCGTACTTGTACACCATGAACTACCGTGCCGCCGAAGCCGGCCGTCCGCTGGTCGAGCCGATGTACTGGCAGAACCCGGATACGCCGGACGCCTACGAGGTGCCGGATGAGTTCCGCTTCGGCACCGAGCTCGTGGTCGCGCCGATCGTCTCCCCGGACGATGCCGCCGCCTGCCGCGGCCGCGCCGACGCCTGGCTGCCGCAGGGGGAGTGGTTCGACTTCTTCGACGGCCGCCGATACGTCTCATCCGACGCCGCTGGCCGCCGACTGGAGGTCTGGCGCTCGCTCGACCGCACGCCGGTGTTCGCCAAGGCCGGCGCGATCGTGCCGTTGCAGGACGTCGCGGAATCCGGCGAAGCGATCAACTCTATCGCCAACCCGCAGGCCCTGCGCGTGCTGGTGTTCCCTGGTGCCGACGGCTCGTTCGTCATGCGCGAGGATCGCGGCACGTGGGGCGCCCCCAGCGCCGACACCGCGATAGCGTTCACGTGGGGCGGGGCCGATGCGTCGCCCAGCGCCTTCACCGTCGCGCCGGTTACCGGCGATACGTCCGCCGTACCCGAGTTGCGCGACTGGACGGTCGTGTTCCGCGGCGTCGCGCCGGTTGACGCGGCCAGCGGCGTGCGTGCATGGTCCGGCGAGGCTCCGGTCGAGGCGACGGTGGCGTACGACGAGGCGACCATGAGCCTGACCGTGTCCGTCACCGGCATCAGCTCGGCTGCCAGTCTGCGCATCGAGATTCCCGGCGGTCTGCGCATCGCCGACAATCCGGTCGAATCGGACGCGATGGACCTACTGCTGCACGCCCAGATGCTCTACCGCACCAAGGAGCTCGCGCTGCAGGCGGTCCACAAGCTCGGCATCGGCGCGA
>OKHM01000425.1_pt1 | contig 15232 bp, 16 predicted proteins | sample 1612121 | NCBI WGS metagenome assembly OKHM01 (sample SAMN04436777, study PRJEB24849) | human gut metagenome | biome: human gut; feature: NICU; material: stool | host: Homo sapiens | place: USA: Saint Louis, MO | collected 2011-03-27
CCAATTACGCCACGGTGCGTTCCATCATTGACGATTCCAGCCGTGTGGGAGCCATGAAGCTGGATTCCTCCTATAACTGTATTGTGGCAGGAGATCTGACCCTCTATGAGGAGGGGCGTCTTAAGCTTACGGATTTTTCAAAGGATGCGGTTCTCAGGGACGGCGATCAGATCGTCACCTCCAACATCAGCACCAAGTTCCTTCCGGGCATCCTGGTTGGATATGCTGCGGATGTCTCCATTGACCCGGACCACCTGACCCAGTCAGGCTATCTGATTCCGGTGGCTGATTTTAACAATCTGCAGGAGGTGCTGATTATTACAGATATCAAAGATACAGGAGAGGCGGCTGCCCAGTGATTCAAGCAAAGATAAAACAGGTACTCATCAATATATTGTTTATCGTGCTGGCATTTACGGTGCAGAACTGTGTATTTCCCCTGCTCCCGTTTTTGTCGGCAACGCCCAATCTGCTTTTAATCCTTACGTTTTCCTTCGGCTTTATCCATGGGAAGAATGCGGGGATGTTTTACGGCGTTCTTTCAGGCCTTTTACTGGACCTTTTCTACAGCGGGCCTTTTGGCTTTTATACCCTTATCTATATTTATATCGGCTATGCCAACGGCATTTTTACCAAGTACTATTACGAAGACTACATCACCCTTCCGCTGATACTCAGTATTTTCAACGGAATCTGGTACAGCATGTATATATATATATTCCGCTTCTTAATCCGCGGACGTCTGAATCTTCCTTATTATTTCAGGAACATCATGCTTCCGGAGATTATATTTACTGCAGTTACCTTTCCGCCAGCAGACGTGTGGAGGATATAGGAAAAAGGAGAGACACAAAACTTGTTTGACGAACTGTTAGAAATTGTAAAAGAATTTTTCAAGAAGCTGTTCAGCTCACGGCTCTTTGCCCTTTCCGTGATGTTTACCGTCATGTTTGCCGGGCTGTTAGGCAAGCTGTTCCAGATGCAGATTCTGGACGGAAGCGAATACCAGGAAACCTATATGCAGAGGACGGAAAAAAACGTCACCACACCGGGGTCCAGGGGCAACATCTATGACAGAAACGGCAACAGGCTGGCTTATAATGAGCTGGCTTATTCCGTTACCATACAGGATTTGGGGGATTATCCCAGGCCCAGCTCACGCAACCAGATGCTGTACCGCCTGGTACGGATACTGGACCGCCGCGGTGAGACTGTGGAGGGAAAATTCGAGATTGCCCTTGATCAGAACGGTGAGATGTTCTTCACATCCAGCTCTGATTCGGCCAGAACCCGTTTCTTCCTGAATTTTTACGGTCTTTCCTCCACCGCAAGCCTAAATGACCCAAAGGGCAAATATCCCACCAACATCACGGCCAGGGAGGCCTTTGAGCGCAAGAAGGTGGATTATGAGCTGGATAAGATGAAGGATGAAAAAGGCAATCCCCTGGTCATACCGGACAACATAGCCCTGGGCATGATCAATATTATCTATACCATGAAGCTGACCGAATACCAGAAGTACGAGACCACCACCGTGGCCACCAATATCAGCAATGAGACCATGGTGGAAATCAATGAGAACGCCGCGGACTTAAAGGGCGTTGCGGTGGAGCAGTCCTATGTGCGCAAGTATGAGGACAGCATCTATTTTGCCCCTATCATCGGCTATACCGGCAAGGTTCAGGAGGATCAGCTGTCCGCCCTGAACGAGCAGTGGCACCAGTCCGATGAGGCGGCCGGCCTGCCGGAAGACGCTCCGGACAAGTACGATCTCAACGATATTGTGGGCCGTATCGGAATCGAGAAATCCATGGAGCTGGAGCTTCAGGGAGAAAAGGGCTACTCCAGGATGTATGTGGACAACATGGGGCGTCCCCGTGAAATCATTGAAAAGACGGACGCCAAGGCCGGGGATGATGTGTACCTGACCATTGACAGGGATCTGCAGATTGCTATTTACAAGCTGATAGAGCAGCAGCTGGCCGGTATCATCAGCTACCATCTCCAGTACGATGATTTGGACCCCGACAAGACTTATGACCCTTCCAAAATACCCATTCCTGTAAAGGACGCCTATTACCAGCTGATTAACAACAATGTGCTGTCCCTGATGGATATGTCCCAGGAAGGGGCGTCCGACATTGAAAAACAGATTTACAGCAAATACGAGACATCCAGGGATCAGATACTCGGGGCGATACGCAACGAGCTTCTCAGCTCCCATGCCCTGGCCATGAACGATCTTCCCAAGGACATGGCTACCTATATGAATTATATCTATGCTTATCTGTCTGACGGGTCCGTGGGGATCATACAGAAGGATAAGATTGACCAGTCCTCGCCGGAATACCAGGCGTGGCGGGATGGCACTATCAGCCTGAGGGATTATATTTACAGCGGAATCGCGGGAAACTGGGTGGACACCACCCGTCTGGACGTGACCAGTAAATACTCCGATGCAGACGATATATTCACCCAGCTGGTGGACCATGTCATCGAATCCCTGCGCAGCGACAACAAATTTACAAAGCGCATGTTCCGTTACCTGATTAACGATGAGGTCATAACAGGCCGTGAGCTCTGTCTGGCCCTTTATGCCCAGGGCGTGCTGGCATATGACGCCCAGGCCATAGCCGCCCTCCAGATGGGGGATTCCACCTACACCTACCAGTTTATCAAGGAAAAGATATCCAACCTGGAGCTGACGCCGGCGCAGCTGGCTCTTGACCCGTGTACGGCAGGAGTGGTGGTGACGGACGTAAAAACAGGTGAAGTCCGGGCCCTGGTCACATCTCCCAGCTATGACAATAACCTGATGTCGGGCAGCGTGGACGCGGCTTACTTCAGCCAGCTCCAGGACGACATGTCCAGACCCCTTTACAACAACGCCACGCAGGCCCAGAAGGCCCCCGGTTCCACCTTTAAGCCCATCACGGCTGTGGCAGCCCTGGAAGAGGGCGTGATAGGACTTCAGGACACCATCGAGTGTACCGGTATATACGATCAGATTTCCAAGCCCATCAAGTGCTGGATCTGGCCCGGACGCCATAACAGCGAGAACATCGAGGAAGGCATACAGAACTCCTGCAACTACTTCTTCGCCGAGCTGGCCCACAGGCTCTGTATGAAGCCGGACGGCACCTATTCGCCGGACCAGGGTCTTGCCACCCTGCGCAAATACGCCACCCTTTTCGGTCTGGATCACACCTCGGGTGTGGAGATTTCCGAGAACGAGCCCCAGATATCATCGGAGGACCCGGAGCGTTCCGCCATGGGACAGGGCACCCATTCCTACACCAATGTCCAGCTTTCCCGCTATGTGGCAGCTCTTGCCAACCGCGGTAATGTATTTGAGCTGAGTCTTTTAGATAAACTTACCGACTCTGACGGCAACCTGATTAAGGACTATACCCCTGCCATCAGCTCCCATGTGGACGCGGCTGACAGTACCTGGGACGCGGTCCAGACCGGTATGCGCCGGGTAATCACGGACAGCTCCGCCAAGAGTATTTTCTCCGACCTCCCTGTGGAGGTGGCAGGCAAAACCGGAACAGCCCAGGAGGACAAGAGCCGTTCCAACCATGCCTTCTTCGTTTCCTTTGCGCCTTACAGCCATCCGGAAATTGCCGTGACTGTAAATATTCCTTACGGATATGCGGGAACTAACGCCGCAACCCTTGGCAAAAAGGTGTACGAGTATTATTATAAATATACCACCCTGGAGCAGATAGAAAGCTCCGGTGCATTAGGTGTATCAAATGTAAATATTGGTGACTAAACCAGCAAAAGAGGTGATTGTATGCGCAATGCAGTTGTAATCAAGAGCAGCAAGGCAGGAATGACTGTCATCCTGGACCCTGAACTGCCCTTTGGCGAGCTTTTGGACGCCATCGGGAAAAAGTTCAGTGAGAGCGCCCGTTTCTGGGGTTCGGTCCAGATGACCCTGACCCTGGAGGGCAGGGATCTGACTGCGGCCCAGGAATTTGCAATTGTCGATACGATTACGAAGAACTCACAGATTGAAGTCCTCTGTCTTCTGGACACGGATGCGGAACGGATTGAACGCTGTGAGAAAGCACTGAATGATAAGCTGATGGAACTGAACTCCCAGACAGGGCAGTTCTACCGGGGAACACTGAAGCGCGGAGACTGCCTGGAATCCGAGGCCAGCATCGTGATCATAGGAAATGTGGATCACGGAGCAAGGGTGACGGCCAAGGGCAATGTCATTGTACTGGGAGAACTTAAAGGTACAGTGACAGCCGGTGTGTCCGGCAATCCCCAGGCCGTTGTCATGGCCCTTGACATGGCCCCCCTGCAAATCCGCATCGGGGATATGAGCAGCCGTTTCAACGAGAGAAACAAGCGTCTGGGGCGGGGACCCATGATAGCCCTGGCGGAAGATGGGGCCATTGTTATGCGGTCTTTAAAAAAGTCATTCCTAAACAATATGTTAAATTTTGCTTAATGCCAAAAAAATACTGGTAAATTTACGAAATTTAATGTACAATAGGAAGGTAAAGTAATTTTCAGGAGGATTTCATCATGAGCGAGGTCATTGTGATTACTTCTGGAAAAGGCGGGGTAGGCAAGACGACTACTTCTGCCAATGTGGGAACAGGACTGGCTATCCTGGGTAAGCGGGTAGTGCTGATTGATACAGATATCGGCCTGCGCAACCTGGACGTGGTCATGGGACTGGAGAACCGCATTGTCTACAATCTTGTAGACGTGGTGGAAGGCAACTGCCGTATGAAGCAGGCCCTGATAAGAGACAAAAGATACCCGAACCTATACCTTCTGCCTTCAGCCCAGACACGGGACAAGACATCCGTGAATCCGGAGCAGATGATAAAGCTGGTTGATGACCTGAGGGAAGAATTTGACTACATACTGTTAGATTGTCCCGCAGGCATTGAACAGGGATTTTACAATGCCATAGCCGGTGCTGACAGGGCACTGGTAGTCACGACGCCGGAGGTTTCGGCTATCCGCGATGCAGACCGTATCATCGGGCTGCTGGAACATGCGGAGATAGACGAGATTGACTTGATTGTCAACCGGATCCGGGCCGACATGGTCCGCAGGGGAGACATGATGTCTTTAAGCGATGTGACGGACATTCTGGCAGTAAACATCATCGGAGCAGTGCCCGATGACGAGAACATCGTCATTTCCACCAACCAGGGAGAACCTCTGGTGGGACTGGGCTCTACGGCCGGACAGGCTTATCTTGATATCTGCCGCAGGATACTGGGAGAGAGCATACCTATGACAAATCCCGGTGAGACGGAAACCTTTTTTGCCAGGCTGCGCGGAATACTTAAGAGAGCATAGAAGGGATGGTGTCAAGGTGAGATGGTTCCAGGGGTTTCAAACCAGGCGTTCCGGAGAGACAGCTAAGATGCGGCTAAAGCTTTTGCTGGTATCCGATAAGGCAGGCTGCTCACCGGAGATGATACTGATGATAAAAGATGACGTGATACACGCCATTTCCAAATATATGGAGATAGAAAAGGACAAAGTCCAGATACAGATGGATACAGAGGGCAGTCCCCAAAAGGGCGGCTGCCGGACACTGCCTGTGCTTCATGCCAACATACCGATTCGTTCCATATCGAACAAGGGGCTATATTAAATATGTTTTTGGATTATGATTTCAGACATTTTAATTTTCGGCTGATATTTTATATGATTGTACTCAACGTCATCGGCGTGCTGGTTATCCGCAGCGCTACGAATATGAACGCGGATGCAGTCAACAAGCAGCTTTTAGGAGTGTTCATAGGACTGGCTGTGGCCATTGGTCTTTCCCTGGTGGATTACCACAAAATCCTGAACTTCAGTACCCTCATATACGGCCTGTGTATTGCAAGCCTTGTGGCCGTACTGATTTGGGGCAATGTGGTGAACAACGCCAGGCGCTGGATTGAGGTTCCGGCCATCGGCCAGCTTCAGCCATCAGAGTTTGTTAAGATAGGCCTTATCATAACCTTTTCCTGGTATTTCATGAAATACCAGGAAAAGATTAATCAGGTCAGCACTGTGGCCATAGCAGCCGTACTGTTTGCCATTCCGGCGGCATTGATCTTTGAACAGCCGAATCTGTCTACCTGTCTTGTAATTATGGTAATGGTACTGGGAATCGTATTTGCAAGCGGCATAAGCTATAAGTGGATTGCAGGAACCCTGGCTGTTACCATTCCCGTAATGGCCACCTTTGTCTACCTGCTGCTTCACGGTATGATTCCATTCATAAAGGATTATCAGGCAGGACGTATCCTGGCCTGGTTTTATCCGGACCAGTACGGAGAGGCCCGTTATCAGCAGAACAACTCCATCATTGCCATCGGTTCAGGCCAGCTAAAGGGCAAAGGGCTTTTCAACACCACCATAGCGTCTGTCAAGAATGGTAATTTCCTGTCAGAGGAGCAGACGGACTTCATCTTTGCCGTGATCGGCGAGGAGCTGGGTTTCATCGGCTGTGTGGTGGTCATCGCCTTATTTTTATTAATAATTTATGAATGTCTTATGATGGCTGCACGGGCCAGGGATTTATCCGGCCGCCTTATCTGTGTGGGCATGGCAACACTGATTGCGTTCCAGGCATTTGCCAACATCGCTGTTGCCACAGGCATCTTTCCCAATACAGGACTTCCCCTTCCGTTCATCAGTTTCGGAAGCAGTTCTTTAATCAGTATTTTTATGGGAATAGGGCTGGTGCTCAATGTGGGGCTTCAGAGAGAAACAAGACATATCTAATCCAAGGAGGGTTAATTTAATATGACAATTGGTTTGATTGCACATGACGCAAAAAAGAAACTGATGCAGAACTTCTGCATCGCATACAGAGGAATACTCAGCAAGAACACACTGTATGCAACAGGTACCACCGGCCGCCTGATAGAAGAGGTGGCTAACCTTAATATTCACAAATATCTGGCAGGGCATCTGGGCGGAATGCAGCAGATGGCAGCTCAGATTGAGCACAATGAGATGGATCTGGTCATCTTTTTACGTGACCCGCAGAATCCCAAATCACATGAGCCGGATGTAAACGATGTGGTCCGCCTGTGTGATATCTACAACATTCCCCTTGCCACCAATCTGGCATCTGCCGAACTGCTCATCAAGGCGCTTGACAGGGGCGATATGGAATGGCGAGAGGTAGTCAGGTAATGAAGGCAGTGCGGACGCGCAGCTTTCTGTGTGCGCTTCTTCTGGGGGCTGTCGCCCTTTCCACCACGGGCTGTCTTTCAGGCATTAAGGAACCCTACAGCCTGGAAGAGCGAATCCCGGTCATGGAGGACAGCCTGTCCCGGACCGTGCGCTATGCAGACGGTTTTGCTTCGGATTTATGTGTAGTGGAGGATGAAGGCAGCTTTGACGAAAATTATGTGACATCGGAGGCAGCTGCCCTTTTTGATGTCAGCGACAGAGAAACACTCTACAGCAAGGAAGCCTTTGAACGGCTGTATCCGGCCAGTATCACCAAGGTTATGACCGCCCTGGTAGCCATTAAAAACGGCGATTTAAACGCCCGGGTAGTTGTGACAGATGATGCTGTTATCACGGAATCCGGGGCAACCCTGTGCGGCATTGAACCGGGAGATACCCTGACATTGGAACAGCTTTTATACGGGCTTATGCTTCCTTCGGGCAATGACGCAGGCGCTGCAATCGCGGTGCACATTGCGGGCAGCATTGACAAGTTTGCGGATATGATGAACCAGGAGGCTGCCAGTCTGGGAGCCACCGGAACTCATTTTGTAAACCCTCACGGGCTTAACGATCCGGACCATTATACCACGGCCTATGACCTGTATCTCATTTTCAATGAGGCACTTAAATATCCGGTATTCCGGCAGATTGTGGGTACCACATCCTATACGGCCAACTACCACGACAAGGACAGCCAGGCCGTCACCAAGACATGGAAAGGCGGAAACTGGTTCATGACAAGGGAGCGGGAGACGCCGGAAGGCCTGACCGTATTCGGGGGAAAGACAGGCACTACCAACGCAGCCGGCTATTGTCTCATCATGGCTACCAGGGACCAGAATGATAAGGAATATATATCTGTTGTACTGAAATCAGACAGCCGTCCCGGCCTATATGATAACATGACAAATATAATTTCTAAAATCGTCAAATAGTGATTGCGCTTTCTATGAATTTATACTATAATTAGAGTAATCTTAATTGATTTTTTATACAACATATATAACTCAAGGAGGAGATTGGTATGGTTCAGATTATTGCAGGAAAAAAAGGTAAAGGCAAGACCAAACATCTGTTAGATATGGCCAATGCAGCAATCAAGGGGGCCAACGGCACTGTCGTATATCTGGATAAAAGTGCCCAGCATATGTATGAGTTAAACAACAAAATTCGTCTCATTAATGTCAATGAATTCCCACTTACAAACAGCGATGGATTTTTAGGATTTATCTGTGGTATTATCTCTCAGGATCACGATTTGGAGACTATGTACCTGGATAGCTTTTTAAAGCTGTCATGCCTGGAGGGAGCAGACATTTCTGATACATATATGACATTGAAAAATATCGGTGAAAAATACCATATAACCTTTGTGTTAAGTATTTCCATGGACGCTGCGGAGCTTCCTGAGTGTGCTAAGGGCGATGTGATTATTTCATTGTAATGATACATTTTCTGTGATAAAATACAGACAGGACTTATAGGCTGCCAACCTGCTGGGATTAAAATGCCTGGTATGGAGGGCAGCTTTTTGTGAAGTGATGTGTATTTTGTAAAAGGAGGCCGGATTTATGGCCAAAAAGAAAAACAAAAAAGTCGTACGTTACCGCAGGCCTCTCAACATCAACGTGGGAATGATTATCTTCTTTATCATTTTTATTTACCTGGTATTCAGCGTTTATACGTATCTGAAACGGGAGAAGATTCAGTTCTATGAGGTAGTGGACGGCGGAATCGTCAATAACCGAATCTACAACGGGCTGATTCTCCGTGAGGAGCAGGTGCGGACAGCAGACCGCTCCGGCTATATCAATTATTATCTGCGTGAGGGAAAACGTGCTTCTGTGGGAAGCCGTATTTATTCTCTGGACGAGACTGGGAACCTGGAGGCGCTGTTAAAAGAGAATGCCGAGGAGGGCAGTTCTCTTTCCGATGACAGCCTGTCGGACCTTAAAAAGCAGCTTACATCCTTTGTCCTGTCCTTTCAGAACCAGGATTTCGGAACCATCTATGACGCCAGAATATCTCTGGACGCCTCAGTGATGGAATATTCCAGCTTCAGCACCCTGGACCAGTTAGACAAGCTGGCGGAACAGTCAGGGGCTGTCTTTGAACAGGTCCGATCCGATGTATCGGGAGTGGTATCTTACGGAATTGACTCCTTTGAATCCATGACAACGTCAGACGTGGAGGCAGCTTCCTTTGACCGAAGCACCTACGTCAAGACAGTACATAAATCCGGGGATTTGATTGACAGCGGCTCTCTGGCCTATAAAATTGTTACTTCGGAAAAATGGTCCATTGTATTTCCGCTGAGCGAAGAGGACGCGGCCCTTTATAATGACAAGACTGTCCTTCGGGTCGTATTCCGCGACTATTCCCTCAGCACACCGGCCGCCTATTCCACCTTTACAGGCAAGGATGGAGCTGCCTACGGGAAACTGGATTTTTCAAAATATATGGAACAGTTTATCTCAGACCGATTCGTGGATTTTGAGATAAAAGTGGATAAGGCTGACGGCCTTAAAATTCCTGTCAGCGCAGTGACGGACAAGAATTTTTACCTCATACCGCTGGAGTACATGACCCAGGGCGGCGATTCCTCGGAGGACGGTTTTTATAAGGAAGTTTATACGGAAAACGGCACATCCATTGTCTTCGTTCCCACTACGGTTTACTATTCGGACGAGGAATTTTATTACGTGGACATGGGAGAGGAAAACGGCTTCAAGGCAGGGGATTATGTGGTCAGGCCCGAATCCTCGGACCGTTACCAGATTGGGAGGACTGCTTCCCTGAAGGGTGTTTACAATATTAATAAAGGCTATACTATTTTCAAACAAATTGATATACTGGATTCCAACAGTGAATATTATACTGTGCGGAAGAACATGAAATACGGCTTGTCCGTGTACGACCATATCGTGCTGGATGCCTCCATGGTGGAGGAAGGACAGCTGCTGTACCAATAAGGGAGGAAAACAATATGATAAAAAATCAGCTGGAAGAAGTAAGAAAGCATATTGAAGATGCCTGCCGCAGGGCAGGAAGAAATCCTGAGGAAGTGACTCTCATCGCTGTCAGCAAAACAAAACCCGTTCCCATGCTTATGGAGGCTTATGATGCCGGGGCCAGGGATTTCGGTGAGAATAAGGTACAGGAAATCCTGAACAAAAAACCGGAGCTTCCGGAGGATATCCGATGGCATATGATTGGTCATCTGCAGCGCAACAAAGTTCACCAGGTCATTGACAAGGCCGTGCTGATTCACTCTGTGGATTCCCTGCGCCTGGCCCAGCAGATTGAGGCCGACGCGGCAAAGCTCGGACTGGATGTGGACATTCTTTTGGAGGTCAATGTGGCCCGAGAGGAGAGTAAATACGGGTTCCTAATAGAGGAAGTGGAGGATGCCATCATGCAGATTAAGGATTTCCCCCATGTGCATATTAAGGGACTTATGACAATTGCGCCTTTTGTAGATAATCCAGAAGAAAATCGTGGAATTTTTAAAAAATTATTTGAATTTGCTGTTGACATAGGTGGCAAAAACATTGATAATGTTACTATGAGTGTGCTCTCAATGGGAATGACTGGGGATTACGAGGTTGCCATTGAAGAAGGAGCGACCATGGTCAGGGTCGGTACCGGTATTTTCGGTTCACGATAAGGTGTTTCCCCCAGTAAGCACTTCATATAGAGATTGGAGAGTGTAAGATGAGTCTGTTAGGTAAGTTAATGGATACCATGAGATTAAATCCTGATGAGGAAGAGGATGATTACTACCTGGACGATGACTTTGAAGAGGAGGCCCCGCGCAAGGGACTGTTCTCAAAGAAGAATACGGAATATGATGAAGAAGAGGAGCAGGACAAGCCCCGGTTTTTAGGAAGATCCAATCCCAAAGTAGTACCTATGAGACGCAGCATGGAAGTGACGATGATTAAACCCACATCCATGGAGGATTCCAGAGACATCTGTGATTACCTTCTGGCAGGCAAGGCGGTGGTACTGAATATGGAGGGTATACATACAGAAGTGGCTCAGAGAATCATAGATTTCACCTCAGGAGCTACCTATTCCATGAACGGCAATCTACAGAAGATATCTAATTATATCTTCATCGCAACACCTGATTCCGTGGAACTGTCCGGGGATTTCCAGGACATCCTGGCCGCAGGCAGCGCCATGGGCATGGATGTCTCAGGACTCAATATCCATTTGTAGTTGACAAGGAAAAAGAAGCCCCTGTACAGGGGACAAGTATGCGGCAGACCTGGTGTGTCTGCCGATTTGTTGTATAAAATCAGGAGGACACTGGCATGGCTGACAGGATAAATGTATGCAGGGATGGGAAGGCTATCTACGATATCGTACTGACCCAATCCTTTGACGGTTTAAAGGAGGCAGTATCCTGCCTTCCTGTTAAGGAACACAAAATTTGCATTGTGACGGATTCCAATGTGGCGCCCCTGTATCTGGAGGAGGTGCGCGCTGTTCTGGCCGGATGCTGCAAGGCTGTTTCGGTTTTTACCTTCCCGGCCGGGGAGGAAAATAAACATCTGGATACGGTGCGAAACCTGTATGAGCACCTGATTCTGGAGCATTTTGACAGAAAGGATATGCTGGCTGCCCTGGGCGGCGGCGTGGTGGGCGATTTATGCGGTTTCGCAGCCGCCACTTATCTCAGGGGAGTTGACTTTATTCAGATTCCAACCACCCTGCTTTCACAGGTGGATTCCAGCATCGGCGGCAAGACCGGCGTGGATTTTGACGCCTATAAGAACATGGTGGGCGCATTTCATATGCCCAGGCTGGTTTATGCCAACCTGCGCACCCTTTTAACCCTTCCTGAGGAACAGTTCTCCTCAGGCATGGGCGAGGTGGTGAAACACGGCCTGATTAAGAACCGGGAGTATTATCAGTGGCTGAAGGACAACCGTGAGGGCATTGCTGCCAGGAACCTGGATCTGTGCCAGGCCATGGTTTATGAGAGCTGTATGATTAAGAAGCGTGTGGTGGAAGAGGATCCCACGGAACAGGGAGAAAGAGCTCTTTTGAATTTCGGCCATACCCTGGGCCATGCGGTTGAGAAGCTGGAGAATTTCACCATGCACCACGGCCACTGCGTGGGGCTGGGCTGCATTGGGGCTGCCCGTATCTCCCAGCTCAGAGGCATGCTTACAGAGGAGGAGATGGCGGACATCAGAAATACCTTCCTTTCCTTTGGAATTCCTGACGCTGCTCCGGGTCTTGTGTGGGATCAGGTCCTTAAAACCACCCAGAGCGATAAAAAGGTTGACGCCGGCGTCATCCGTTTTGTCCTGCTTAAGGCCATTGGACAGGCGTATGTGGATACGACTGTTACGGCTGATGAGATGAGGGCTGGTTTTGATGTGATAGGAGGACAGGCATAATGACAAAACAAAAGCAATCCCTGATTGCCAGCTTCCTCATTGGTTTCGCCATCCTTGTGGGCCTGGACCAGTGGACCAAGGGACTGGTGGTACAATCCTTAAAAGGCCAGAAGCCCTTTGTCATCTGGAACGGGGTATTTGAATTCTATTATTCGGAAAACAGGGGCGCTGCCTTCGGAATGATGCAGGAAAAGCAGCTTTTCTTCTTTCTCATTGCGGTCCTTGTGCTGGGAGCCGTGGCTTACCTCATATATAAGATGCCGTTAGACGGAAAATACCGTCCCCTGGCTGTCTGCCTGATGATGATAAGCGCAGGCGCTGTGGGCAATATGATTGATCGGGTCAGTCAGGGATATGTGGTGGATTTCCTGTATTTTAAACTGATTAATTTTCCTATTTTTAATGTGGCCGACTGCTATGTAACCATCGGCGCTGCCTGCCTTGTGTTTTTAATCATGTTTTATTATAAGGACGAGGACATGGCATGTTTCTCATTGAAAAAGCAGTAGCATCATACATCAGACAGGAGGAGACACCCCTTTGAAACAGGAATTTTATCCAACGGATATGGAGGACCATGTGCGTATTGATAAATACCTTGCTGAAGCCTGCCCTGATTTAAGCCGCTCCTACATCCAGAAGCTCCTTAAATCAGGGCAGGTCCTGGTTAACGGCCAGGGCATAAAGGCAAGCTATATCGTGGTGGAAGACGACAGGATTGAGCTGGAAGTGCCGGAGGCCGTGGAGCCGGAAATCGACGCAGAGCCCATGGACCTGGATATTCTCTATGAGGACCAGGACCTTATCCTCATCAACAAGCCTAAAGGAATGGTGGTCCATCCGGCTGCCGGACATTACAGCCATACCCTTGTAAACGGCCTCATGTACCATTGCAAGGACCAGCTGTCCGGCATCAACGGCGTCATGCGGCCGGGCATCGTGCACCGGATCGACATGGATACCACCGGGGTCATCATAGCGTGTAAAAATGATATGGCCCACAGCTCCATCGCTGCCCAGCTCAAGGAACACTCCATCACCCGCAGGTACCAGGCGATTGTCCATGGCGTCATTGCAGAGGATGAGGGGACAGTGGACGCGCCCATTGGCCGCCATCCAGTGGAGCGCAAGAAAATGAGCATCAATTACCAGAACGGCAAGAATGCAGTAACCCATTACAGGGTTCTGAATCGTTTCAGGCAGTACACCCATGTGGAGTGCAGGCTGGAGACAGGCCGCACCCATCAGATTCGCGTCCACATGGCCAGTATCCGCCATCCTCTTTTGGGGGATGCTGTGTACGGGCCTGCCAGGTGTCCTATAAGCGGTCTCTGCGGACAGACACTTCATGCCGGCATCCTGGGGTTCATTCACCCCAGGACCGGAGAATATATGGAATTTTCAGCGCCCCTGCCGGATTACTTTGAGAAACTCCTTCGCACCTTAAGCTGAAACCAGGATGAAAAAGCGCAGTAAAAACATACTTTAATAGACAAGTTGTCACTTTTGTCGCAAAGCTTAATACTATTTTTTACTTTTTTGTACATTTCTATATACTTTTCTGAATTTTTGAGTTATAATACTTAATAGATAAAATATGACTTATGACCTACAGGACAGACAGTGCAGAAAGGGGAATGTAGAATGACAAATAATCTAATTATCACCATTGGCAGGCAGTGTGGCAGCGGCGGCAAGATGATCGGCGAATTACTGGCAGAAAAGATGGGTGTTAAGTGCTACGACAAGGAATTGTTATCCATGGCTGCAAAACACAGCGGACTTTGCGAGGAGCTGTTTGAGAAACACGATGAACGGCCCACCAGCAGTTTCCTCTACTCACTGGTTATGGATTCCTATTCCATGGGCTATACGGCATCGGGATATTCCGATATGCCTATTAACCATAAGATATTCCTTGCTCAGTTTGACACCATCAAAAAGCTGGCGGAAGAGGCCTCCTGCGTCATGGTTGGACGGTGTGCGGATTACGCCCTGGAGGACTACCCCAATGTGGTCAGCGTATTCATCACAGCCAACGACGATGACAAGATAAAACGCCTTCAGGACCTGTACAAGGTAGACGCGTCCAAGGCAAAGGACATCATGATTAAGACAGACAAACAGCGCGCCAGCTACTATAATTATTACTCCAACAAGAAATGGAGCGACCCGCGCAGCTATGATCTGTGTCTTAACAGCAGTGTCACAGGACCGGAGGGCGCAGTGGATGTCATCCTGAATTTTGCAAAAGTGAAGCAGACGTGGAGGAAACAGAAGTAGTTTCATCGAATTGCATGGAGATATGTCAACATAAGCATCTAAAACAGCAGATGCAGCAACGCCGGCAAAAGCCGGTATTGCTGCATCTGTTTTGATGTCAGTGTAAATCTTAACCCAAATCAATCATATCCTCAGCTATGGCCACCAATTCATCCCTGGTCACAATCTTATTGATGTCCATAAGAATGTAGCGTACGTCCCCAATCCAGGCCAGGGAATTAGCTTCTGCCGTACTATAATACAAGTCTGTCTCCCCATATTTTAGGCTCTTTGTCAATAGTTGGGGTGGGATTTGTTAAAATCCCGCCCCAATT
>OKHM01000427.1_pt1 | contig 15144 bp, 10 predicted proteins | sample 1612121 | NCBI WGS metagenome assembly OKHM01 (sample SAMN04436777, study PRJEB24849) | human gut metagenome | biome: human gut; feature: NICU; material: stool | host: Homo sapiens | place: USA: Saint Louis, MO | collected 2011-03-27
ATTGCAGCATAGTATCCACAATTGTAACCCTGATATGCATTTCCCATTCTGGGATGGAAAAACATTCCCAGAGTAAAGTCACAGCTTTCCCCGCTGGATAATCCATCGCCGAGTGTATCTGCGAAACTTGCATCCGCGCTCTGCCATTCGCTGGTATCATGATCCATAAACAGTGCAAGGGGTGTATCATATCCGGTTCTCTCACCAAATGTCACACCAAATAATTCCTTATAAAAAGTGTCATATAAAAGGCCTCCAAGCTCCGGTTCCACCTCATAAAGCCGCGCTTCAAGTTTACTTTTTGATGTGAAAATATTAGCGAAGTCAAAGTAGGGATAAGTACCGTCATACTTAGCTGCTACTTCATCAATTGTACCGCTTAAATCAAATGTGCCGTTATTACCCACACTTTCCATTGATAAATTGCCAAATACAGTACTTAAATCATCTGTGTGATAGTAATTCTTATAATAATCCGTTAAAGGATAATCGCCATCATAACCTTTTTCATATAAGACATCGTAAATAGTCAGCATGTCTTCAAAACTTATTTTTGTTTTGCCAAACAGCTCTTTTATTGCATTGTTTTGAACCCGGTATGCTCCATAAGTACGGTCAATTATCTGTCCGTCAAATCCTTTGATCGTCACATCCATTCCTGAAAAGGATGTGTCAACATTTGATTCCGGCGTTTGAACCGATAGGCTGTTGGCCTCATATAAATACTTTATTTTTGAATTATTAGTCAGGTTTAAATTTAAATTAAATTTATACGTTGGCATGACTCCATCGTCCGCCCCAAATTTGCGCATTGCTTCCATAAAAGCGTCACTCAACACAAATGTAAGCGGTCCCTCTGCATCTTCTGCGATTGCAGCATCTACGGTAAGATCATACCCACCCTGCACTTTATTCAAAGTACTATTTGTTGTATCAATTACTATATATTCTGAATTATTTCTATACTCAAATGTGCTTGTAGATGATAAATATGATGTTGGCACATATCTATGTCCGAATTCGTTGCCATCCGGATATGCTATTGCAAATACCGAAAAATGGCTGGTTTCAAATGCAACCGTCCCCTCTCCTTCATTTACATCACATTTTATATCATTAACTTTTAGATCATTTTCCTGATCCTCAAGGTGAAACACGTTAATTTTATCTGATTCTACAGATCGCTCATTTGAAACTGATTCTGGAATATCCAGGCCGGAAAATGAAACCTTTACATTACATCCCGGTTGAACCGGCTGTCCATTTTCATCCTCCAGAGTTATGTCAAATACCCTTACTTCAACCGACCCGTAACCATCCGCTGCACATTTTCCTTTAATAACAGAACTGGTATCTTCATCATCAATAGCAATTGCAGATAACGATTTTACCGAAGCGTCAAATTCACCATCCAATGGCTCCACTGAAATTGTAATTCCGTCAATCTCTGCCATAAATGCTGCTGTATCAGAAACCGTCTCCTCTGTTTCGAGAAGTTCAACCTCAATATCCAGATTCTCCTCAATATCCGTTACTACATACGTTGCCATACCGGCCAGCCCGCTGTCTTCCTCCGTATCCTCTTCTGCTTCAGCAGCCAGCTCGTATCCATTGGCTGTTACAATCTGAATCACATAACCATCCACAGGTTTAACCGTGAAAGATAGCTCCTCACCTTCCTGTATTAAGGTTTCACCCTCAACCTCAGCTGCCCCCTCCGGATTTACCGTATAGGTGATTGTAAATTCCTTCTCTTTTTCCTCTTTGTCTGCCAGGTCTCCAGCTGCCGCCCCGCCAGCTGCTACGCCACCTGTTTCTCCATTGACGTTTTCTTCTCCTTCGACTCCAGGATCTTCTGCGCCTTCCCCTTTGTTTCCGGTTCCTTCTCCGCTCTCGCCTCCGGCGGTCTCTCCGCCTTCCCCTTCACTTCCGGTTCCTTCTCCGCTCTCGCCTCCGGCGTTTTCTCCGCCTTCCCCTTCGCTTCCGGTTCCTTCTCCGCTCTCGCCTCCGGCGGTCTCTCCGCCTTCTCCTTCGCTTCCGGTTCCTTCTCCGCTCTCGCCTCCGGCGTTTTCTCCGCCCTCTCCTTCGCTTCCGGTTCCTTCTCCGCTCTCGCCTCCGGCGGTCTCTCCGCCTTCCCCTTCGCTTCCGGTTCCTTCTCCGCTCCCGTTACCACTTGAGCTATCGCTTCCGCCTGTGCTGTCGCTTCCGCCGGAACTGCCGCTTCCGCCGGAACTGCCGCTTCCATCGGAACTGCCGCTTCCATCGGAACTGTCGCTTCCACTGGAACTGTGGCTTCCGCTGGAACTGTGGCTTCCACCGGAACTACTGCTTCCACCTGTGCTATCGCTTCCACCGGAGCTACCGCTTCCTCCCAAGCTGTCACTCCCGCTTCCTCCCGTGCTGTCGCTTCCGCCTTCACTGGTAATCTCCTGAGCCAGAGACACATTCAAACATGTGCCGACATTAGAAAAAGCAAGCACGATGGCTGTCAGCAGCGCCGCATGGCGTGAATGCTTTTTCATAACATTTTTCTTTATCATAACCAGTACCTCCTGATATTTACAAATACAACCCTTTACTCAACTCATGGTAATATAATATAGGAGAGGGTATTTCAAAAAGCATTTCAAAGAAACACCTTTTCGTGTCTATTTTCAGCTTTTTCCAATATGTGACTGAAATGTAACCAAAAGGGAACCTTTTTCAAGATTCCCTTGCTATTTCTATATGCACAGAATGACCGCCCAAGCGAAAATCTGCCTGTCCATTTTACACAGACACGCACGGTGCTTATACCAATGTATTCCACGCTGTTTCCAAAGCCACCGACATCATATCCCCAAAGGACTCCTGCCGCTTCTGCGCGGTCATGGCCTTCTCCTTACAGTTTTTTCACGCCTGTTTTCTTCTTTTCCTTTTTCTGTCCCCGGACACCAATCCTTCAGATTCACGTTTTCTATATGCAGACTTACCTTTTGCCCATACCTTCTGCGCATCCCGGATACAATACGGTTTTCAACAATGCTGCATTTATCTTCCCGCAGTTCGTTTGCCAGAATCAGAATCTGATCCGGTCCGTACTTTGTATAAACGTCTCCTCTGCGAAGGGTACTGTGGACCACTTCACACAGAGCGTCCTCATACTCCTGAAGCTTCCCGCCATCCTCTACCGGGCAATCTTTCCCGTCCCGGACCGTGCATACAATCAGAAATCCCCTGCGTTTTCCCCGCTCCACGGACCGGATAACCATACGGAAGCAGTCAACAAATCCCGGATAAGTACAATAATACGATCCGGCCGACCACTCCCTTTCCTCAAGATTCCCCCTGATCTCTTTCAGACCGCCATTCACATGCTCTATCTGGCTGCCAATCTGTTTGAAATACGCCAGCACGTGATCCGGGGGAATGCTGCCGGTCTCGTCAAGCAGCGTTTGTGTTACATAATCATATGTCTTTAATGCATCTCCATACCGCTTTAACGCCAACAAAGCTCCGATCTTTTGCTCCGCCCACTCTGCCAGGGGATAGGCCGCAGTTGCAGCATCGCACAGCCTCACAATCTTCTGATGGTCCCGATGGTTCTTCATCAGGCGGCAGGCTTCCCTCACGCCTTTGAAATAAATATCCTGGTAATGGCTCCGAAGAGATTCCGCCCACACCTCGCCGGACAGAACAGGAAGGAATTCTCCGCCGTAAAGACGGCAGGCCTGTTCCAGAAGCAGCTGACGTGCAGCTTCATCTTCTGTTTCCATAGCCCGGTTATAATAATCTTCCATGAGAGCGGCGTCCATCTGGAGTTCAAGTTCTCCCCCCACTCTCCCCATTTTCAAATAATATGTATTTTTTTCGACCACCACATATTCTCCCGAAGGCAGAACAGACTGGGAAAGTATTTTTCTCAGACGTGTTGTTGTAATCCTAAGCGCGTTTGCAGCATCCGTACTTCTTCTGTCATAAAGAAAATCCTGAAGCTTTACGCGGCTGATTCCATTTTCTCCAGCCCATATCAGGAGCAGGAAAAGCTGCATCACCTTTCCCTTAACCGACATCGGCAGCTCCCACGGCTCTCCATTATAAAGTATCTCCAGTGTTCCCAGCGTCCGGGCATATAATGTATTCCTGACCGCCAGGTTATTTTTGTTTATCTCATTCATCTATGGTACCGCCTTTTAGCGTCTATTTTTCCAATTATAACCATTATACAGGAAAACCATTTCAAAAAGCATTTCAAACTTACATTATTCTGAATTTATTTATGTCTAAAGCCCATTTCCCGGAGTAGGAATGGTCAATTTTCAATTTAATCCTATACGCTTCCAGACCCATAAACTTCAGGAATACCAATTGGTAGAGCCGGACCTTTAAGTGAAAGAAGAGTTCGCAGTACGCAAAAAACGGAAAAGAATCTGCAATAAGATAATTTCCCGTTTTTATGTTATCTATTTTGATATCCACCGAAACTATTCAGTCAGCATCTACCCACAAATGATATGTTCCACAGTGCAGACACCGAAATAGATATCCGGCCAAGCTGCCGCTCTTTTCCAAATACTCCCGTGCATTGTCAAACTCATCACGGGCATCGTATTCGGCAAAAACCTCATCCGCGATGCCCATCCGCTCTAACTCTTCTGTTCCAACATCACCGATAAATGCACAATAATCATTACAACAAGCCAGCCAGTATTCACCCTGCCAGCTTGCATATCCCGGAGTCCGCTTAAACAATTCCTCTGTTTTTTGAGGGTCGGAAACCAAGCCGCTTTCCGCATCCTGAATAAAATCACCCTTGAATTTTTCTGCCGCTTTCCCGTCTGATATACACTCCAGGCAGATACAATGAACATCATCTATACAATACATAGTACTACAGTATTCATTCACTTCTTTTCCACAACACTGACAGATGCCGTTTTCATGTTCAATAATATCGTTATCATATACGTTGGGGTGATACTTAAACACAATCTTCTTTTCCATATCATTACTTCCTCGTAACATATAAATAAACGCTGCTATAACTTCCGATTCAGGTAAATTATACCACATAGCAGTCCAAAAGAACATAACGGAATCCATTGCCAAATAACGGATTAAACATGCACGAAAAAGCAGGGCTTCCCATGCGCCGCCCAATGCTGTGCATGCTGAATAAATATGCGGACCGCCGGAAATAAGCGGACCGCATATTTATATAACTCTGTTCAGACACATCCGCATCCATGGGATTGTTGTGGACGTGGCCGAATATATTGCATTCTGGTTTTTCTAACACTGCTTACGGCAGGTTCAGGCTTTTTCCAATGGGCGGTCCAGGATATCACACAGATCGTCATAATCCATCTCGCCGTTAAACCTCAGTACTTCCTTTCCATTCCGGAATATGACTACGACCGGGATACCTCCCACATTGTAGGTGTCTACCAGCTCCTGGTTTGCATCCACATCCACATAACGGATTTCGTATGCCCCGTCATATTCTTCCTTCAGGGCCTCTTCCAGCACAGGGTGCAGGGCCTTACAGTGAACGCAGCGCTCTGCGCCGAACAGTACCAGGACCGGTTTATCCTCCACTGCCAGGACCTCATCCTTCCAGCTGGCTGTGCCGGCGGGATGGAATACCTGCGTATCCACCTCAAAGACCTTTTCCCTCTGTGACAGGTCTTCCTCATCATCCGTTGCCACACAGAGCGCCACATCCTGATAATACGGCAAAGTCCCCTCAACGTCAATCACCGTTTTTGCCCCAAACGCGCCCGCGCCCGGAACACGGTAAGTCACATTGTCAATGCGCTCAATCGGTACCTCTGCCGGAACCGGCTCCTGCGGCACATAACTGTAGGGGTAACGGTAGGCCCTGTAAATCATATTGTTCCTGGGCCCCTTTTCATTGTGCGTGTAATACGGCGAAATCCATTCCCAAACAATCTCATGGTCCGGCGTTACCTCAATGAGTCTGCCGTCTGAGCCTTCGGTTACCAGGGTATTGCCGTTGGGCAGGCGCTGTGCGCTGCTGACATAGGGGCTGTAGAATTTGCTGGCGTCCGTGGGAATCGCATGGCCCAGTTCCTTGGGAGTCAGTTTCCATATCACTTCCAATGTAACAGGATTGAACTCCAGCACACGGCTGTAATCCCTCAATGCATGTTTGATGCCGATTGGAGAGGATGGGTTGGGGGTCCCGTAGCCGCCCCAGCCGCCATTATCAAAGACCATCAGGTTGCCTTCGCCCGGCAGACCCTTGGGAATCATGTGGAAATGATGCTGTCCGATAATCCATCCCAGCTTCTTAAGCTCCGGCGCTGCATTAAAATCAGGTCCGATCCGCCATACAATCTTTCCGGTTTCCTTATCCAGGATTGCCAGGATATTGGCTTCCCGGCAGTCAAAGATTATGTTGTCCGGCTTAAAACGCATATCTCCCTGGTCATACCATTTATTGGGTCCCAGATAGCTCATGCAGTTCACATGCAGGTAATCGCCCACACCTCCGTCCGATGCGCGCAGGTTGGGGTCGCGGAACAGCACGTTCTTGGCGGCCTCGTCAAATCCCAGTTCGTCAAAATGCTCGCTGATGGACCATTTCCATAGGATATTTCCATCCCAGTCCACTTCAATCATGGCGTCATCCAGCAGTTTTTTATCGGAAATCTTGGGATTGTGGATGGTCTGGTGGACCAGGATCAGGGTGTTGCCTGAAAGGGGCTTTGCATCCATTCCGGGTACGTAATAACCAACCGGATTGCCCTCCCTCTGGTAATCATGATGCTGGCGCGCCATCCATCTGTGGTCCCTGCCAGGGTCGTCGATATTTTCAAAATGGTCAAAATCCCATACAATATTGCCGTCATAGTCAATCTCAATCAGATTGACCCCGTCCTGCATGCCATAGTCAGGATGGCGGTATCCGGAAAGACCCATCACATATCCGCCGGGAAGAAGCTTTGGCGGCATGGCGTGCATGTTCCAGCGCCTTACCTCGTTGCCGTTCATGTCAAACAATAACACACCATCATTGATTAACGGAACAATCGTATAACCGCTCCAGCATTTTTCAGGGTTGTAAACAGTGACTCCGTGTGGAAAAACAAGTGGCTGTCCCATATTTCATATCCTCCATCATATTATTATTATTTGTTAAAAAGCCTGTTTGATTTCAACCAGCTTTCCGTTATCGTAAAATGCCCCTGCAACCGTCCGTTCCAGCTTCAGGCTGTTGTAGAGCAGGTTCTGCCTTGTGACGTCCTGCCTGTATACCTTCCACTGTCCGCTTAACTCCTGTTCCAGCTGGGCGGTCTTCTCAATTTCCTCATTGCTGTACGGGTTGTAGAATAAAAATACAGTCCTGCCCGAATCCGGCCCCAGGATTCCCTGTATCTGTTCCAGTTCCTTAACATAGCGCTCCGATGCAACTGCCGCCACCGCGCCGTCTGCCGCCGAGGTAACTACCTGACGCAGGAATGTCTGGGTACAATCGCCCGCCGCATAAAGTCCCGGCACATTGGTCTCCATTTTCTCATTGACCTTAATGTAACCGGCCTTGTCGCAGTCCACCATGTCCTTCACCAGTCCGGTCTGGGGCACCATGCCCACAAACAGGAACAAACCGTCTGCCTTCACCTCTGTTTCCCGGCCCGTGTCAACATTCTTTAATACCAGTGACTCCACATGGTCGCTTCCCTTGATTTCCTGTACCGTGGAACTCCACACAAAATCAATCTTCGGGTTCTTATAGGCATGCTCGGCCGCAACCTCGTTACAGTCCAGATGTCCTTCCTCATGAAGCACTACAATGGTCACCTTGGATGCAAAGCCGGTCAGATAATCCGATTCCTCAATGGCCTGGTCGCCGGCGCCCAGCACATAGATTTCCTTTCCCTTGAAGAATTCCGCATCGCAGGTCGCACAGTAAGCAACCCCATGCCCGGTAAATTCCTTCTCGCCCTTGATATTGAGTTCCCTGGGCCTGGTGCCCAGATCCAGGATGACGCTGCGCGCCATGAAATCCCCCCGCCGCTTTGTCTCCACAATGAATGTATCGTCCTCTTTCCGGACCCCTGTCACGGTGGTGCGCTTAAGTTCTACCGTGGGATGGCCGGCCGCGTGTTCCCTGAACAGTTCCATCAGGTGCTGCCCGCTGTCCGCTTTCGTTCCCGGATAATTCCTGATTTCATACGTATCATTAATCCTTCCGCCATAGCTGCCCTTTTCCAGCAGCAGTGTCCTGCGCTCGGAACGTCCGGCATAAATGGCTGCTGACAGTCCTGCCGGTCCGCCGCCAACAATAATAAGATCATATACTGAGTCCATAAACAACTCTCCTTTCTATCATAAAACACGATTTTGGTTCACATTATTTTCTGGTTCATATCATTCTCTGCTTCAGCTCCCCCTTACCGGGGAAATCTCCTGTGCCTTTTGATGTCCGCCCTTTCCAGCCCTTTCTCCCAAAACCATCCAGATTACACAGATTCCCGTAAGGAACAGGCAGTAAAATGCCGCACTGAAAATCTGGAATGGGGATACCGTTGGAAGATAGCTATGCTTTTGCACCATCTCATTGATAATTGTCACGCTGCCCATGACAAATGCACTGTTGATAGGAATAATAGCGCTGAAGTTGGTGGCATTCGCTGTCAGGAGAATGCTCCTGCGTTCCGGGGATATGCCGCTTTCCTGCCCAATCCGGTCCGCCATGCCGCCGAACATCAGGATAGACGGCAGCACACAGCCTGCCAGAAGTATATTGGTAATGACGATTCCTGCTGTCAGTACGGTCTCAGAGCCGCGTGTGGTTCCCATGATATTCCTGCGTAAAAGCCAGTTACAGCACCGTTCCATCATCCCCCCATCCACAGCCACTGCAATCAGCCCATACAGCAGGATGGTGGAAACCACCACATCCAGCATTCCGCTGATTCCCTCAAAGATAACTCCCTTGAGCCCCAAAGTGCCATAGTCAATGGCCACGATGTCGGAAGGGGCAAGAACCCCTGTCAGAAGTCCCACTGCGAATCCTGACACAATTGCAAAGGACAATCCCATAAACAGATTTCCGGTCCTGAAACAGACAAGCAGCAGCACTGCCAGCGGAACCAGCATCCAAAGTCCCTGGGGGGAGGACATGGCTGATATCTGGGAAATATCCCCCATGGCACCTCCGCGTCCGCCAAAAATCAGATAAACCACCATGGCTGCCCCGCCAGCCGCCAGGATATAGGGGGTTCTCATCCTCAGAGTCTTCAACAGGTCTGCGGGCCGTCCCGTCACGCCGTCATGCTGTATCATCACAGTTGTATTGATGACCTGTGAGCTTGGGGAGATTGCATCCCCAAAGAAAATACCGCTGATTAAGGCCCCTGCCAGCATGGCCGGATTGGCTCCCAGCAGGATTCCCGGCGGATAGAAAATCGGTATCACTGCAAACATGGCTGCAATCGGTGCACCTGCCCCCATAGAAATCATGGCTGACGCCAGGAAACTGAATACCACGAATCCGCTTCTTGAAATACCAAGTTTGAGGCTGAGCCAGATAAACCCGTCCCCAATCCCTCCTGTATTCATCAGCTTGGAAAAAATACCGATGACCATAAAAACAAATATCAGCCTGGAATTGCCATACTGGGCCAGACCATGGACCACGCTGTCCCAATATCTGTCCTTCTCCCTGCAAAGGAAAAAGCCTGCAAAGAGGGAGACCGCCGCTGCAAAGGACAGGCCCTTCATGGAATAATAGTGAAGTCCAACTGAAAATGTCCCGCCGATCAGTATATATCCCACTAACGGCAGCATGGCAAACGCCTGGTTACCATAAAATGTAAGTTTCGTTTCCTCAGTCTTCATATTCGTTCCACCAATCCCTCCCTTAAGATAGTTAAAATTATAACAGGTTTTTTTCGGGGGATGTGTTGGAGCTCCAACACTTATGAAAATTTTATAATTTATTATCGTTTTTTTAACATAGCAGAGTCATTAGTACGTATATCATTGGGAAGCAGTTCGTCAATCTCATGTCAATACTGCTATTATATGTTCTTTCATTCGTTTTTAATTGTGCATAATTAACCACTAATTTTTATAAAAAAAGAGCCCCCACATCCGGCCGGATGCTTGGAAGCCCTTTCCATATCAGGTTTGCTCATCTTTTTATCAGTTGTTTGTCTATTTTTCAACGTTCCAGACAAAAGGAAACAATAGGAAGTGGAGCCGCCGGACTGCAAACGGCACGCGAAGTGCGCACACAGAACAGTGGTATTTGCTACTCCTTCGTTGGCCAGATGGATTGGCCCAGATGGATTGACCCAAATGGACTTGCCCGAATGACTTGGCCCTATGACCGCCCTATGGGACCTTAGAATACCTCCGTTTCAAATACCGATTTGTCCAACTCCCCACGCAAGCCGGACATTTATTTTGAAGGTCTTGATTTCTCCTGAACCAACTCACTTTCAAAAGTAACTTTTACAACAGCATGATTTATTTTCGTTCCAGTAAACCGCACATCGTACTCTTTCTCTTTTTGTAGATTATTGAGCGAAACTGTGATGGTATCACCACTTACTTTTTCATCCCATGTATTGCTCCATAAAACTTCGTCTGCATTTCTATCTTTTATTTCTACAATACCCCTTTCACCATCCATCTGAAAATAGACCTCTGCGTCTAAAGTTTCTATATCCTCAGACACACAAAATAAGCGTCCATTCTCAAACGGATCTGAATTACTGTAATTTGCATTCATTTCCATTTCAAGAACGGTTTTTTGTGTTTCCTCAGTATCTGATACATTTGATTGATTAGCGCTGGCTTTTTGACACGCGAACAAGCTGACAACACTAATAATGCCAACTAAAAAAAATAGCAATTTTTTTGTGCTAAACATTTCTTTACCTCCCTTACAAACATGGATTTAGATAAATTATAACACATAGCAATCCAAAAGAACATAACGGTACCTTCTGTGCATATGTATAATCCTGTCCCATGCTCCATCCCCATTCAAGCAATCTTAAACAGACATGGGCAAAACAACTTCCAGAAAAAAGAAAATCCCCTGGTCTGCTGCCCAAACCAGGGGATGTCATCTACATCACAACTCCAACCTCATCAATCGCCTTACCAATATCATGCCTCATATACTTATTCCCAAATTCCACCCACTCCGTTGCCTTATAAGCATTTTCCCTGGCTTCCTTCAGAGTATTTCCTTTTGCTGTAACCCCCAGCACCCTTCCGCCGTTGGTCACTATATTCCCGTCCTTATCGAACCTGCTTCCGGCGTGGAATACATAATACCCGTCCTGTCCGTCAAACCGGTCCAGGCCGTCTATCTTATATCCTTTATCATAATGCTCCGGGTATCCGTCTGATGCCAGAACCACACATACGGCTGCATTGTCCTCAAATTCCAGCTCTATCTGGTCCAGGGTTCCGTCCACGCAGGCCTCGAACACATCCACAATATCATTCTTCATCCTGGGCAGCACTACCTGGGTCTCCGGATCTCCAAACCTGGCATTGTACTCCAGCACCTTGGGGCCGTTTTCCGTCAGCATCAGACCAAAGAAAATGATTCCTTTAAATTCTCTGCCCTCTGCCTTCATGGCGTCTACGGTTGGCTGGTACACATACTTTCTGCAGAATGCATCCACCTCATCCGTATAGAATGGGCTGGGTGAAAATGTTCCCATTCCCCCTGTGTTCAGTCCCTGGTCCCCATCCTTAGCCCTCTTGTGGTCCTGGGCTGAAGTCATGATTTTAATCGTCTTTCCATCCACAAAGGAGAGTACGGATACCTCCCGTCCTGTCATGAACTCCTCAATCACAATCCTGTCACCAGCAGAGCCAAACTGTTTATCCAGCATCAGGGTCTTGACGCCTTCCTTTGCCTCCTCCCTGGTGCTGCAGATAAGAACGCCCTTCCCCAGCGCCAGACCGTCTGCTTTCAGCACGATAGGCATGGGAGCCGTCTCCAGGTATGCAAGGGCTGCTTCCGGAGAATCAAAGGTCTCATAAGCGGCAGAAGGGATGTTGTACTTCTTCATCAAATCCTTGGAAAATGCCTTGGAAGCTTCCAGTATGGCAGCATTTTTCCTGGGGCCGAACACACGGATGCCCGCATTTTCAAATGCGTCCACAGCACCACCAAATCAATGGCCTGCTCTCCGGCAAATGCGACCAGCTTCTCAAAGTCCATGACACCGATATCAACGCATTCAGCCACCTTGGCAATGCCCGCATTGCCGGGAGCGCAGTATAACTTCTCCACCTTCGGGCTCTGTGATATCTTCCATGCAATTGCATGTTCACGACCGCCGCCGCCTACTATCAATACTTTCATGACGTTCCTCCTTATTTTGAAAACATGGCACACATGGCGTGCGCTACTGTCAAAGAGATGTTACTGCCCATTGGCAATCATGTTGATTGCTTTAGGAAGGATTACCCACTCTGCCTGCTCCATAACCCTTCTTTGCAGGATTTCCGGGGTATCCCCTTCCTCCACTTCCACTGCCTTTTGGAGGATAATGGGGCCGGTATCCATGCCCCCGTCCACATAGTGGACCGTAGCCCCTGTCACCTTCACGCCTCTGGCCAGGGCTGCCTCATGAACCTTAAGTCCATAGTAACCCACACCGCAGAAAGAGGGAATCAGGGATGGATGGATATTGATGATACGCCCTTTATACTTCTCAGTCATGGCCGCCGGAATCATCACCAGGAATCCGGCCAGTACAATCAAATCCAAATCATATTCATCTATTTTGGCAAGAAATGCCTGGTTGAACGCGTCCCTGGTGGGAAACTGTTTTGGAGAAATGCAGACAGCCCGGATCCCATGCTTTCTGGCTCTCTCCAGAGCATAGGCTCCCGGATTATTGCTGATGACCACAGATACCTCTGCATTGGTAATATCACCATGATCCACGGCGTCCAAAATTGCCTGAAGATTGGTTCCGCCTCCGGATACCAGTACGCCCACTCTTAGCATAAGGATACACCCTTCTCTCCTTTTTCAATGGAGCCCACTACATAAGGAGCTTCGCCCGCCGCCTTCATGGCTTCCATGGTTTTCTCCACATCAGCAGGATTAACGGCCACTATCATACCCAATCCCATATTATAGGTATTATACATCATCTGCTCTTCAATCCGCCCTTTTTCAGCCAGCAGCTTGAATACTGGAGGAACGGGATAGCTGTCCTTTCTGATGACAGCCTTCACGCCGTCTTTTAACATACGCGGAATATTCTCATAGAAGCCGCCGCCGGTGATGTGGCTGCACGCCTTTACGGTAACGCCTGCTTCCTTTACGTTTCTCAGGGCCTTCACATAAATCCTGGTGGGGGCAATCAACGCCTCGCCCAGGGTAGTCCCCAGCTCATCATAATATGTATTCAGGCCTTCCTTTGTCAGCTCCTTCTCAAATACCTTGCGCACCAGTGAAAAACCATTGCTGTGTACACCGGAAGAGGCCATTCCAATCAGAACATCTCCTGCACACAGGTTTTCGCCTGTAATCAGGTCCTTCTTATCAACAATACCAACTGAGAATCCTGCCAGGTCGTACTCATCCTCCGGATAAAAGCCCGGCATCTCTGCTGTTTCTCCGCCAATCAGTGCAGAGCCGGACTGCCTGCATCCCTCAGCCACGCCTTTTACAATTGTAGCGATTTTCTCCGGAACATTCTTTCCGCAGGCAATATAATCCAGGAAGAACAGAGGCTCACCGCCAGCGCAGGCCACGTCGTTGACACACATAGCCACACAGTCGATTCCCACCGTGTCATGCTTATCCATCAGGAATGCCAGTTTCAGCTTGGTTCCCACGCCGTCCGTACCGGACAGCAGAGTAGGCTCCTCCATCCCTTTGAACGCGGACATGGAAAATGCTCCTGAAAATCCGCCCAGGCCGCCTAATACCTCAGGGCGCATGGTTCCCTTTACATATTCCTTCATCAGTTCCACTGATTTATAGCCTGCCTCAATATCAACTCCGGCCTTCTTGTAATCCATCATGGTTTCTATCCTCTCTTATCTGCTATTTCATTTGATTTCCCTTTAAAATTTCCTTTTATTTCCCTTTTATATTTAGCTGGATAATTCCTTTGCCCGTTTCCTTTAATCTGTCTTATTTCATCTGTGCAAGATATTCCTTATAGCCCACCTGCTCCAGCTTCTCAGCCTTTTTCACCACATCGTTCTTCAGGCTTTCGGAATACGCTTTCAGCTTTGCAAGCAGCTCCGCATCGGAGGTGGCCAGTATCTTTGCCGCCAGGATTCCGGCGTTGGCACCGCCGTTAATAGCCACGGTTGCCACCGGGATACCGCTTGGCATCTGCACGATGGAATACAGTGAATCCACACCGCCCAGGTCAGATGTCTTCATAGGAATTCCAATGACCGGCATAGGGAAAATAGCCGCGCACATACCGGGAAGATGTGCAGCCTTGCCTGCACCTGCTATGATAACCTTAAAGCCCTTATCCTCAGCTGCCTTTGCCCAGTCAAAGAATACATCAGGCTCCCTGTGTGCGGAAATAATTGTCATCTCGTAATCAATGCCCAGCTTGTCCAGAATCTCAGCTGCCTTTGCCATAATAGGCATATCAGAGTCGCTTCCCATTACAATTCCTACTTTTGCCATTGTTCATTCTCCTTTTCTAAAGCTCATTATCCTTGTAGATAATTATTATTAGTTTTTCTTATAAGTATCTTTATATAGCTCAATTCTACTTATAATCATAATACTAGGAAATGCGTATGCCGTCAATATAAAACTTGAAAAAAGTCTTCTGCATTTTAAATTGTTTTTATAATGTATCTGCCTAACACTGCCTGGTTCCTGCATCTATCAGCCAGGCTATCATTTCCGACACAGGCTGGTGAACAAAATACGCAGGGGAATGCCGGTATGGAGCCCATATGGGTCCGCCGTACATTCCCCTGCAAAATCCTTCAAGTTTCTTTCCGGTATCCTATTGCCTGCTGATAAATTCCAAACATTATCTCAATTCCAGAAATATAAAATTTATCATTATGTTTTCCTTGGCATCAGTAATCATACTTCTCTGCGGCTTTCTTCAGTATTATCACACATTGCACCTCAGCATTACATTCTATCATCCGTAACTTCCATTG